>SKES01002132.1_pt1 | contig 9783 bp, 8 predicted proteins | sample 4826851 | NCBI WGS metagenome assembly SKES01 (sample SAMN11008803, study PRJNA524170) | human gut metagenome | biome: Human fecal sample; material: Feces; isolation source: fecal sample from pouch patient p52 | host: Homo sapiens | place: Israel: Tel-Aviv | collected 2016-09-04 | reverse complement strand
CCTTGGTTCTGGCGATGCAGAGCTTGCTGCATTTACTACGGCTCGTGAAGTAACAACTCAAACTACTGAATTGCAATAATCGTATACAGTTAAATGGTAAAAAGGCTTTCACCTTGTGGTGAGGGCCTTTTTATTATGGTAAAATATAAGGTATACCGAACAGGTATGGTAATGATGAAAATACTATGCCCAAAAAACTGGACATAATGGACCCATATGGGGATTAAAAAGGGGTAAAACAGTGGAATATATTATTTCATTTATGGAAACGTATGGCTATGCAGCCATGTTCATTGCAATGGTTTTGGAAAATGCTAACATTCCTATTCCGAGTGAAATCGTCCTTGGTTTTGCAGGATATCTGATCGCTCAAGGTGTATTTGATATGCATACGACGATGGTCGTAGGTACTTTGGCGGGGATTGTTGGCTCTGTATTATCCTACTGGATGGGTGAATATGGTGGTCGTCCTCTATTATTAAAATACGGTAAATATGTATTCTTTAATGAACATAAATTTGAATTAGCAGAAAAGATGTTCAATAAATACGGCGGTGCAGCCGTATTCTTTGGTCGCCTTTTACCTGGTGTTCGTACCTTCATTTCTTTCCCAGCAGGTATGGCGCGCTATCCAATGTGGCACTTCATTATTTGGACAGTTCTTGGTACGATTCCTTGGACGATTTTGCTCGTTTACCTTGGCAAGATACTTGGTGAAAATTGGCAAGATCTTATCGAATACAATCATGAATTCTTGATTGTTATGGTTGTTGTGTTTGTTATTATAGCTGCAGTACTGGGCTTTAAATACTATCGCAATCGTCGATAAGGAGGGGCCTTATGAAACTCTCTCGCTTAACACCAGTCATGTTTATTGTGTGGCTCGTGTTCTACATGTTCGGCAATAATATGTTGCCTATTACCGATCCTGTTGAATCTAATTACGCGTTAACCGCGAAGGAAATGGTTCTTTCTGGTGATTGGCTTTCTCCTCAAATTTATGGTACCTATTGGTACGACAAACCAATTATGATTTATTGGCTTATCGCCCTTAGTTTTAAACTTTTTGGTATCGCCGATTGGGTGGTTCGTCTACCAAGTGCTATCTTTGGCGCTTTGTCAGTAGCGACTATGTATCAATCGATGCGCACTATAAGCGGTAAATGGGCGCTTGGGCTCATTGGAGGTTCTGTGCTAGGTACATCTCTGATGTTCTGGACCGTGGCTCATGGCATTATTACGGATATGGTGTTGCTTTACACGACGTTGATGGTCATGATTTACTCCTACAAGGGGATGGTGGAACGGAAACCATATGCCATGATTGTAGCCTATGTATTTGCTGGGTTAGGTGTACTCACTAAAGGTCCTGTAGCACTTGTCTTGCCAGGGATGATATTACTTGTCTTTGCAGGCATCAACCGCTCTTGGTCCATGGTGAAAGCCATCTTTGATTGGCGTGGTATTTTAGCATTTTGTGCAGTCTGTTTCCCGTGGTATGCGTACATGTACAGCGTTCACGGCCAAGATTTCATCGATGGTTTCTTAGGTCTTCACAATGTAACACGTGCCACACAATCCGAGCATCCAGAAGATAATGTTTGGTGGTATTATCTGGCTATCTTCCTCGGCGCTTCTATGCCGTGGACGGGGGCCGTTATTTACGGTATTATCGATGGTTTAAAACAACGTCATACAGGTTTTATCTATAATATGACTTGGGGTGTAGGTATTGTTTTATTCTATACCTTGATGGCTACTAAATATCCTTTATATACCTTTGTTAGCCTCGTTCCGTTTAGTGCTATTGGTGCCATGGGCGTTATGAAGCTTATTCGTAAAGGTAAGTCTAGAGCTTTAAAATGGATTATTGTGGGGCCGACGTTGCTGTTGTGGCTTGCCTATGTAGCGGGAACGTTCTTCGCTCCGTGGGGCTTCTATTTCTTGCTCTACGTAGTGGTGGCTATAGCAGTACTACTTATGCTTCATGCATGGTTTACAAGAAGAGGCTATCGTTTAGTCACTATTATCGTTCTTGGTACGATGGTGATATCCTCTATCGTTGTTGTAGAAGGCTTAGAGCCATTTATTAAACAACGTAGTAATATTGATGTAGTACCAGTAGTAGATTCTTATGATGGCGATGTATATTACTATAATGGCTATAGTACAGCAACTGTATACTATACAGGTCATAAGATTATCAAAATCAACGGTGATGAAAGTCGCTGGGATGATCGAGATAAATTGAAAAAACGCAGTGCTGAATGGTCAAAGAAATATCTTATGGAACAAGTCAATGAAGAGGAGTTTAACAAGATTATCGCATCTGGTAAACCTGTAATGTTAATCGTTCCAAAAGGAGAAATTAAGCACTTCCGTCAATCCTCTATTTACCCGAATGTATCAGAATTTAGCGAAGCCGGTACATCAGAGGTATATGTATTGAATAAAAAGACTATATTCAAGTAAGTCTAACAAGTAAATCTAACAAGTAGATAACGACTGCAAATAGGTAGCATCCTTTGGGTGCTACCTATTTTTAGTATATAGATGTTTCTCGCACCTAAATAATAATACCTACAATATTACTGTGTTTTATTGACATAATTAATACATATTGTTATAGTAGGTTATATTAAGTTTAGAAGACGAGGTGTTCTAAAGCCTGATTTCATCTAAGGTTTAGAAAAATGCGGAAATTGATATGAGTCATAAACGCCCCTTGTTGTGAGGTAGAAAGAGGGGACATTATGAAGAAAATTTGGTATCTAATCATTGCTGTTGTGCTTCTCGTTATCGGAGGTGCGGCGTATGCATATTATCAGCATACGGTACCGAAGTCAGCACAGGAGCTGAAGACCGTGCGCGTTGCGTATTTACCGATTACGCATGCGCTACCCGTATTTGCTACGAAGGAATTGGAGACAGCAGATGGTCCTGTCCATGTAGAGCTTGTTAAATACGGTTCCTGGCCGGAACTCATGGATGCGCTCAACACCGGTAAAGTAGATGCTGCAGCCGTTCTCGTTGAGCTCGGCGTAAAGGCTCGTGAACAGGGCATAGATGTGCGCGCGGCGGCATTAGGTCATACGGAAGGCAACATTATCGTTGTAAATAACGATATTAACTCTGTACAGGATTTGAAAGGTAAATCCTTTGCTATCCCTCATAAGCAATCAACTCAAAAAATCCTCGTAGACCTCATGCTTGAACGGGCGGGTCTTAGCGAGAAGGACGTACAGATAGTGGAGATGAGTCCTCCCGAAATGCCGTCCGCATTGTCGGTCAGTCAAATCGCTGGATATAGCGTGGCGGAGCCATTTGGTTCTCTTGCTATAGAAATGGGAGCTGGGAAGGTCTTTGAAGACCCTGATCACTTATGGCATGACAATATTTGTTGCGCCCTCGTGTTCAACGGTCAATTCGTCGATGAACACCACGATTTGGCGAAGGCTTTCACAAAAGCTTATCTCGATGCAGGTACATATTTAGACGAGCATCCGGAGGCGCAAAAGGAGATTTCCTTAAAATACATGAAGTTTAAGGATCCTGTTATTGAACGTTCCCTCAAAGTGATTGGGTTTAAAGATTTAGCCCTTACAGAGGAGCGTTACAATGCGCTCGTGCATCACATGACACATATTGATTTAATCAAAAATGTGCCGAGCTATTCAGAGTTTGTAGATCAAACATTGTTACCATAGGAGGGGGACCATGAAGAAATATACATATGTGCCAGGCTCATTTATCGCAGCGTGGCTAATTTGGGAATTAATCGTTCGCCTCGGCGGATTTAACGAAGCCTTGCTGCCGACGCCATACAAAGTGTTGCTCGGCTTTGGGGAGCTCATCGGAGACGGCGTGTTATTCAAGGATGTTGCGGACAGTTTGGTGCGCTTTTTCATAGGCTATATCATTTCCGTCGTAGCCGGCGTGTTTTTAGGACTTATTTTAGGCTGGTATAAAGGCATTTGGAATTATATCAATCCCATCGTTCAGGTGATTCGTCCCATTTCACCGGTGGCATGGTTGCCGTTTATCGTCCTGTTCTTCGGTATCGGACAGGCGCCGGCCATCGTCATCATCTTTATCGCGGCATTTTTCCCAGTTCTATTGTCCACGGTGTCCGCGATTCAGAATATCGACCCCGTATACATCAAGGTGGCTCGAAATTTTGGTATCAAGCAGCCGGAACTGTTATTTAAAATTGTATTGCCCGCCGTGTTTCCCGGTATTGCATCGGGACTTCACATCGCGCTCGGAACGGCGTGGATCTTCCTGGTGACAGGGGAAATGGTAGGTTCACAGACGGGGCTTGGATTCCTCATCATCGATATGCGGAATAATTTGCGTAACGATCTTCTGATGGTGGCGATTTTGACAATTGGCTTTGTAGGACTTTTGCTCGATTGGGGCGTATCCCTCATCGAAAAATGGATTTATAGACGTTGGGGCATTGAGAAATAGGAGGTGGACGCATGGGTTACATTTCGGTGCGCAATGCACACAAGGAATTTATGAAAGATGGAGAACCGCTCACCATCCTTGAAGATATTAATCTGGATATTGAACGAGGCGAATTTATTTGCCTTTTAGGTCCATCCGGGTCCGGTAAAAGTACGCTTTTAAATGCTATGGCAGGCTTTGAGCTCGTTACCTCGGGCTCCGTTACCATCGACGGCGCGGAGGTGAAAGCACCTCAACTGCGGTATGTAACGGTCTTTCAAAATTACGGACTGTTGCCGTGGCGAACGGTGGAAAGCAATATTGAACTGGGCCTTGAAAGTAAGAATGTGCCTAAGGAAGAGAGACCTGCTATTATCGACAAATACGTGAAAATGGTGGGGCTCGACCATGCGCGCAATCGCTATCCGGCGGAGTTGTCCGGTGGGATGCAGCAACGTGTATCCATTGCGCGGGCGCTGGCGGTCGATCCGGATATTATCTTCATGGATGAACCGCTAGGGGCCCTCGATGCGTTGACACGCATCAATTTGCAGGACGAAATCTCCCGCATCTGCCGTGAAGAGGGTAAAACGGTCGTATTCGTTACGCATGACATCGAAGAGGCTGTAGTCCTTGCAGACCGTGTTGTAGTGCTTGCCGCTAATCCGGGACGGGTGCAAACGATCATCCCTGTCAATCTCATCGATAGAACGGACCGGACCTCGGCGTCCTTCGTCAATATTCGAAACCACATATTTGAACAATTCCAACTCGCCAAAGAAGACAAAATCGAGTTTTATATATAAATGTGATGTCGCATGTAGATATATTTGAGTATTAATTTTGCATCAAATTTTCAGAAATGGATGCTATTATAAATATAGTAACAGCAACATTTTAGGTAGTGCGTGATTATCGGATATAGTATCACATATCATGATTGGGCATCGTAATATATGGATTGTATTACTATAGGTTTTAGTGTATAAATACAGTATATAAAAGCTTGGTAATCATAATATACAGCATTATTAATTATATGGTTCGATAGTATAAATTGGAGGAGAGCCCATGTCCTTATTTGCACCAGAGGAAGAAAAAACGCTGTCTTTTGATGAATATATAGCCTCGTTTGATACGAATCAGATTGCAAAAGTACAGCAGTTTGTAGATTGGCTCGGTCAATATAGGGGCGAGCTTGTTCACAATCCGTGGGGTGAGGTGAATACTGACCTTGAAATTGTTCGGCCTGGCTTTGATGCGGCTCAGGTGCGTCGTAATAATTTGATGGCGTATTTGTTGCCGCGGTTGGGGCGCTCCAAAATCTTTGTAGTGGCGGAGGCTGTCGGATATCAAGGTGGGCGCTTTTCGGGCATTGCCATTACTTGTGAACGCATGTTGTTGGATAAGCATAAAACGATTCGGGCTCATCAGATAACACCTGTTACATTACACAGAACTAGCTCCCCTGTGAGTCCTATGCTGAAACGGACTCAACAGGAACAAGGGTTTAACGAACCTACGGATACGGTAGTATGGAGTGCCATCATTGAACAGGGAATCGATCCGTACGATGCACTGTTGTGGAATATATTTCCCTTTCATCCTCATAAGGCGGACGAACCGCTCACTAATCGGACACCGACCGAGTCGGAGCAGCAGCTGGGCTGGGAATATACGAAAAGACTGCTGGCATTGCATACCGAATTAGGTGGACCGAAGCCGCTCGTGCTCGCTGTCGGTCAAAAATCGGCGGACACGATGGGGCGATTCGGCCTTTCAGCCATCGGGCTTAGACATCCGGCTAACGGTGGGGCTAATTTATACCGTGAAGGGTTTGCTAAAGCTATAGGCCAATTTATACCGTGAAGGTCTTGCTGAAGCTATAGAGAGAGTTTTGAGATAGAAGGTATTATATATGAAACGATACTGTGAATCTTGTCGTCAATATTGTGACGAGGCGGCCATGTTCTGTCCGCATTGCGGGCAGTATACGACTGCGGTGGAGGTTGAGAGAATCGCACCGGAAGGGGATATTATCTATCCGCTGGCGCATTATCAGTTGAGTTATAAGGATACATTTCTTTATGTGGTAGGCCGCAAATTTATGAATTCAGATGGCCGCGCGTCTAAAGGGGAATTTTTGCGGTTCTTTTTGTTGTGGCTATTAGTTATGGTTGGAATTCTGGCGCTTGCTTATGGATTTACGGCGGTGCTTCATAGGGGTATTTATTTAATCCTGTTGACATGGATGTTACTGACAATCATCGGTCTTGTCTCGCTAATTCCGTTGGGGTCTCTATGTATCCGTCGCCTTCATGATACCGGTAAAAGTAGTGAACATCTATTTTTTGTTTTAATACCTTTTATAGGACCGATAATTCTACTTGCTCTACTGTGTAAGAAGGGTGAACCAAAGGCCAATCAATATGGTGAGGCGTTGAGGAACATCGCCATTGACAAACGGTTGGCATCTATTATGAAGATATCGCCTACGAGTAGCGCTTTCACTACTCGAATTCTCGTTGCATTGCTGGTGAGTGCATATTGAAGGATTTTATAAAAGTATGCCAGATGATAAATAATGAAATGCTTTGGGGCGGTTCAGTTTGAGCCGCCCTTTTAAGTAGTAGTAAAATTTTATGTTACTTTTGATGAATCAAGCGTAGAACTCTTTTGTTTATGTTGTTTTTATGTTATAATGAGCACAACGTATGAAAGTGAGGCTTTCATCAAAACAGATCGGACTATATTGCACTGCGTATCGGATTGAGATAAAAATAGAAGTCTCTTGCGGTTGAAGCATCTGATAGTGCACTATACTCATTTGCTACGGCAAATGGCACACAAACTAGGAACGGCAAAATTTGATAGCGCATTTTTGCGCCCATTTGACGAGACGCTAGTATAATAGCGCCTTTTTCTTTGTGTGACATTTCCTCGTGGCATAGATCAATTCAAGTGATAGGTGAGAAAAACTATGTTAAATAAATTAATGAACAAAATTTTAGGAGGAACTGTGAATACAACAGATAATCAGGTTACTGCGCAAGTGAAAGCAGAACCAACAGTAGCAAAAACTGCTACTCTTACAGCTGCGGCTGAAGGCGAGCAAAAACAAACGCGTCGCCGTACAAATACGCGCCGCCCTGCTGGCGAAGGTCGTACGCGCCAACAAACAGCTAGTGAAGGTGAAGGTGCAACACGCCAACGCCGTTCTACAAATACTCGCACAAGTGCGAATGGTGGCCGTACTAATACGACTCGCCGTACAAATACACGTCGCAATGCCGAACAAGGTGAAGGTCAAGAACGCAAAACTCGCCAAACTCGTGCACCGCGTGGTGAAAATACACGTAATACGCGTACTAATAATGGTCGCAATGGTCAAAATGGTCAGAACCGCAATAATAACCGCCCAAATAACCGTTCTACAGGTTGGAATAATCAAGAGGAACAAGTGGAATTAGTCGGTCGTACGCCAAATGGCGCCAACAAGGGAAAATTCCAAATCATTCCATTAGGTGGGCTTGGTGAAATTGGTAAAAATATGACCATCTTCCAATACGAGGACGAAATTATCGTTCTTGATTCAGGGCTTGCATTCCCTAGTGAAGATATGCTTGGCGTAGATATCGTTATTCCTGATATGAGCTATATCATCGAGAATAAAGACCGCGTGAAAGCTGTCGTAATTACTCATGGTCATGAGGACCATATCGGTTCTTTGGCGTACCTTATGAAAGAAATTAGTTGCCCAGTATACGCAACAAACCTCGTTTGTGGATTAATCGAAGGCAAGTTTAAAGAACATAAGGTATCTCCAAAATGTCTTCGTACGATTGCTGCCGGCGATGAAGTTCAAATTGGTCAAGTGACTGTTGGTTTCATCCAAACAAATCACTCCATTCCTGACTCCTGCGCTGTATACTTTAATACACCAATCGGAACAATTCTTCATACAGGGGACTTTAAAATTGACCAAACCCCAGTTGATGGCCGTTTGATGGATATGCACAAATTTGCTGAGCTCGGTAACAAAGGCGTATTAGCGCTATTATCGGACTCTACAAATGTAGAAAAACCAGGTACTACCGGTTCTGAAAGTTCTGTAGGTCCTGCGATTAAACAAGCTGTTGGAGAAGCAAAAGGCCGCGTTGTTTTGGCAACATTCGCATCCAACGTATCCCGTATCCAACAAGCTATTGATGCGGCGGTTATGTTCAACCGTAAGGTTGTAGTTATGGGCCGCAGCATGGTCAATGTTACAGAAATCGCCCAAGAGCGCGGATACTTGAATATTCCACCAAATACAATTATCGACGTAGATGTAATGCACAACTACACAGATGACCAAATCATGATCTTAACGACTGGTTCTCAAGGTGAACCGATGGCAGGCTTGTCCCGTATGGCAACAAGCAATCATCGTACTGTAGAATTGGCACCGAATGATACTGTTATCATCTCCGCTACACCAATTCCAGGCAACGAAGGTGCTGTAGGTAGAACTATCGATAACTTACTTCGTTTAGGTTGTAATGTGGTATATGGTAAAGACCGTGGTATCCACGTATCTGGTCATGCGAGCCAAGAAGAGCTTAAAACAATGCTTAACCTTGTTCGTCCAGAATACTTTATCCCAGTTCATGGTGAGTACCGTATGTTGCGTCGTCATGGTGAACTTGGTGTGGCCATGGGCGTAGATCCTAAGAAAGTTCTTATCGGTGATAATGGTCAAATCTTTGAATTTGATAAAGATGGTGGTCGCAAAGGCGGCCGCGTACAAGCTGGCGCTATCTTCGTTGATGGCCTTGGCGTTGGTGACGTAGGTAATATCGTTATCCGCGACCGTCAACAATTGGCACAAGAAGGTATGGTTATCGTTGTTATGGCGATGGACAAAGCTTCCGGTACTATCGTAGCTGGTCCAGACCTCGTATCTCGTGGCTTCGTATACGTTCGTGACGCAGAAGAACTTATGCTTGCTGCAGAGCGCCGCGTAGAACAAGTTCTTGAAGATTGCGAAATGCAACGCATCAAAGACTGGACAACTATTAAGCAAAACGTACGTGACGCATTGGGTAAATTCTTCTATGATAAAACCCGTCGTCGTCCTATGATCTTGCCAATTATTCAAGACGTATAATTTTATATAATACAGAAAAGTACCGCACCTCATGGTGTGGTACTTTTGACATTTTAAAAGAGCAATAAAAACTACCATTAATAGCATTGCTATGGTATTCGTCTACTATATGGGGTATTTGAAGTTACCGTTTTAAACTGTTATAATTAAAAGATACCAATTAATATATCTTCTTATGTAAGAAT
>SKES01002131.1_pt1 | contig 9785 bp, 8 predicted proteins | sample 4826851 | NCBI WGS metagenome assembly SKES01 (sample SAMN11008803, study PRJNA524170) | human gut metagenome | biome: Human fecal sample; material: Feces; isolation source: fecal sample from pouch patient p52 | host: Homo sapiens | place: Israel: Tel-Aviv | collected 2016-09-04 | reverse complement strand
ATACTATATATACGAGGAAAATCAAACAAAAACCGAACATTTAAATCACTATTTTTATTACTAACTAGTTTATTACGAATAAAATGAACATTTTTATGAACAATGTAAAAAAAAAGACTAAGACAGATTTGTCTTAGTCTTGTTGAATTCTTAGTCTACGTTCACGTATTCTTTTGAAAGTTCAAGAACTTCTTCCATTGTTGAACATTCAGTAAGAGCACGGTTAGCGTATTCTTGCATTTTAGCTGTGTCGAGTTTCTTCATCAAGCTACGTGTACGAAGGACAGATGTAGCTGACATAGAGAACTCATCCAAGCCCATTCCGACAAGAAGTGGAACGGCAGTTTGGTCACCGGCCATTTCACCACACATACCAGCCCATTTGCCTTCAGCGTGAGCCGCTTTGATCACGTTGTTGATCAAACGAAGGATAGATGGGTTATATGGTTGGTAAAGGTATGAAACTTGTTCGTTCATACGGTCAGCAGCCATTGTGTATTGGATCAAGTCGTTTGTACCAATTGAGAAGAAATCAACTTCCTTAGCAAATTGGTCCGCAAGCATCGCAGCAGCTGGGATTTCAATCATGATCCCTACTTGGATATCATCTGCCACAGCAACACCTTCAGCAAGCAATTTCGCTTTTTCTTCTTCAAGAATACCTTTAGCTGTACGGAACTCAGTCAACAAAGCAACCATTGGGAACATGATCCGCAATTTACCGTGGACAGATGCCCGAAGCAAGGCACGCAATTGTGTACGGAACATTTGATTACCAGTTTCAGAGATAGAAATACGCAAAGCACGGTAACCCAAGAATGGGTTCATTTCTTTAGGAAGATCGAAGTAAGGAAGTTCTTTATCCCCACCAATATCCATTGTACGAACGACAACAGGTTTACCGTTCATACCTTCAAGAACAGCTTTGTAGGCTTCGTATTGGTCATCTTCAGTAGGGAAGTCTTGAGAATCCATGTACAAGAATTCTGTACGATAGAGACCAACTGCCTCTGCACCATTATCGTTTACACCTTCAACGTCTTTAGGTGTACCGATGTTGGCAGCCAACTCGAAGTGTTTTCCATCAGCAGTCACTGTTTTCGCATCTTTAAGGAGAGCCCATTCAGCTTTTTGTTTAGCATAAGCTTCACCAGCTGCTTTGAACTCTGCAATTTGTTCTTCAGTAGGGTTGATCACCACTTCACCAGTGATCCCTGAAACAGCCAAAACATCACCATCTTTGACAAGTTCTGTAATGTTATTTGTACCAAGAACAGCTGCGATTTCAAGTGTACGAGCCATGATAGCTGAGTGACTTGTACGTCCACCGATATTCGTAACAAAAGCTTTTACATACTTTTTGTTCAACTGTGCTGTATCAGATGGAGTCAAGTCATGCGCCACCACGATTGCTTCTTCATTGATAGAAGCAGGGTTTGGCAATTTCTTACCAAGCAAGTTGGCAAGGACACGTTTGGTAACGTCACGAATATCTGCTGCACGTTCTTGCATGTAAGGATTGTCTTCCATTCCTTCAAAGATCGCAATGAACATGTCAGTGACTTCTTTCAAGCCAGCTTCTGCATTGATTTTTTTCGTACGAATCGTTTCTTTGATCTGACCAATCATTTCAGGGTCAGCGAGAACCATCATATGCGCATCAAAAACTTGCGCTGCTTCTTCACCAAGGCTTGCTACTGCATTCTCCCGAATAAGAGAAAGCTCGTTTTGTGAAGCTTCAAGAGCTGCATCCAAACGAGCTTCTTCTGCACTTGTATCTTCGACTGAAACAGTCTCAAATGATAAGTCTGGTTGAATGAGCAAATATGCCTTAGCAACGGCAACACCGTCAGATGCTGCAATTCCTTTTAGCATTTTTGTCATATTTTAAGCCAATCCTTCTTTAGTCATTGTTTCTGAGATAGCTGCGATAGCATCATCAGCGTCAGCACCTTCTGCAGAGATTACAACGTCTGCTCCTTGACCAACACCAAGGCTCATAACACCCATGATTGATTTCAAGTTAACTGATTTACCTTTGTATTCAAGAGTAATATCTGAAGCAAATTTGCTAGCAGTTTGAACCAACAAAGTTGCTGGACGTGCGTGGATACCTGTTTCTGCCACGATGTGGAAATCTTTAGAAGCCATAGTTTGACTCTCCTTTTTAAAAATAGTTTTGAGTTACCTTTTGATAACCCTTACAATTTGGTATTATATCATCTTTTGAAATATTTTTCAAGATTTTTATCACTGACTTACAGAAAAAGACTGCGAAAAATCCCAATTTAGATACATTTTAAGAAGCACCTGAAGAACAGAGAAAATATCTTTTCAATTTTCTACTATATTATAAGTAACATTTTCCTCCGCTTTCAATGAAAAGAAGCTGTTGAACCACAGGATATTGATTCACCAAAAAATTATAACTAATTAAAGATGCTTTAAAGCCTATTCCTATCCCATTTCTTGGAATTTCTCAATTTCCGTTCACCACAATATATTGTGCTCTGAAAACTCCATTCCATCTCTTTGCACAATATTTAGTTAAATTTTGTTGACAAGTAACTGGAATTTGTTTATACTGATTACAGATTTATATTTCGATAGGAGTACGGAAAAGAAATGGTAACCATTTATTCAAAAAATAATTGTGTTCAGTGCAAAATGACGAAGCGATTCCTTGATAGCAACCACGTAGAATACCGCGAAATTAACTTAGACGAACAGCCACAATTTGTAGAGCATGTTAAGAGCCTCGGTTTCAACGCTGCTCCAGTTATTCAAACACCAGATGAAGTATTTTCTGGTTTTCAACCAGCTAAGTTGAAGAAACTTTCTTAATTAACACAGTATTTTTCTTGAATAAGGTCTAGCGTTAGCAACCTAACACTAGACTTTTTACTTGGAAAGAGAGGACTTCTCCTCTTCATTTTTTTGAATTAGAAAAGGATTATTATGGGATTAAAATCTCTTGAAGATGTGACGTATTTTCGTCTTAATAATGAAATCAACCGTCCAGTAAACGGCCAAATCATGCTTCATAAGGATAAAGAAGCTTTGGATGCTTTCTTTAAAGAAAATGTTGTACCAAATACTAAAACCTTTGACTCGATTACAGACAAGATTCAGTACCTTCTCGAGCACAATTACATTGAGAGAGCATTTATCGAGAAATACCGTCCTGAATTTTTAGAGGAATTGGCCCAATTTATCAAAGACCAAAACTTCCAATTCAAGTCCTTCATGGCGGCCTATAAATTCTATAACCAATATGCTCTGAAAACAAATGATGGAGAATACTATCTTGAAAGCATGGAAGACCGTGTCTTCTTCAATGCTCTCTATTTTGCAGATGGAAATGAAGCTATCGCGCGAGACATCGCAAACGAAATTATCCACCAACGCTACCAACCAGCGACTCCTTCTTTCTTAAACGCTGGACGTGCCCGCCGTGGAGAATTGGTTTCATGTTTCTTGATCCAGGTAACCGATGATATGAACGCGATCGGACGTTCCATCAACTCTGCCCTTCAACTTTCACGTATCGGTGGTGGGGTTGGGATTTCCCTCAGCAACCTTCGTGAAGCTGGAGCACCGATCAAGGGGTATGAAGGAGCCGCTTCTGGGGTCGTACCTGTTATGAAACTCTTTGAAGATAGCTTCTCTTACTCTAACCAATTGGGACAACGCCAAGGGGCTGGGGTGGTTTACCTCAACGTCTTCCACCCAGACATCATCGCCTTCCTTTCAACTAAGAAAGAAAATGCTGATGAAAAAGTTCGGGTGAAGACTCTCTCACTTGGGGTCGTCGTGCCAGACAAGTTCTACGAGTTGGCTCGTAAAAATGAAGAAATGTACCTCTTCAGCCCATACTCTGTGGAACGTGAATACGGAGTACCATTCAACTACATCGACATCACTGAAAAATACGATGAGTTAGTCGCTAATCCAAATATCCGCAAGACAAAAATTAAGGCACGTGATTTGGAAACTGAAATTTCTAAATTGCAACAAGAATCTGGTTACCCTTATGTGGTCAACATTGATACAGCCAACCGGGCTAACCCTGTTGATGGGAAAATCATCATGAGTAACTTGTGTTCAGAGATCCTACAGGTTCAGGAACCAAGCTTGATCAACGATGCCCAAGAATTTGTTCAAATGGGAACAGACGTCTCATGTAACCTTGGTTCAACCAACGTGGTCAACATGATGACTTCACCTGATTTTGGTCGTTCGATTCGTGCCATGGTTCGTGCTTTAACCTTCGTTACAGATAGCTCTCATATCGTGGCCGTTCCAACAATTGACCACGGAAATAAACTGGCGCATTCGTTCGGACTTGGAGCTATGGGACTTCACAGCTACCTTGCGCAACAATTGATTGAATACGGATCCCCTGAGTCTGTTGAGTTCACAAGTATCTACTTCATGCTCATGAACTACTGGACTCTCGTCGAATCAAATAACATTGCGCGTGAACGTGGTGTTACATTCCACAACTTCGAAAAATCAGACTATGCCAACGGTACTTACTTTGATAAGTACACGACCGGAGAATTTGTACCAAAATCTGATCGCGTCAAAGAACTCTTTAAAGATATCTTTATCCCAAGTGCAGAGGATTGGGCAGAACTGCGTGCTAAAGTTCAAGCAGATGGTCTTTACCACCAAAACCGCTTGGCTGTCGCACCAAATGGATCTATCAGCTACATCAATGACGTATCTGCTTCTATCCACCCAATTACACAACGGATTGAAGAACGCCAAGAGAAGAAAATCGGTAAGATCTACTACCCTGCAGCAGGATTGTCAACGGAAACGATTCCTTACTACACTTCTGCCTACGACATGGATATGCGAAAAGTCATCGATGTCTATGCTGCCGCAACTGAACACGTAGACCAAGGTCTTTCACTGACTCTCTTTATGCGTAGCGATATTCCAAAGGGTCTTTACGAATGGAAAACTGAAAACAAACAAACCACTCGTGACTTGTCTATCCTTCGGAACTACGCCTTTAACAAGGGTATCAAGTCTATCTACTACGTCCGTACCTTTACAGATGATGGTGGAGAAGTTGGCGCCAACCAATGTGAAAGCTGTGTCATCTAATCCGCTATCCTAGATAGCTATCAAAAGTCGGTTCGCCGACTTTTTGTGCGGTATTCTATCAATTTATGGTAGAATAGTAACGATTGAATGAATAGAAAAAGAAAGTGATGCAAATGGAAACATACTACAAAGCCATTAACTGGAATGCGATCGAAGATGTCATCGATAAATCGACCTGGGAAAAACTGACAGAGCAATTCTGGTTGGATACACGTATCCCTTTGTCAAACGACTTGGATGACTGGAGAAAGTTATCAAATAAAGAAAAAGACCTAGTTGGTAAAGTCTTTGGGGGATTGACCCTTCTAGATACCATGCAATCTGAAACAGGTGTTCAAGCTCTTCGTGCGGATATTCGTACTCCCCATGAAGAAGCTGTCTTTAACAACATCCAATTTATGGAATCTGTCCATGCTAAGTCTTACTCTTCTATCTTTTCTACTTTGAATACTAAGTCAGAAATCGAAGAGATTTTCGAATGGACCAACACCAATCCTTTCCTTCAAAAGAAGGCAGAAATCATCAACGAAATCTATCTCAATGGGACCCCTCTTGAAAAGAAAGTCGCCAGCGTTTTCCTTGAAACCTTCCTCTTCTACTCTGGTTTCTTCACACCTCTCTACTATCTTGGAAACAACAAATTGGCCAACGTAGCTGAAATCATTAAGTTGATCATTCGGGACGAATCTGTTCACGGAACCTATATCGGCTACAAGTTCCAACTTGGTTTTAACGAATTACCAGAAGACGAACAAGAGAAACTCAAAGAATGGATGTATGATCTTCTCTACACCCTCTATGAGAATGAAGAAGGCTACACAGAGAGCCTCTATGATGGTGTTGGCTGGACTGAGGAAGTCAAGACCTTCCTTCGCTACAACGCTAATAAAGCCCTCATGAACTTGGGACAAGATCCGCTCTTCCCAGACTCAGCAGATGACGTTAACCCAATCGTCATGAACGGAATCTCAACCGGTACCTCTAACCACGACTTCTTCTCTCAAGTCGGAAATGGTTACCTTCTCGGTGAAGTAGAAGCCATGCAGGATGACGATTACAACTACGGCCTATAAGACAAAAACCTTTCCAGATGGAAAGGTTTTTAAATATAGACAACCTATTGTTTTACATAAAACAGATAGATGATTTTCAAAAAATGACTTTTATTTTTTGAAGATTAAAAACTTTCCGCCGTGAGAAAAGTGCTAGAAACAATCATGTTTCTAGCACTCGGGAGTTTTGGAACCTTAGGTCCAAAACTAAGTCATGGAACTTCTTTGAAGTTCGCTGACGTCCGTACTCACCTAAGGAAAGTTATTTAGATGAATTTATCTTACAAAAAAGAGGTTTCCTTCGAAACCTCTTATTTTTTTATTCTTAGTTGTTAAGAGCTGCTGCCATTGTAGCTGCAACTTCTGCTTCAAAGTCATTTGAAGCTTTTTCAATACCTTCACCAACTTCAAAACGAACGAATTCGATAACCGAAGCATTTACTGATTCAAGATAAGCTTCCACTGTCTTGCTGTCATCCATGATGTAGACTTGTGCAAGAAGAGTGTAGGCTTGGTCAACTTTTGTGTTGTCCAAGAAGAAGCGATCCATTTTACCTGGGATGATTTTATCCCAGATTTTTTCTGGTTTACCTTCAGCTGCCAATTCAGCTTTGATATCTTCTTCAGCTTGAGCAACCACTTCGTCAGTCAATTGAGCTTTAGAACCGAATTTCAAGTGTGGAAGAGCTGGTTTGCCAACCATTGCACGGCTTTCGTTATCTTGGTCGATGACGTGGTTCAATTGTGCCAATTCATCTTTCACAAATTGTTCATCCAATTCTTTGTATGAAAGAACAGTTGGTTTCATTGCAGCAATGTGCATTGAGATTTGTTTAGCAAGTGCTTCGTCTCCACCTTCGATCACAGAGATAACACCGATACGTCCACCGTTGTGTTGGTAAGCACCGAAGTGTTGTGCATCTGTTTTTTCAAGCAAAGCAAAACGACGGAATGAAATTTTTTCACCGATTGTAGCTGTTGCAGATACATATGCAGCTTCAAGAGTTTCACCTGAAGGCATTGTCAAAGCAAGAGCTTCTTCGTTGTTAGCTGGTTTACCTTCAGCGATCACTTTCGCTGTTGCGTTTACCAATTCAACGAATTGAGCGTTTTTCGCAACGAAGTCAGTTTCAGCATTCACTTCAACAACTGCTGCAACGTTACCGTTTACATAAACACCAGTCAAACCTTCAGCGGCAACACGGTCAGCTTTCTTAGCTGCTTTAGCCATACCTTTTTCGCGAAGCAATTCAATCGCTTTTTCGATATCACCTTCAACTTCAACCAATGCCTTTTTAGCGTCCATGACACCGGCACCAGATTTTTCACGCAATTCTTTTACAAGCTTAGCTGTAATTTCTGCCATTTTGATTCTCCTATATTTTTTAATAAAATAAGAGGGTCGGGCTGAGCCCTGCCCTCTTAGGTTCGTTACTTATTGAATGAAATTAAGCGTTGTCGCCTTCTACAACTTCAACGATTTCTTCGACTGAATCTGCTTGACCTTCAGTAGCTGCCAATTCAGCTTCTACTGTAGCAACACTGTCTTCACCTTGACGTCCTTCGATAACAGCGTCAGCCATTTTCGCAGTGATCAATTTAACAGCACGGATAGCGTCATCGTTCGCTGGGATGATAACATCGATATCATCTGGGTCAGTGTTTGTGTCGACCATCGCTACAACTGGGATACCCAATTTCTTAGCTTCTTTAACAGCGATTTGTTCTTTATGTGGATCCACAACGTACATTACGTCTGGGATACGAGGCATGTCTTCGATACCGCCCAAGAATTTTTCAAGACGAGCGCGTTGTTTGTTCAACAATGCAACTTCTTTCTTAGGAAGAACTTCAAAAGTTCCATCTTCTTCCATGCGTTTGATTTCTTTCAAACGAGCGATACGTTTTTGGATTGTTCCCCAGTTAGTAAGAGTTCCACCCAACCAACGGTGGTTGATGAAGTATTGACCTGCACGAACAGCTTCTTCTGCAACAGCATCAGCAGCTTGTTTCTTAGTACCTACGAACAAGATCACTGCATCGTTTGCAGCTGCATCACGCATGAAGTCGTATGCTTGGTCTGCATATTTTACAGTTTGTTGCAAGTCGATAACGTGGATTCCGTTACGTTCTGTGAAGATGTACTTAGCCATCTTAGGGTTCCAGCGACGAGTTTGGTGACCGAAGTGTACACCAGCCTCAAGAAGTTGTTTCATTGAAATTACTGCCATGAGTAGTTTCTCCTTTTTTGTTTTTTTCTCCTCTCTCAGACGTCAACTTGCAGCACGACCACAAGGGCAACGGTGCCACAATGGATCCGAGATGAGTATTTGCTGTCTTAGACAACTCTATAAGTATAGCAGAAATCCCTAGAATTCGCAAGCTATTTAAGAGATTTTTTCAGTATTCCTCATCTGTAATGATTTGAAGGAAAAAGTTTTTCTTGACCTATCTTGTTTTTTAGGTTACAATATTATATGTTATGGCGGTATAGCCAAGTGGTAAGGCACGGCTCTGCAAAAGCTTGATCGTCGGTTCAAATCCGTCTACCGCCTTGATAATAAAATTTTTTATCATCTTTTATCTTTTAAAAATTCCCCTAGCAATAGGGGGTTTTTTTGTTGCCATTTGCTCCATTCCTTGATTATTGATATAATAAAACCTCGCCTGATCGGCGAAGCACATTAGAAAGGGTATTTATGAAAAACATTCGTTTCTTTACGATCGGCTTTCTTTCACTAGTGACACTAGCCGCTTGCTCACCTGCCAATTCTGCGAAACCAGCAAAAACAGCTTCTAGTTCTAGAAAACCGATCAAACAATCCTCAACAAAAAAATCATCTAGTAAATCGTCGAGCACTTCTTCAGACAGCAGTAGCTCAGATGATTTTTCAGGTCGCTTCAGTTTGGATCCAGATGATGGCGCATCTCTCCAATATGTGCCAGGAGCTGCATCCATTCCTGAGATCGAAAAGCTCAAGAACCTCCACCCTACCACCGGTTTTGTATTAAGAACCGAAGATGGACAAGAGGTTGGTGGGCCAAAAGAAAGAAGCAGTTACGATGACGTAGTTGCAGCCGTTGGTCAACCCGTAAGTAGCACAGACAGTGCGAATCCTGGTGATGGAGTCAATGTATGGGCAACAGACAATGGCGATATCATGGCTTTCTTCCGCAATAATGTGTTAACAGATATCACCTTCCGACTAAGAGGGGGCGATGCCAACCACCAGTCTACTGGCAGCATTTCCAAATCCGATACACCAAAAACGGCCCTCGAACGTCTCGGAAAACCCTATGCCATTATGCGTTCAGAAAATGGGACCAGCTATGTCTATAAAGATAGCAACGGAGATGAATCTAGCTTCTCTACACAAGGAAATAAGATCTTCAATGTTACGTCTGCTGCAGAAACCAAGCAGTTAAAAAAGATCACTGGCCTGGATAAAAATCAATAATAAGCAATCAAAAGAGGCTGGGACAAAAGTCCTAGCCTCTCAATTATTTTTGGATTGTCGAGCAAGACGCAGTGGTTGAGTGAGCTCTACTACGCTGATTTCATCAGATTTTACAGCCCTACTCAACTGTGCGGAGGTGGGACGACGAAATCGAATT
>SKES01002124.1_pt1 | contig 9837 bp, 10 predicted proteins | sample 4826851 | NCBI WGS metagenome assembly SKES01 (sample SAMN11008803, study PRJNA524170) | human gut metagenome | biome: Human fecal sample; material: Feces; isolation source: fecal sample from pouch patient p52 | host: Homo sapiens | place: Israel: Tel-Aviv | collected 2016-09-04 | reverse complement strand
AACATTAAACTCTACAACAATAATAGCAACACCACCATCTTATAGAGGAGATTTGACTAGAACAGCAGATCTTTATGAAGAAATAATAAGAATGTATGGTTTTGATAATATAGAAAATAAGATGCCAGAAGAAAACATAAGACCTGGAGTTAAAGATTCAATGACAGTTGTTGTTGACGAAGCTAAAGAAATATTAGCAAAATTAGGATTACAAGAAGTAATAAACTATAGTTTCATTTCAAAAGATGCTATAAAAATGTTAGGAATAACAGAACCTACATTGGAAATAACAAATCCGATTAGTGATGATATGGCAGTTATGAGACCAACATTAATTTATAGTTTATTATCAAATGTAAGAGATAACTTAAATAGAAATCAAAATGGTTTAAGATTCTTCGAGGTATCAAGAGTATTTACTCCAAAAGAGGATGGATTAGCAAATGAAACATTAAGAGCTTCAATAGCTCTTGCAGGAAAAACTTTTAAAACATTATGGGATCCAAAGCCAGAAGCAATGGACTTCTATACTTTAAAAGGATTTGTTGAAAAATTCTTAGAGTACATGGGAGTAACTAGATACCAATTAGATAGATCAGAGGATAACAACTTCCATCCAGGAAGAAGTGCTGATATAAGAATAGGAAAAGTTAAAATAGGAACTTTTGGAGAAATTCACCCAGAGTTAGCGGAAAATATGGACATTAAAAGAGAGAGAGCATACGTAGCTGAACTTGATTTAACAACTCTATTAAATTATAGAGCCAAAAAAGTTAAATATGAGAGAATTGTAAAATATCCTGAAGTTACTAGAGACTTAGCAGTTGTTTTAGACAGAGATGTACTAGTTGGAAAGATGTTAGAAGACATCAAAAAGTCATCAAATCTAATTGAGAGTGTTGCTATATTTGACGTTTACCAAGGAGAGAAAATAGAAGCTGACAAAAAATCAGTTGCTATAAGCATCGTTTTAAGAAAGAAGGATGGAACTCTTGAGGAAAGCGATATCAATATAACTGTTGATAAAATCTTAAAATTAATAGCTAAAAATTATAATGGAGAGATTAGACAGTAAAATTTTTAATTAAAAGTTCAGGAGGAAAAATGGATTCACTAAGAGAATTATTTAAGGTTGGAAATGGACCATCAAGCTCTCATACAATGGGGCCAGAGAGAGCGGCAAAAAGATTTAAGGCAGAAAACCCAAATGCAGCAAGTTATAAAGTAGAGTTATACGGATCACTTGCATTAACAGGAAAAGGGCACTTAACAGACTATATAATAATAGAAACGTTAAAGCCTAAATCTACAGAAATAGTATGGATGCCAGAGTATGTTCATCCGTATCACACTAACGGTATGAAGTTTATCGCTTTAGATAATGAAGGAAACGAGTTAAATTCTTGGTTAGTATTCTCTGTTGGTGGAGGAACTATAATGGAAGAAGGACAACAAAGACAGGGTGGATCAAGAGTTTATTCTTTTGGAACAATGGCTGAAATTATGTCATGGTGTGAAAAAAATAAAAAAGAATTATGGGAATTTGTTACTGAAAATGAAGGGGAATCAATTTGGTATTTCTTAGATCAAATAAGAACAGCTTTAGAAGCTTCAGTTCAATCAGGACTTTCTAAAAATGGAATTTTACCAGGAACAATAAGATTACAAAGAAGAGCTCAATCATTCTATAGAAAAGCAAGAAACGATAAATCTAGAGGTGGATTTGTTGGAAGAATATTTGCTTACACACTAGCTGTATCTGAAGAGAATGGAGGAGGAGGTAGAGTTGTTACTGCCCCTACTTGTGGAGCTGCAGGAGTAATTCCTGGGTTAATGTACGCCTTAAAAGAGGAGTACAACTTAACAAATGAAGAAGTATTAAAAGGTCTTGCTATAGCTGGACTAATAGGTAACATTATAAAAGAAAATGCTACAATATCAGGAGCAGAGGGTGGATGTCAAGCAGAAGTTGGATCAGCTTGTGCGATGGCAGCAGCAATGGCATGTTTCATATTAGGTGGATCATTAGAGCAAATCGAATATGCAGCAGAAATGGCATTAGAGCACCACTTAGGATTAACTTGTGACCCAGTTGGAGGATATGTTCAAATACCTTGTATAGAAAGAAACGCAGCAGCAGCAGTAAGAGCTTTAGATGCAGCACAGTATGCTTTATATACAGATGGAAAGCACAGCATTTCTTTTGACCAAGTTGTAAAAACTATGGGAGAAACAGGAAGAGACTTAAAAGAGGAGTACAAAGAAACTTCTCTAGGAGGACTTGCAAAATACCAATTTGATGGGAATTGCTAATAAAACCTTTTGAAAGAGAGAATCTTAGATTCTCTCTTTCTTTATAGTTATAATTTAGGAGGAAAGATGAAGTTAATAGTTGGATTAGGAAATCCTGGAAAAGAGTATGAAAGAACAAGACATAATGTTGGATTTGATATAATTGATGAGTTTGCAGAAAAAAATGGATTCAATCCATTTAAAGAAAAATTTCAAGGATTATTAACAGAAAAAACAGTGAATGGAGAAAAAGTAATTTTATTAAAACCTCAAACATATATGAATTTAAGTGGTAACTCAATAGTTCAGGTTGTTAAATTTTATAAAATAGATCCAGTGGAAGATTTAGTTGTTGTTTATGATGATATGGATTTACCTTTAGGAAAATTAAGAGTAAAAATGAACGGAAGTGCTGGTGGTCACAATGGAATAAAATCTATAATATCACACTTAGGACAGGACTTTATGAGAGTAAAATGTGGAATAGGAAAAGCAAAAAATAAAGATGAAAATATTAATTTTGTTTTAGGTAGGTTTACAAAAGAGGAGTCAGAGGTTGTAAATCCTATGTTTTTAAGTGTGATTTCTTTATTAGATGATGTATTGAAAAACACTCAAATAGACAAAATCATGCAGAAATATAACAAAAAGTAACACAAAAAAGCAAAAAAATAGCTCAAAAAAGTTGTTAAATATAAATAAATATGTTATTCTAACAATGGAATATAGTTTGTTAACTACAAAGGAGGGAATATTTTTATGAAATTCTTCGGATTCAAAGGGGGAGTACATCCACCTGAAAATAAGATCCAAACAGAAAATCAAGCTGTAGAGATTTTAGCAGCACCAAAAATGGTTTTCATCCCACTTCTTCAGCACATAGGGGTTCCTTTAACGCCTTGCGTAGAGATTGGAGAAAGAGTTTTAAAGGGACAAATAATAGCTGACTCAGAAGCTTTTTTATCAGTTCCTGTACATGCATCAGTAAGTGGTACGGTAAAAAAATTGAAAATTTACCATTTCCATTAATGGGGAATGTACAAACAATTGTAATTGAAAATGATGAGCAAGAAGAGTGGACAACTCTTGAAAAACTGCCTGAGTGGAAAAATTCAACTAAAGAAGAGTTGTTAAAAGTAATAAGATCTAAAGGAATTGTAGGTCTTGGAGGAGCAGCTTTCCCAACACACGTAAAATTAAATCCACCAGCAGATGTAAAAATAGAGGTATTATTACTAAACGGAGCTGAGTGTGAGCCATATTTAAACTCTGACAATAGAGTTATGATTGAAGAGCCTTCAAAAGTTATAGAAGGTATAAAAATAATGAAACATATATTAAATGTAGATAGTGCTGTTATTGGAATTGAAGATAATAAGCCAGAAGCAATAGAAGCTATGAGAAAAGCTTGCCAAGGAACAAATATAGAAGTTATGCCACTGAAGACAATGTATCCACAAGGTGGAGAAAAATCATTAATAAAAGCTATATTGAACAAAGAGGTACCATCAGGAAAGCTACCTTCAGCAGTTGGTGTAGTTGTTAACAATACAACGACAGCAGCAGCGATATATGATGCTATTGTAAATGGATTACCTTTAATAGATAAAGTTGTAACTGTTACTGGAAAAGGGATAGAGCAACCTAAAAATTTAAAAGCTGTTATAGGAACACCTATATCAATGCTTTTAGAAAATTGTGGATATAAAGAAGAAGTAGTAGAAAAAATAGTTATGGGTGGACCTATGATGGGTATGGCTCAATTAACTTTAGAGGTGCCTGTTATAAAAGGAACTTCAGGATTACTAGCTTTAACGAAACAAGAAACAAACTATTGTAAGCCGAAAGCTTGTATAGGTTGTGGAAAATGTGTTGATGCATGTCCAATGTCATTAGAACCAATAATGTATGCTAGATTAGCAGAGTTTTCGCAATGGGAAGAGATGGCAAAATACCATTTGATGGATTGTATTGAGTGTGGTTCTTGTGCTTATATATGTCCAGCTAATAGACCACTAACAGAAGCAATAAAAATTGGAAAAGCTAAACTTAGAACAATGAAAAAGTAGGAGGAAAAAAGTGGCAAAAATTTTAAAAATGGGGCCATCGCCTCATATCAGAACTAAGGAAACTGTTGATGATGTAATGTATGATGTAATTATAGCATTACTTCCAGCACTTTTAGCAGCGTGCTATTTTTTTGGAATTAGAGCAATAGTAGTAACAGCGGTATCTATTTTATCTTGTATGGTAACTGAGTTTGTATGTCAAAAATTAATGAAACAAGATGTACAAATTTTTGATGGAAGTGCTATTATAACAGGAATTTTATACGCTTTTGTAATACCACCATATATGTCTTTAGTATATGTTATAGTTGGAGCTGTAGTATCAATAGCTCTTGGAAAAATGGTATTTGGTGGATTAGGGCATAACATATTCAATCCGGCTTTAGTTGGAAGAGCATTTGTTCAAGCATCTTGGCCAGTTGCAATAACAACATTTATATATGATGATGTTGGAGGAGCTACTCTTTTAGATGCAATGAAAAGAGGGTTACCAACAGATAACGCCTTAATAGAAAGTGGAAATCTTTATTTAAATACATTTATAGGTAGAATGGGTGGATGTTTAGGAGAAACATCTGTTTTAGCTCTTCTTCTAGGTGGGGCATATTTAATTTATAAAAAGCAAATAGATTGGAAAGTACCAGCAATAATGATTGGAACAGTATTTGCAGCTTCTCTTATAGCTGGAGCAGATCCATTTTTACATATCTTCTCAGGAGGATTATTTTTAGGGGCATTCTTTATGGCAACAGATATGGTAACATCACCTCATACACCAAAAGGAAGAGCTATTTTTGCTTTTGGTATAGGAGTTTTAGTATCATTAATTAGATTTAAAGGTGGTTATCCAGAGGGAGTTGCTTATTCAATTCTTATAATGAATGGATTTGTACCTTTAATTAATAGATATACAAGCCCTAAAAAATTTGGGGAGGTAAAATAATGGAAAGAAATAGATTTGTACATTATGGTATTGTTTTAACACTAATAGCGTCAATCTCTGCTGGAATTTTATCTGTAGTTAACGGTGCAACACAAAAAGTTATAAAAGAAAACGAAAAAGCAGCAGTAAATGCAGCAAGAATAATGGTTTTGCCAAAAGCTGAATCATTTGATGAGAATGCAATAGTAAAAGTAGATGAACTAGAATTTATCCCTGGAAATGGATCAAATGGAAAGCCTGTTGGATATGTAGTAACAATTTCTCAGCCAGGTTATGCTGCTAATATAGATTTTGTATTAGGAATTGATAGAAGAGGAAGAGTAACTGGATTAAACATAATAGGAAGTCAGGAAACACCTGGGCTAGGATCAAAAATATTAGATCCAGAGTGGCAAAAGAAAGCTATTGGAAAAGATGCTTCTTATGAATTTAATAAATCAGCAGATGGCTTTGCAGGAGCTACAATATCACCAAATGCTGTTTATACAGGAATTAAAAGAGCTCTAAATAGTTTTAATAGTGGGGTGAATAAAAAATAATGGCAAAATCAAATAAAGAGATATTATTAAATGGAATAATAAAAGAAAATCCAGTATTTGTACTTTTACTTGGATTATGTCCAACACTAGGAGTTACATCATCATCAATAAATGGTATGGCAATGGGACTTGCAACAATGTCAGTAATTGTTTTTTCAAATATGTTAATATCAATGATAAAAAGCTTTATTCCTGATAAAGTTAGAATTCCAGCATTCATAATGGTAATAGCATCATTAGTTACTATAGTTGAGATGGTTATGAAAGCATATTTACCAGATTTATATAAAGTTTTAGGATTATTTATTCCTCTGATTGTTGTTAACTGTATTGTACTTGGTAGAGCTGAAAGTTTTGCTTCAAAGAATACTGTATTTAAATCAATATTAGATGGAATTGGAGCGGGATTAGGATTTACATTAGCTCTAACTCTTTTAGGAACAATTAGAGAGATATTAGGAAATGGAACAGCTTTTGGAATATCTGTAACACCAGCTTCATTTACACCAGCTTTAATATTTATATTAGCACCTGGTGCGTTTATAACAATAGGATTTATAATCGCTACTCAGAACTATATTAAAGCTAGAAAGAGTGGGGTGAAATAAAAAATGGATTTTGCAAAAATATTTAGTTTAATAATAACAGCAATTTTTATTCAAAATATAATATTTGCTAAATTTTTAGGAATTTGTCCATTTATGGGAGTTTCTAAAAAAGTTGAATCATCAATTGGAATGGGTATGGCAGTAACATTTGTTATGTCACTAGCTTCAGGAGTAACATGGACAATTTATAACTATTTATTAGTACCGTTACAATTAGAGTATTTACAAACAATAGCTTTTATATTAATAATAGCTTCGTTAGTACAATTTGTAGAGATGGCAATTCAAAAGACTTCACCGAATTTATATAAAGCTTTGGGAGTTTTTCTACCACTAATAACAACAAACTGTGCTGTGTTAGGTATTGCTATTTTAAATATTCAACAAGAGTATAACTTTATTGAGTCTGTTATAAATGGAGCAGCAGTAGCAATTGGATTTACATTAGCTCTAGTTTTATTAGCAGGAATAAGAGAAAGAATAGAATATGCAGCTATTCCAGGACCATTTAAAGGAGTTCCTATAGCATTTATTTCAGCAGGACTTTTAGCAATGGCTTTTATGGGATTCAGCGGAATGCAAATATAGATTGGAGGTAGGTTAATGGAATCAATATTATTTCCTGTTTTATCGTTAGGAGGAACAGGGTTAGCAATGGGACTATTTTTAGCCTATGCTTCTAAGAAGTTTGAAGTGAAGGTTGATGAAAAAGTAGAAGCTATTCAAGGAATACTTCCTGGAATAAACTGTGGAGCATGTGGATACCCAGGATGTTCTGGTTACGCAGAAGCAATTGCTCTAAATGGAGCAGAAATGACAGCATGTTCACCAGGAGGACCAGCAGTTGCAGCAGAAATAGCAAAAGTTATGGGAGCGACTGTTGACTTATCAGGACCTAAAATGGTAGCAAAGCTACTATGTCAAGGAGATTGTACTAAAACAACAAAGACATATGAGTTTGAAGGTGAATTAACAACTTGTTCTGCAATAAATCTATATGCAGGTGGAGATAAATCTTGTAAATACGGTTGCTTAGGATATGGAGATTGTGTTAAGGTTTGTCCAGTAAATGCAATAACAGTTACTGAAAAAGGAATTGTGAATATAGATGAAGAGAAATGTGTATCATGCAAAAAGTGTGTTTCAACATGCCCAAAAAGATTAATAGAGATGTTACCAATGAATAAAAGAGTAACAGTTAATTGTATGTCAAGAGATAAAGGTGTAGTTGCTAGAAAAGCTTGTACAGTAGCATGTATAGCTTGTGGACTTTGTCAGAAAGCTTGTCCAGTAGATGCAATTGAAATAAAAAATAATGTTGCAAGAATAGATCCGGAAAAATGTGTAGAGTGTGGATTGTGTGCTGTAAAGTGTCCAACTAAAGCTATAAATAGTGAAGTTAAAGAGATAAAAAAAGCAGAAATAATTGAAGAAAAATGTATCGGATGTACAGCATGTGCTAGAGTTTGTCCAGTTAAATGTATAGAGGGAGAAGTTAAGCAAAAACATAAAATTGATCAGTCTAAGTGTATAGGGTGTCAATTATGCTATGATAAATGTAAATTCTCAGCTATAAAAATCAATATTCAGAATTTGTAAAAAAAAGATGAGGATATCCTCATCTTTTATTATTTTACAGCGATAACTTCGATTTCAACCTTAACATCTCTAGGTAATCTAGCAACCTCAACACATGCTCTAGCAGGTTTAACCTCTCCTAAATACTCAGCATAAACTTCATTAATAGAAGCAAAATCGTTCATATCTTTAATGAAAACTCCAGCTTTAACAACATCTTTTAATGAATATCCAGCTTCTTCTAAAATAGCTTTAACATTTTCTAATGATTGTCTAGTTTGCTCTTTAACATCATCTGATATAACAGTCATAGTCTCAGGAACAAATGGAATTTGTCCAGAAACATATAAAGTTCCATTTACTTCAATTGCTTGTGAGTAAGGACCAATAGCTGCAGGAGCTTTACTAGTGTTGATAACTTTCTTCATTATAAATACCTCCCAATTAAATTTAGATAGTTAAATTTTAACATAAAATTATTATATAAACAACCTAGAAAATACTAATTTGTGGGAGTTGTAAAAAATAGTTTTGTGAATAAAATCACATATTTTCATAAAAAAATGTAGAGTTAACAAAGTTAAAAAGTAAAATAATGTAAAGTATACATTAAATGTGTTAAACGTGTGTTGAAATGTCTTAAAAATAAACATAAAATTTAAAAAAATACTTTACTTTTTGTAAAGTGTAGAGTATAATTAATTCTGTGAGAAAAAAAGTTAAAATTGACGTATTGTTATTTTTTTAACAAGCATGTCGAAGGAAAGAGGGAAAATGGAATTATTAAAAGGTACAGTGTTATTATTATTGGTTTTAGCATTCTTTACTGGATTTAGCTTAAAAGCACCAAGAGGAATGAAAGCTATGGGTGCTCTAGCAGGAGCAGCAACAGCAAGTTTCCTAGTAGAAGCTTTCCAATTATATGTTGGTGGAGATCTTTTAGGAATTAAGTTTTTAGGAGAGGTTGGAGCCTCAGCAGGATCAATGGGAGGAGTTGCAGCAGCAATTTTAGTACCATTAGCTTTAGGAGTAAGCCCTGTTTATGCAGTTTTATTAGGTGTAGTTTGTGGAGGAATGGGAATCATCCCTGGATTTATCGCCGGATATGTAATGTCATTTATCATTCCTAAGTTAGAGGAAAAAATACCTGATGGTTTAGATTTAATTGTAATTATTTGTTTAGCAGCACCTTTAGGAAGAGGAATAGCTCAGTTTGTTTCTCCTGGAGTTACATTTGCTTTACAAACAATTGGAGATATAATTATTGCGGCACAATCAGCTAGTCCGTATGTAATGGCATTTATCTTAGGAGGAGTTATAACAGTAGTTGCTACAGCTCCAATAAGTTCAATGGCTTTAACAGCAATGTTAGGATTAACTGGTTTACCAATGGCAATAGGAGCATTAGCAGTAATGGCTTCATCATTCATGAACTTTGTATTCTTTGATAGAATGAAGTTTGGAGATAGATCAACAACAATAGCTGTTGCTATCGAGCCATTAACTCAAGCAGATATAATTTCTGCAAACCCAATTCCAGTATTTACTACTAACTTTATTGGTGGAGGAATAGCTGGTATGATCGTTAACTACTTCGGATTAATTAATAATGCTACTGGAACAGCAACACCAATCGCTGGTTTCGCAGTAATGTTTGGATTCAATCCTGCTAAAGAGGTATTAATTACAGCTGGATTATGTGCTGTAGCTGGTATCGCAACAGGATATGTAGGGTCAATCATATTTAAAAATTATAAAATTAAAACTGTTGCTGAAATAATATTGATTCGTATAACCACACTTTGTGC
>SKES01002123.1_pt1 | contig 9847 bp, 6 predicted proteins | sample 4826851 | NCBI WGS metagenome assembly SKES01 (sample SAMN11008803, study PRJNA524170) | human gut metagenome | biome: Human fecal sample; material: Feces; isolation source: fecal sample from pouch patient p52 | host: Homo sapiens | place: Israel: Tel-Aviv | collected 2016-09-04 | reverse complement strand
GTACATATAAGAATTGATATCATTGCTGTAGAAATCATTTTCATCCATGCTTTTTGCCGGCAGGATGTGCAGCTTTCCACGCTTGGAGTTAATGTTGTAATGACGTCCGGTTCCCAGATGCTCCAACAGAGATCTCGGATTTGTTTTTACAAACACCTTGATATGATTTACACCGGAATTACTCAGATTAGAAATTGGAAAGTCGACCAGACGATATCTTCCCAGGAATGAGAAGGCGGATACCGGGCGATAATCCTGCATACCTTTGACCTGTACATTAGGTCCTTCATAATTAACAATACCGATTGCATTGCACATATTACTCACCCCTCACTCTCTTGCTGATCAGTTCGATTTCTTCACTGTTCGGATCACCTACGACAGCACCGGCATCAATCTTGACACCCTGCATGACGATGGCACGGTGAATGACGGCACCCTCGCCGACCTCCACATCCGGTAACAGTACCGAATCGTTGACCTTCGCATTCTTTGAAACCTCCACGTTCGTGAACAGGACTGAGTTGTTGATTTCACCATTGATGACACATCCCTGGTTGATATATGCGTTATCCACCTTGCCGCTCGGTCCGATATAATGCGGCACGGTTGATACATCCTCTGTATAGATTTTCCAGTTTGGATCATTCAGATCCAGCTCGTTGTTTTTGCTCAGCAGGTCCATGTTTGCTTCCCACAGGGAATCCACGGTTCCTACATCCTTCCAGTAACCCTTGAATTTCCATGCATACAGACGCTTGTTCTCCGCAAGCATGGCAGGAATAATATCCTTTCCGAAGTCATGGTTGCTGTTAGGATCATCCATATCTGCGACCAGCATTTTTCGCAGCTGCTTCCAGTTAAAGATATAGATTCCCATGGATGCCAGGTTACTTCTCGGTTCTGCCGGTTTCTCCTCGAAATCCTGGATTTTTTTATTTTCATCTGCAATCACGATTCCAAACCTGCTTGCTTCCTCAATTGGTACCGGCATTGTTGCAATCGTCACATCTGCATGATTTTCTTTATGGAAATCGAGCATCACTTCATAATCCATCTTATAAATATGGTCGCCTGATAAGATCAGGACATATTCCGGATTATAGCTCTCCATATAATTCATATTCTGGTAGATTGCATTTGCTGTTCCACTGTACCACTCACTGTTGTTGCTCTTCTCATAAGGTGGAAGAACCGTTACACCGCCATTGTTACGGTCAAGATCCCACGGAATACCAATTCCGATATGGGTATTTAAACGTAACGGCTGATACTGTGTCAGAACACCAACAGTATCAATTCCTGAATTAATACAGTTGCTGAGTGGAAAATCGATAATGCGGTACTTCCCTCCAAACGCAACTGCCGGTTTGGCAACCTTTGCTGTAAGCACTCCAAGACGGCTGCCCTGTCCTCCAGCCAATAGCATAGCTATCATTTCTTTTCGAATCACGTCAATCACCTCTCGTCACTTTCTAGTCAATCTATTCCTTTTGGTATTTTTAATTATACCACACTTCAAATCCCATGTACATCATTTTCCACAATATTTTTTACTGATTTTACATATTTTTGACACATTGCACAAATTGATAAAATTTTATCTACAATTCGTTTTTTCTGTCGAAAAGATTTTTCCCCAAAAGAATTTGCAAATTAATTTCATACGGGTATAATGAAACAAACAGAATAATTCATAAAACAGGCAGGTATCAATAAATGTATAAAATCAATTTCAACCAGCCGCTGCACATCCATTTCATCGGAATCGGCGGCATCAGCATGAGTGGTCTTGCTGAGATACTTTTAGAAGAACATTTTGCCATCTCAGGATCCGACGCAAAAGAATCCGAACTGACCAGACATTTAGAGCACATGGGTGCCCGTATTTTTTACGGTCAGAAGGCTGAAAATCTTACCGACGGCATTGATCTTATCGTCTACACCGCTGCTATCCGGGAAGACAATCCGGAATACGCGGCCGCAAAGAAGCGCAGCATCCCAATGTTAAGCCGCGCAGAACTGCTTGGTCAGATTATGGACAATTACAACAATTCCATCGCCGTTGCCGGTACCCACGGAAAAACGACGACCACATCCATGATCAGCCAGATTCTTCTCGCAGCAAAGGCTGATCCTACCATTTCCGTCGGCGGAATCTTAAAAGCCATTGAAGGAAATATAAAAGTAGGCAAGTCCGATATTTTTGTATCCGAAGCGTGTGAATATACCAACAGTTTTCTCCATTTTTATCCACGATACAGTGTTATTTTAAACGTGGAAGCGGAACACCTTGACTTCTTTAAAGATATTCAGGACATCCGCAATTCATTCCGAAAATTTGCAGAAAATACAAAAAAAGACGGTGCGATCATTATAAACGGAGAGATTGAAAACTACACAGAGCTCACCAGCGGCTTAGATCCGCAGGTAATCACTTTCGGACTGAATGACTCCTGTGACTATTATCCTTCTGATATTACCTTTGACAAAACAGCATGCGCTTCCTTTACGGCAATGCATCACGGTACCCCGGTCATGGATGTAAAACTTCACGTTCCGGGCATGCACAACGTATCAAATGCACTTGCAGCAATCGCACTCTCGCTTGATCTTGGCATTTCAACGGATGCGATTCTTGCCGGATTATCCGCTTTCGGAGGTGCAGACCGCCGTTTCCAGTACAAAGGATGTGTGGACGGGGTTACTATCATTGATGATTACGCACATCATCCGACAGAGATCCGTGCAACATTAACCGCAGCCAAAAATTATCCACACAAGCGCCTGGTCTTGGCTTTCCAGCCACACACCTATTCCAGGACAAAAGCATTTTTAGATGATTTTGCAGATGTACTGTCCATGGCAGACGTGGTCGTTCTTGCTGATATCTATGCTGCCCGTGAGAAAAATACTTACGGCATCAGTTCGAGGGATATCCTTGCAAAATTAAAGGAAAAAGGAACAGAATGCTATTATTTTCCTTCCTTTGAAGAGATCGAGAAATTTTTACTGAAAAATTGTATAAACGGTGATCTGTTGATAACTATGGGGGCCGGAGATATCGTAAACGTGGGTGAACATCTTCTTGGTCGATAAGTTATCCACATTATCCACATTCGATTGGGGAAAACTTCAACCATCGAATGTGGATTTTTTTTGTTAACATAACACATATCCATTTTCGGATTCCGTTTTCTTTTATGTCCCTTATTTTCTGTATTCCGGCACAGTTGCCATAACTTCCGTTTTTATGAATCCACTTTTTTATCCACATTATCCACATTCCCCGCAACCCTTGATTTTACAGCGTTTGTATTCAAAAATGTTCTTCTCTTTTTTCTTTTCCTATGCTATAATTTGTGGCGCAGCAAATATTTATACTTATACTTTTAGAATATTATCGAAAGAGGGTTTCCTTCATGGCTAAAATACTAATCCACAGTGACAGTGCATCTTCTGCCACGAGTGTATCGAATATTTTTATTGATGAATATATGTCTGACGCAAACGGGGAATTTGTAAAGATCTACCTGTACCTGCTGCGTCTGATGAATGCCCCGGATTCCGCTTTTTCGATTTCTTCGATTGCAGATAAATTTGAACACACGGAAAAGGATGTCAAACGCGCCCTAAGTTACTGGGAACGTATGCATCTTTTACGGTTAGAATATGATACTGAGCACAACCTGACCGGTATCTGCCTGATTGATTCTGCATCCAGGGATAAAACCGGCACAGGCGATGATTTTCCGGAAAATGAAACGGCTGCGGAAACACCTGAAGCAGACAGTGTCTCCTCTTTAGAAGACACATATCATTCCCCGGATGATGGCATTTCTTCGGTAAATACAGAATCCTTCCCGCCAAAAAGGGATTACACCCGCGATGAATTAAAACAGTTTCAGGAAAATGACCAGATTGCGGAACTTCTTTTTGTCGCGGAACGTTATCTTGGACGCCCTCTCAGCCAGACGGATATGAATACTTTTATTTATTTATATGATGAGCTTTCATTTTCATCGGATCTGATCGCATATCTGGTGGAATATTGTGTCAGCAAAAACCACACCGCTATCCGCTACATCGAAGCCACGGCGCTAAAATGGGCAGAAAGCGGCATCCGGACGGTAACCGCTGCCAAACAGGAGGCAAAGATCCACAGTCCGGCTTACTATGCGGTGATGCGCTCCTTTGGCATTACAGGAAGAAATCTGGTTCCATCCGAGACAGACTATATTGAAAAATGGCGTTCCGAATATGGTTTTTCGATCGATATCATCTGTGCGGCATGTCAGCAGACCATCCAGAGCATCCACCAGCCGAGTTTTCCTTACACTGACAAAATGCTCTCGAACTGGCGTAAATTAAACGTACATACCATGGAAGATGTAAAACGTTTAAATCTTGAACATAAAGAACGCACCAAAGCATCGGCACAGGAGGCTGCCGGTCCGAAAAACAAGTTTACAAGCATCGGGCAGCGCTCCTATGAATATGATGAGCTTGAAAAAATGTTACTGACAACCAATTCAAAACATTGATACCATAGAGTAGTGTGAAAACATTGTCTTCATACTAAAACAGGCAAAAATGGAGATTAGGATAAGAACATGCCTCTGACAAATTCACAATACGATGAGATTATACGGGCATATGATGCCCGACAGTTAAAAAATGAACATGACAGGGAAGAACGGACCCGTTATGCCTACATCAAGATCCCACGTCTCCGTGAGATCGATGATGCCATTGCGACCTGCTCCGTTGCACAGGCAAAAAAGCTCTTAGACGGTGATACCATGGCTCTTAATACCCTGAAAGAACAGATTGCCTCCTACCGCAGTGAAAAAAAGGATCTTCTGAAAAAAGCAGGGTTTTCTGCTGATTATCTGGAGACTTCTTATGAATGCCCGGATTGTAAGGACACCGGTTTTATCGACGGGAAACGCTGCCACTGTTTTACACAGGCTGCGATCGATTTAGTCTATACCCAGTCGAATTTAAAAAGCATCCTGCTCCGTGAGAATTTTTCCACATTTTCTTTTGACTATTATTCTGATAAAGACATAAATCCTGCAACCGGGTTATCATCTTTGGCAACAGCAAAAGATGCCGTTGCGAAATGTCATGATTTTATTGATCACTTTGATGATACATTTTCCAATCTGTACTTTTACGGAGATACCGGCATCGGCAAAACGTTTCTGTCAAACTGTGTTGCAAAAGAGCTGATGGATCACGGTCATTCTGTAATTTACTTTACGGCGTTCCAATTATTTGATATATTAAGCAAGGGTGTATTTGCAAAAGATGAGGAAGCGATTGCCGCAAATGAAAATATTTTTACCTGCGATCTTCTGATCATCGATGATCTCGGCACAGAGCTTACAAATTCTTTTACGACTTCCCAGTTGTTTTTGTGCTTAAACGAAAGGATCCTGCACCGGAAATCAACCATCATTTCCACAAACCTCGGATTGTCCCAGCTTACCGATCTGTATTCGGAGCGAATCTTATCAAGAATTATGGACAATTATGTTCTGATCAAATTATTCGGGGAAGATATCCGGATGCAGAAACGAAGACGCTGATGTTCTATAAACACAAAATACATTTTCTGCCTTCAATTAGAGCAATCTATTGAAATACATGTAAACAAATTTTTATGGAGGAACCATTCAATGCCAAACGATGAAAGAAACCTGGAAACCTTACCTGATGGAGCACTCGGTCTGATCCCGCTTGAGAGCTGCAAAGAGCTTGGTCTGAAAGTAGACAAGTACCTGGTCGGCTGGAGAGAAAAAAGACAGCATCAGCATGCATCTGATCTTGCCTTTAAAGATTACCGCCGCGATTCTTACATCATCTCTACCGCTGTTCCGCGTTTTGGAACCGGCGAAGCAAAAGGTGTGATCAAAGAGTCTGTCCGTGGATACGATCTGTACCTGATGGTCGATGTGACAAATTACAGTCTTACCTACTCCGTATGCGGCCATGAGAACCACATGTCACCGGATGACCACTATGCAGATTTAAAACGTATTATCGCAGCCGTTGGCGGTAAAGCAAGACGTATCACCGTCATCATTCCTTTCTTATATGAAAGCCGTCAGCACAAACGTACTTCCCGCGAATCTTTAGATTGTGCTTTAGCATTACAGGAACTGACTGCAATGGGTGTAGATAACATCATCACATTTGATGCACATGACCCGCGTGTACAGAATGCGATCCCGTTAAAAGGCTTCGAGACCGTACAGCCTGCTTACCAGTTCGTAAAAGGTATCTTACGCGAAGTAACCGACTTAAAGATCGATTCCGATCATATGATGGTAATCAGCCCGGATGAAGGTGGTACCAACCGTGCTGTATATCTTGCAAGCGTTCTCGGATTAGATGTCGGTATGTTCTATAAGAGACGTGATTACAGCCGTATCGTAGACGGACGCAACCCGATCGTTGCGCATGAGTTTTTAGGTTCCTCCGTAGAGGGAAAAGATGTTATCATCATCGATGATATGATTTCTTCCGGTGAAAGTATGATCGATGTTGCAACAGAGTTAAAGAAACGTAAAGCAAACCGTATCTTCGTCGTTGCAACTTTCGGACTCTTCACAAACGGTTTAGAGAAATTTGATCAGGCAGTTGCAGATGGAACGATCTACAAAGTCGTTACCACAAACCTTACCTATCAGACACCGGAACTCTTATCCAAACCATATTACATCAGCTGTGATATGAGCAAATACATCGCTTATATCATTGATACCTTAAACCATGATTCTTCCATCAGCGATCTGTTAAACCCGTATGACAGAATCGAACGTCTGGTATCTAAATACAAGGCAGAGCAGAAATAATTCATTCTGAAATATCAAAAAAGCCGGTACTTTTTCGTGCCGGCTTTTCTTATACAATGGAATGCATGTCTATAAACATTCTGGCATCAAAAAAAAGAAACCATCATACACTTTTGTATAACGGTTTCTTCTTATCTCATTTCTATGTAAGTCCGTCTGGCAAACGCTCCTAAAACAGATCAACTCTTCCTGCAAACTTCTGGTTGATCACATAGTACGCTGCAAATTCTTCCGGTTTTAAATATACCTGAAGGCTCTTGATGGATGATGCTCTGTGACCATCTGCAACAAACTCATTTTTTGCTTTCTCAATCACATCTGCAACAATCGCTTCATTCCCCTGATACTGGATAAATACTTCCGGTTTTAATTCTTCTTTTGCTGCCTTTGCTGCTTTCTTTGCTGCTCTTGACGGTTTCTTTTCTCTTGCCGGTTTTGCTGTTTCTTTTGTCTCAGCTGCTGTATCTTTGACTGTCTCAGTCTTTGCTGCTGCTTTTTCTTCTACAGCTTCTTTGACTGCTGCTGTCTTTTCTGTTACTGCTGCTTTTACTTCAGATGCAGACTCTTTGACTGCTGTCTTCACATCCTGTGCTGCATTTTTTGCTGCCTGTAAAACATCACTGGCCTTCTCATTTGTCTTAGGCTCTGCTTTCTTTACCTGATTTGTCTTTTCTGCTTTGATTGCATTATTTTTTGCTACAGTTCCTTTTGCCATAATGAATTCCCTCCTCAACAAAACTTACTCACAAACTAAAAACTTCTCCATTGCGTCTAATGCTTCTTCTTCATCGCTTCCTTCAGCAACAATATTCACTGTCATACCCTTTGAAGGATTAAATGCCATGATTCCCATGATACTCTTTGCATTGATCCGGCGGTTATTGCTCTCAAGGATAATCTCACTGTCATAGCGGCATGCCACCTGAACCAGTTCTGCAATTGGATTATCATGTTCTTTTGAAACATTCGAAACCACTACTTCTTTTCTGCTCATATTCATCCTCTTCCTCTTTTCAAGTACTTCTCAAAATATAACCCATTCGACTTTAATTTGCAATACGTCTCACTTAAATCTGTTAAAGTTCAACGAACTATTCTATGGAAGCACTGTTTTTTTATGCAGTTTTCTCTTTTTTTTCATGTATTTATATTGGAAATGTATCTGTAAAACCTGCCTTTTTCTGCATTTGCTTTATTTCAGATATGTGAAGAAAACATTTCCTGCTCCTTTAAACACTTCTTCTGCTTCCGTTATACTCTGTTTAAAATTGTTTCCGGATGAAGGATCAAAAATAATGACATTATTGGCATCATATCCTACCACCAGAACCGCTTCATTGCTTCCCGTCATTGCAAATACCGGATTACCGCAGCTTACATAGTAAAGGACTTCTTCCACACTGCACCCGGTCAGATCTAAAATTCTTGCATCTTTCATTGTATTGCTCAAAATATTCTTCGGTGTCTCACCGCCTGCAATCAATGCACTGACACTGATATTAATTCCTTCTTTCTCAAGCATTGCATTGATACACTGAGCAATGCTGCCGGAAGAAGCATCTTCCGCGCCGACTGCGATATCAGAGAGTGCCGGTTTGATTGCATCTCTGGAACGTTTCCAGATATACTCCTGATCCTCGCCTACTACGACTCCCATCTTTTCATTTGCCTTTGTGATCGCATCTGCCACCTGATCTGTGGTATAAACCACATCACCTTTTACATAAACATAATATTTTCCGTTACCACCCTTATCTTCAAGTGTGAGCGTGCGATCCTGCTCTAATATGGTTTCTCTCGGAGTCAGCAGTCTTGGAGCCTTTTCCCCCACATTTTCCGGCAAAGATATTTCAAACCGGGTCTCTTTACTGTCAGAACTGCTGCTTACAATGGAAACTATTTTATTTCCATCTCCCTCCCGGTTCATGATCATATCCTGATCTGCGTCCACATACGCCGTACCATTATACTGAATACGGTTTAAGTACATAGTGTAATCTTCAATATCAACCCCGGAAACATAATATCCATTTTTTTCGTATGTCTTTAAAACGGACGGCGTATCGGATGACACATCTAAAATTTTAATCTGATACATCGGGAAGATTACATTTCCCGCAGCCTCCGTTGATACATCTGCCGCATTCGCTACGCCATATACAAAATCGTCTCCCATAAATCCAAGCGGTTTTACATACTTTCCACTGCCTTCTGTTATGGTAAATGTTTTTTTACTGGAAAAGTTGATGAGCGAAATTGTATCACTCTGTCCGTTCTGGCTGTCTTTCGTCCATGCAAAATAACGGTCGGATTCTGAAACCGCATATATTTCTTTATCCAGTCCCTTGATCAGCTCTTTCATTTCCAATGTACTAAGATCGATTCCATACACACTGCCATCGACCATCAGATATAATTCTCCGCCCTCAGTCACATACATCATCTGACCAAGTTCGGATTTCATGACCTCGTATGCCTTATCCGAAGATATGAATGCAAGTTCCTCATTTGTGTTTGAAAGACTGTCATAATGATTGACCTCAATTCCCACTTCCCCCTCATGGTTTCCGCGGTTCATATAGCCATATACGATATAATCAAGGCTTCCCGCCTCATCGATCCTGACAATTTTGATATCATGTTCCCCATAATTTTCACGGTTGTCAATTCCTTCATATCCACGGAAACTGAACACTTTTGCGAGTGTTTTCTCCGTCTCATTGTAACTCCAGAGTTCGCCCTCCTGTACAAAAGCGACCGTGGTTCCCGTCTCATTCGCCTGATACTCCACATTTCCGGAGCGTATCCCAAGCTCAATATAATTGTCAAAAAAGCTTGCATTTTCCCCGCGGAAAATCTGATTCATCCGGCGTTCAAAATTGAGCAGATACATCCGGCTGCTTGTATAGCGCACTCTGTAATATTCTTCTACATTATAATATTCACTCTCGCCACCCTCACCGATACTCGTCACAACATAATCC
>SKES01002122.1_pt1 | contig 9849 bp, 13 predicted proteins | sample 4826851 | NCBI WGS metagenome assembly SKES01 (sample SAMN11008803, study PRJNA524170) | human gut metagenome | biome: Human fecal sample; material: Feces; isolation source: fecal sample from pouch patient p52 | host: Homo sapiens | place: Israel: Tel-Aviv | collected 2016-09-04 | reverse complement strand
TAATATAAATTGCTTCTGCTTCAAGCTCATCAAGATGAGATAAGTTACTCATTGCATTATCCTCCTCTGTTTGTTTATATCTGACTGTCCGTCTCCTTACTGTCAGCAGTCTAAGGGACAGCTATATTTAATATTTATTGGCATCTTTCTTATTAACCTGAATGGTAATCTGGGTGCCATCCGGCTTCTCCACTGTCCAGGTGGAAATGTCAGGTTTCTCTGACACGATCATACTTGCACCTCTGCCTCCCACATCGGCTCCAAGGAAGAAGCGGATAGCGTCACGGCTGCATTCTTTGATACAGGAGGTGCATCCCCAGCAGTCTCTGACCTGGCGGATAAAGGCTTTGCCCTCTTTATCCTTTTTGATCAGGTTTCCGGGACAGGCTTCGATACATCTGCCGCATCCTACACATTTACTTTTCTGAATCCGAATGCTCATCTTTCACCTGCTCCTTTCGCTACTGTATTGGAATCTGCACTTTCTTTTGTAATCAGATCACGGTACAGAATCCTGATCTCCCCGTTTTCCATACGGGAATTTACATATTTCATCCACTCTTCACTCTGCTCAGGGTAATCTGTATTCTCTCCGAAGCTGTGCCATCTGGTTTCTTTTCTGGCTGCCAGATGTGCGATTACAGCCTGGCATACAATCAGCCGTTCACGGAGTTCGTAAATCTGCATCAGTTCGTAAGTATCTGATGCTGCCAGAGTGTCCACTACAGGAAGAAGTGCGGCAATCTTTTCATCTGCTTTTGCAAGACTTGTCTCGCTGTATCTGTAGTCTGTACCGATTCCGCCTGCATACTGATCCATGATCTTCTGCATGGCTTCCTCAAGCTGCTCTGCATTCATCAGGGAACGAGGAGCATTTAAGTGAGCTTCATATTCTGATTTCTTTGCTGCTGCAATTTCAGATAGATTTTGTACTTCGTCATCTTTCCTGTCCAGATATTCCAGGATCGCTTCTGCTGCGATCTCACCCTCTGCCAGTGCGCCGGTTACATATTTCTGCGGGCATCCTCCGGCTACATCCCCGGCTGCATATAAGCCTTCTATGGTGGTCGCCCTGTTATTGTCTACCCAGTAACCGCTGGCTGTATGTCCGCCTACAATGTACGGTTCTGTACCTTCAATTTCTACATTCTCTTCAGATGGTCCTTTGCCTGCTTCCATCCATTTCAGAGTCTGGGACGGTGCCATATTCAGGTAGGCTTTGTAAAGATCCTGTTCCTGTTCTTTGGAAATGCCTTCCGTTCTGAGGTAACACGGACCCTTTCCTTCTCTGTTCTCCATCACTGTACCGTAAACCCTCTGAGAGGTTGTCAGGCCATATTTGGTCTCATAAATATCACCATGTGCATTCACCTGTCTGGCTCCAACACCCTGGGCAATGGTTCCTGTAGGAGCAATGGTGTCCTTACATCTCAGTGCAATGAAACGCATCTCAAAGGTTGTCATCTCTGCACCGGAAAGAAGTCCCATTGCATATCCTGCCCCTGTGTTAAATGGCGGATACCACATTTTATGTCTGGAGAACCCCGGGTTGTTTGGTCTGTAAAGTCCGGCAGCCCCGCCTGTTGCACAGAGAACTGCTTCTGCGTCAATATCATAGAAAATATCTTCATTGACACTGAATCCTACAGCTCCGGTGATCTTTCCCTTTTCTGTTTTATAATCTGTGATGTTTACATGGTTCAGAACTGTAACATTCTCCTGTTCGGCTGCTGCCTTTGCAAGGATTGGTTTCATGTTCTCACCGTTGATCTTAATGTTTCGGTTTCCTCTGGCAACGTATTTGCCCTTTTCATCCTTCAGGATAACCAGCCCCAGGTCTTCCATTACCTTTGTCACATGATTCAGTCTCTCTGACATGGTGAGAAGAAGATCCTCCCTTACGATTCCGTGGGCATCCTTTTTTGCATAGTCCACATAATCCTGCGGTACTCTGCCTTCTGTAATATATGCGTTTAACGCGTTCACGCCTGCTGCCAGGCATCCGCTTCGTTTAATGTTCGCTTTCTCTGCGATCAGAACTTTTTTATTGCTTTTCTGACCGATCACATAGGCTGCAAAGCATCCTGCTTTACCGCCACCGATGATCAGCACATCTGTTTTGATTCTCTCTGTCCTCATACTCTATTGCTCTTTCCTCTAATTTCCTTAGATAATTACAAAGTCATCCCTTACAGCCTCATTCTCGATCAGCTGTACGCTGTCACCTTTCAGTGCAAAAACCCTGTAGAGGAACACATTCACAGTCTCACCTTCCCGGACATCTGCTTTCTCCAGGCTTCTTCTGGCAGTTACCACAGAATTGTTCACTCTCACCTGAAGCTCCAGGTTATCTCCTCTGAAAGAAACCCGTTCCACCACTCCCTGAGATACGGAGGTTCTGAACTTCTCTACCTCATCCAGTTTGGAAACCTTTACAAATTCCGGACGGACAATAATCTTATCTGCCCCTTCCGCCAGGCTGAAAGAATGAAAATCATTCACATTCTTCAGCACAGATGGCTGTCCGAAGAAGGTTGCGGTAAATGATGTCTCAGGATTTCTGTAAACCTCCACCGGAGTACCTTTCTGCTCGATCCGTCCTGCATTGGTGATGATAATCTCATCTGCTACCTCAATAGCCTCATCCTGATCATGAGTGACGAAAATACTGGTGATTCCCAGCTTCTCAATCATCTCCTTTAACCAGCTTCGCAGTTCCTGTCGAATTTTTGCATCAATAGCTGCGAATGGCTCATCCAGAAGCAGTACCTGAGGATTGGGGGCAAGGGCTCTGGCAAACGCAACTCTCTGTCTCTGGCCTCCGGATAACTGGCTTGGATATCTTTTCTCCAGTCCTTCCAGTCCCACCAGCCTGATCAGTTCCATGACTCTGGCATGAATTTTCTTTTTGTCCACCTTCTGAACCTTCAGACCGAACGCTACATTGTCATAAACTGTCATGTAACGGAACAATGCATAATTCTGAAATACAAATCCGATTCCGCGTTCACTGGCCGAAACATCATTGACAACTTTTCCGTCAATAATAATCTCTCCGCTGTCCGGTGTTTCCAGACCTGCGATCATTCGAAGAATGGTTGTTTTTCCGCTTCCACTTGGTCCCAGCAGGCCGATCAGCTTACCTTTTTCGATTCCGAAATTCACATTTCTTGATGCCTGGTAGGAACCATAGGTCTTGTTTATATTTTTTAACTCTACATACATATCAGGCTTCCTTCTTTCCTTTGTATTCGATCACGCTTCGGATCACCAGAATAATAACTGCCATGATCACCAGCAGTGAAGATACGGCAAATGCCGGAACATACTGAAACTCATTAAATAGAATCTCTACATGAAGAGGAAGTGTGTTGGTTTTTCCCCTCAAATGTCCGGAAAGGACAGACACTGCGCCGAACTCTCCCATTGCTCTCGCTGTACAGAGTACGATGCCATAAAGCAATGCCCATTTAATATGAGGAAAGGTAATCTTCCAGAAGATGGTCCATCCGCCGGCTCCCATAAGAGCTGCAGCTTCTTCCTCGTCCGTTCCTTCTGCTTCCAGAACCGGAATCAGCTCTCTGGAAATAAAAGGAAAGGTTACAAATACAGTTGCAATAATGATTCCCGGTACAGAGAATACAACCTTAATTCCGAATTTCAAAAGAAAAAAGTAGACAGGACTTTGTCGCCCGAAAATCAGAAGAAAGATCAGACCTGCAATGACCGGGGAGATGGTAACCGGAAGATCTATCAGAGTTGTCAGCAGTTTTTTGCCCCTGAACTGAAACTTGGTCAGTGCCCAGGCTGCAAAAACACCGAAGATGGTATTAAAGATAACTGCGAAGAGTGTAGCCTTAACAGTAAGGAGAAGTGCTTTGATGGTGTATTCATCTGTCACCGCAGCAGCGTAGACCTTCCATCCGCTTCGAAGCGCTTCTGTGATTACTGTAAGTAACGGAAGGAGGAGCATTACTGCCAGAAACAGAACACTGATCCCGATCAGAAGCCATTTTGTGATTTTCTCTGAAGTGGTTACATTGTTGTCCATCAGGCATTTCCTCCTTTTAAGATTCTCGCGTTTCTCTGCTGGATCATACTGTTGAGAAACAAAATGAAAAATGAAACCGCCAGCATCACAAGTGCTATTGCTGTCGCACTGGAATAATCAAACTCCTGAAGCTCTGACATAATGATCAGTGGTGTGATTTCTGTATAATATGGCTTATTTCCTGCGATAAATACGATGCTTCCATATTCACCCAGGCATCTGCCAAACGCAAGTCCGGTTCCTGCGAAAATTGCAGGCTTCAGTTCAGGGAAAATAACTTTCCGGAAAATGGTGGATTTCTTCGCTCCCAGTACTCCGGCTGCTTCACTGCATGAGTTGTCCATTTTCTCCAGTACCGGCTGTACGCTTCTTACAACGAAAGGAATTCCTACGAAGATCATAGCTACTGTAATTCCGATTCTTGTGTATGCGATTTTGATACCGAATCTGGCAAAAAAGCTGCCCACCAGTCCGGAATCAGAGGTCAGGGAAGTAAGTGCAATACCTGCAACTGCTGTTGGAAGCGCAAAAGGAAGCTCGATCATTCCGTCCATAATCCGCTTGCCCGGAAATTCATATTTCACAAGCACCCATGCAAGGATGGTTCCCATGATCCCGTTTATCACTGCTGCTGCGAAAGCAGATATAAAGCTGGTGTAAAAGGATGCCAGTACTCTGGCTCTTGTAATGGTTTCGATGAAATCTTTAAAGCTTAATTTCGCGGTGTAGATCACCAGACTGGCAAGCGGGATCAGAACCACCAGACTTAATATGGAAATGGTAATTCCCATGGAGAGTCCGAATCCTGGAATCACTGGTTTGTTTCTTTTTTTCATAATCAATTACCACCTCTCTCGTCTCGTATGTTCCGGTCCTGTTGTTGTGTCAGTCGGCATTTTCCCTGTCTGCCTCTTTATCTCTCATAGATTTCATCAAAAATTCCGTCATCTGCGAAGTGCTTCTTCTGTACCTCATCCCATCCACCGTATTCACTGATATTTACCAGATCTACGCTCAGATTAAACACATCACTGTGCTTTTTCAGGATTTTCTCATTAGTTGGGCGGAAATAGTTCTCTGCCTCAATTTCCTGTGCTTCGTCGGAATACAGATAGTTTAAGTACTCAGTTGCCACTTCTCTTGTGTCTCTGTAGTCTACTACCTCATCCACCACTGCTACAGTGGGCTGTGCCAGAATGCTGACACTCGGGGTAACGATCTCGTACTCATCCGGGTAATCACGCATAGAAAGATAGGCTTCATTTTCCCACGCTACCAGCACATCGCCCTGTCCGTTTTCTACGAAAGAAGTGGTTGCACCTCTTGCACCGGAGTCCAGGACTACTACATTCTGGTAGAGCTTCCGGATGAAATCTTTCATCTGTGTCTCGTCTCCGTTGTATTTCTTATCTGCATAAGCCCATGCTGCCATGTAGTTCCATCTGGCGCCTCCTGAGGTCTTGGGATTCGGAGTTACCACTCCTACCCCATCCCTTGTCAGGTCATCCCAGTCCTGAATCTTCTTTGGATTTCCTTTCTTAACCAGGAATACGATGGTGGATGTATAGGGAGAACTGTCATTGTCGAAGTTGTCTATCCATCCTGCCTTGATCAGCCCTGCGTTCTCTATGGATTCAATATCATATTCCAGTGCCAGTGTCACTACATCTGCATCCAGTCCGTTGGCTACCTCCAGTGCCTGCTTCCCTGAACCACCGTGAGACTGTGTGATCTCCACAGCTTCTCCGGTTTTCTCCTTCCAGTGTTCCTCGAATATTTTGTTGTACTGTTCAAACATTTCTCTGGTAGGGTCGTAGGAAACATTGGTAATAGATACTGTTTTTCCAAAAGCCTGTACCGGTGTCAGTGCCAGCACAGCTGCCAGACTCAATGCAAATATTTTTCTGATCATGTTTCATCTCCTGAGTATTCCCGTGATTTTTTCAGTCTCTTCTTTGGGATTTTACACCAATACAAGTTCTTCCTTCTCAGATTCTGTTCCTTCTATATGGAAGGAATTCAGAACCGGGTTCTCATTGTCCATAAGGGAAAGAATCATGTAGCTTGCTGTGCTGTCGTAAGCCAGTCTCTTGTCTTCCTCTGATGGTCTGGATGGACTTTCCGGATGGGAATGCCAGTTACCGAGAGGTACCAGACCGTTGGCACGCATATCCTTAACTGCTGCCAGCTGCTCTTTTGGATCCAGTGAAAAATGTTCATTGGAATGATCAATATTTGTCAGGCAGTAAACCTTTTCAATAAATTTGTCCTTACCTTCCTTTTTTCCTGCGACCAGTCCGCAGGCTTCTTCCGGAAGATTTTCTCTGGCATGCTTTAAGATTATTTCGTAATCACTTTTTGACATTGTAATCATCATTTACTTACTCCTGCTTCAATTCTTCAGAAAATATGTTACTGTTCACTCCGTTCTATATCCTCTCAGGTCTCACAATCTCCAAACATTCCTTACAGAACTCCGTCACATTCTGCCTGCTCATAATCGATCAGTTCAGTAATTGTAGGATGTTCCCCACATACCGGGCAGTTCTTTACATGCTGCGGAAGTTTGATCTTACGGAACTCCATGGTAAGCGCATCATAGGTAAGAAGATATCCTGTAAGAAGATCACCAACTCCAAGAATATACTTAATGGCTTCCATTGCCTGAAGGCTTCCGATGACGCCTCCCATTGCTCCGATGACACCAGCCTGCTTACAGGTAGGTACGGCATCCTTTGGCGGCGGATCCTTGAATACACATCTGTAACATGGACCTTCTCCCGGAACATAGGTCATAAGCTGTCCCTGGAAACGAAGGATTCCTGCGTGAGAGAATGGTTTCTTTGCCATAACGCAGGCATCGTTGATCAGAAATTTCGCCGGAAAATTATCGGTTCCGTCAATGATGAAATCATAATCCTTGATCAGATCCATAATCGTTTCAGAATCTACGAAAGTCTGGTAAGTTTTTACTGTCACATCCGGGTTGATGGCTTCCATAGATTCTTTTGCAGAAAGAACCTTTGGTTTTCCCACATCCTTTGTTGCATGGATAATCTGTCTCTGCAGATTGGAAAGATCTACTTCATCTGCGTCTGCAATTCCGATAGTTCCCACACCTGCTGCTGCAAGATAAAGAGCTGCCGGTGAACCCAGTCCACCTGCCCCGATGATCAGGACACTGGAATTGAGCAGTTTTTTCTGTCCTTTTGCTCCAACCTCTTTCAGAATAATGTGTCTGGAATAACGTTCGAGCTGATCATTTGTAAATGCCACTATCTTCCACCTCCCATGAAATACAGAAATTCAACGCTGTCGCCTTCTTTTAATGCGTAGTTTTCGAAATCCTTCTGATCAATAAAATCATCATTTACGGAAACTGTTACATACTGAGGTGTCTCCACATCCTCCTGAGCAATCAGCTCTGTAACTGTAAGTCCGTCTTTTACTTCCTTTTTCTCCCCTGCTACTGTAATAAACATAATTTTATTCTCCATTCTATAAATTCTTGTCAACAATCTCTTCCAGCTCTGCAGCCTTCTTTGCTCCTGTCAGTCGTTCGATCTGTTCTCCGTCTTTCAGGAAAATCAGTGTAGGTGCTGACATAACCTTATATTCCTCTACAAGTTCCTGTTCGTAGGCTACATTTACCTTTCCAACAAAAATCTGATCACCGTATTTCTCTTCCAGCTTTGCAAGCACCGGAACCATTCTCTTACATGGTACACAGCTGTCAGAATAGAAATCGATCAGTGTCAGTTTTCCGGGCTGGAAAGCTTTTTCCTTAAAAGTCTCACCACTTAATCTCTCTGCCATGATCCGCTCCTGTCAGTCTTCAACTTTCTTCACATAAAGTGTGTAAGTTCCGTCTTCGTTATCATCAAGCTTCAGGATCTGATGTCCTTCTTCCTTGATACTTCGGGGTACATTCTGTACCGGTTCCCCGTCATTCATTCGGATGGATAAGATCTGTCCCTCATCCAGTTCTTCCAGCGCTACCTTTGCCTTTACAAAAGTTACCGGACACACAACATCTGTAATATCTACCGTATCATCAATTTTAATTTCACTCATTTTCATATGCCTCCAGGATTTCTTTATTAAATTTGTCCTCACCTACCCGGTCGATGGTAAATTTCAGTCGTTCACCGGCATTTGCATTCTTCTCAAAGAAATTGATGGCTGCATCACAGACTTTCAGGAGTTTTTCATGATCCTCAATAAACGGGATCACTGTCTTTCCTTTATTGATGTGGTTTCCGAAGATTCCTCCGAAAGAAACGATATATCCGTGTGTATTGTCATAGGCATCTGTAGGACAGGCTTTGGTGCATCGTCCACAGAAATTACATCTGGAAGAATCAACGGAAATTTTTCCATCTTCTAATGTGATAGCCCCTTCACGGCAGGCTTTTACGCAGACACCACACTGAATACATTTCTCTTCCTGCCATGCCACTTTGATTCCACCCTTGATTCCTACGTCGTTCTCTTCTGCTTTTAAGCAGTTATTCTGGCATCCGGTAACACCGAATTTGAATTTATGCGGAAGCTCGCGTCCAAAGTATCTCTCGTCCAGCTCCTCTGCCAGTGCGTAAGTATCAATACATCCGCTGGGACAGATGGCTGCGCCCTGACAGGCTGTGATGGTACGAACTCTTGGTCCGCATACACCCGGAACCACATCTCCCTCTGCCAGTGCTGCTTTCACTTCATCAATCTGATCTAACTTGATAAAAGGAATCTCTACACCCTGACGGGAAGTAAGATGTACATAGCCCTCACCGTATTTCTCTGAAACCTCAGCTACCTTTGCAAGCTGTTTTGCATCCAGATGTCCGCCAACTACGCGGATTCTTAATGAAAAATTATTTTTCTGCTTCTGGCGCATGAATCCGCCTTTTTTTAATGCTGCATAATCTGCCATTTCTCTTTCCCTCCTGTCAGAATTTCTCTTGCATTTTCTTTATTTTTGATTTATTATTTACTTTGTTATGTACTTTATCGAATTAACGCAGTATATATTTTCTAGTTTTCATAGTTATTTGATAGGTTTTCTATGATATTACACGAAATGACATTATTTGTCAATAGTGTATTGAAATAAATGCAATATCCAAACGCCTCCTCGCCGCCACAGTGCAATCCTGCCCGGAGGGCTTTTTTATGTCACAGGAATATTACGAGGTAATTTCCTGTAAAAAATAACATAAAAAACAGGCTGCCGCACTGATTAACCGGTGCGACAGCCTGATAGCGATTCTATAGATTCAAAATCAATATTCTGTTATCTGGCAGAAGCTGCTGCCTTTTCTTTCTCCGGAAAAAGCTTTCCGAAAATAAATCTCACAAATGGTCCGGCATAAAAAATCTGCCAGAAGAATGCCATCGGGAAGTTCATTGCTGTTGTCTGAAGCCATGTGGGAATGATCTGACTTACTGATGCATGTTTGATCAGCACAGTTGCTGCAAAGCTCATACATGGACACATAAATGCAACGGATACTGCTGAGATTGCAAGTACAAGGTGGAACGGATTATCTCTTCTCATATCCACAATACCAAATGCAATCTTCTTTGCAAGACCACCGATGATAAAGAAATCAAGAATAAATGCAATCGGTCCCATGAATGTTAATTCATGAAAAGCTAACAGAAATGTCTCATTTGTCATTGTCCCTGTATTCAGTACAATGTTGTAGCAGATCATGGCATAGACCATTACAAACACCATGATAATCGTAAAAATAACTTCCTGAAACTTGTTTTTAGGCATAAAAATCCTCCTTAGATAGTAT
>SKES01002119.1_pt1 | contig 9857 bp, 8 predicted proteins | sample 4826851 | NCBI WGS metagenome assembly SKES01 (sample SAMN11008803, study PRJNA524170) | human gut metagenome | biome: Human fecal sample; material: Feces; isolation source: fecal sample from pouch patient p52 | host: Homo sapiens | place: Israel: Tel-Aviv | collected 2016-09-04 | reverse complement strand
TGCTCCTCGACGACCGCTTTGCCCAGAGCGAGTACGCCCGGCTCTTCCCGAAGCATTGGAGGCATCTGGAGTATCTGAGGGATACGAAGGAGCTGAAGAAAAAATTAGCGGAATTTTGGGGAAAATAACCTCTCCGTCAGCATCCTTGCCCTCTCAGGCGCTCCGCGCCCATGCCGGGTTGCGGCTCCCAGCGTCTGCTGCGCTGCCGCTTGCATCCTGCTGGCCGCGGCCCCAACAGCTCCTCCCTGTTTCCGCCACTGGCGGCGGTCGTCGCCGTTGCTCCCAAAGGGAGAGGCTTTTTGCGCCTTTTTGCTCAAAAAACTTCCTGAAGATACATTTTATTGGACTTTTATTCTGCTATACTCCTGTCAGAACAAAAAGACACAGGAGGGAAGAGGAATGAAAGACATTGAGCTTCGGTATGTGGGCGGTCATGTGGAGGTGTATACGGGGGCGGGCGCGTTCCTGTTCTCGGCGGACACCCTGCGGGAGGCGATGGAAGAGCTGGATGCCGCCTGATGCATTCCCGGGAATGCCGGGAAACGTCAGAGCGGAGGTTAGAAAATACTAATGTAAAATGAATGTAAAATTCAAGAAAAGAACCGTCTAAGGAGACCCGGAAATCTTAAAATTCCGGTCAAAAAAGTGATTTTCCTGTAAAATAATGCTTGTTGAGCCGGGGGGTTCGATGCTATAATAAAAAGGACGGCGTTTTGCGTATGGAGAGCTAAGCACAGCCGTCTTGTGCAATGGAGCAATAGGAAGATTTTAGGAGCATTGTTTTATGGACATTACACACATCACCTCTCTGCTGGGCGGTATTGCGCTGTTCCTGTATGGTATGTCGATCATGGGTGCCGGCCTCGAAAAGCTGGCCGGCGGCAAGATGCAGGGCATATTGCAGAAACTGACTTCGTCCACCATCAAGGGCGTCATTTTCGGCACCCTCATCACCGGCGTCATCCAGTCGTCGGCCGGTACGGTCGTCATTTGCGTCGGCCTCGTCAACTCCGGCATCATGACCCTTACGCAGTCGGTAGGCGTTATCATGGGTGCAAACATTGGTACTACGGTCACCGGTCAGCTCATCCGCATGGCGGATATTTCGGGCGACAGCCTCATCCTGACCCTCATCCAGCCCAAGACGTTTGCGCCGGTGGTGGCGTTTATCGGCTGCATTTTTTATGTGTTCATCCGCAACGCGAAGAAAAAGAACATCGGCCAGATCATGCTGGGCTTCGGCATCCTGTTCACGGGCATGAGCCTGATGGACACCGGTGTGTCTCCCCTGCGTGAGAGCGCAGCGTTCCAGGAGCTGTTCGTCACCATGACCAACCCCATCCTCGGCGTTCTCGTGGGCGTGGTGGTCACGGTCATCATCCAGTCCTCTTCGGCCTCTGTGGGTATCCTGCAGGCGCTGTCCAGCACCGGCCTCGTCACCTTCAGCTCGGCCATCCCCATCGTGCTGGGCGCCCACATCGGCACGGCCTTCACCCCGCTGCTGACCATCGGCGGCTCCTCCAAGGACGGCAAGCGCGCCGCCCTCATCCACCTGTACTTCAACATCATCGGCAGCGTCATCCTGCTGGCGCTGGTCTATGCAGTCCAGTTCACCATCGGCATCCCCATGTGGGGCGATGTGATGAACAAGAGCAGCATTGCAAACATCCACACCATGACCAGCGTCATTGCGATGCTGTTCTTCCTGCCCTGCAGCGGCGTGCTGTCCAGGCTGGCCATGATGACCGTGCCGAACAGCGCGGAGGAGGCGCAGGAGCTGAGTATGCCTGTGCTGGATGAGCGTCTGTTCAAGAGCCCGGCTGTGGCTCTGCAGCAGGCTAAGAACGCGGTGGTCAAGATGTCCCGCCGCGCAGCCCGCAACGTCGGCCTCGCCACCCCGCTGCTGCTCAAGATGGACGAGGACGTCGTGAGTGCCATCGATGTCCGCGAGAACCTCATCGACCGGATGGAGGTGGACATCTCCAACTACCTCATCAAGCTGGCAGACCAGGAGCTGGGCGACGCGGAAAGCCATGAGGTGACCGAGCTGCTCAACTTTGTCACCGAGTGCGAGCGCATCGGCGACTATGCAGTCAACATCAAAGAAAAAGCGCAGGAGCTGACCGACAAGGAAGTCACCTTCAGCGAGAAGGCACAGCAGGAGCTGAAGCTTCTCGACAATGCGCTGGAAAAGATACTGACCCTCACCACGGACGCCTTCGAGTTCGACGACGCCCGGACCGCCAGCCAGGTGGAGCCGCTGGAACAGGTCATCGACATCCTCGTGGAGCGGCTTCGTGCGCAGCACATCAAGCGCCTGAAGGATGGTGTCTGCTCCATTGATACCGGTGTCGTCTATCTCGATGTGCTGAACAATGCAGAGCGTATCTCGGACCACTGCTCCAACATCGCCGCCCGTCTGGTGGGCATGGAGGCAGGCGAGGACTACGACTCCCATACCCTCAAGAACATGATGCACCACAACCCCACCAAGGAATATATGCTCAACTACGAGCAGTGCCGTAAGGACTACCTTATCCCGCTGGAACAGCTCGAAGCCTGATTCTGATAAAGGATAAAAACAGTGCAGACCTCCCCGGGGAGATCTGCACTGTTTTTGTTTATTCACCCAGGTCTTCCAGCAGCGCCCGGAGGGCCGTTTCGCCGGTGACGTAGAGGCCCTGCTTGAGCCGGAGGGCATCGGCCTCGGGCAGAAGATTGACATAGATGCCGGTGCGCAGGAGCCGCTTGTCGGGCAGCCCATTGTCGGAGCAGGTGTAGACGACCACCCGCCCGCCCTCGTCGCAGAGGTAGAAGTCGGTGCCGCTCTGCCCGGCGGAGCCCTGCGCGGCCAGACCCGGCTCGGAGGCCGGCGTCTCTTCGCCGGAGTCGGCAGGGAAGGGGAGACTGGGCAGGGCCATCCAGAACGGCTGAACACGATGGTAAAAATGCACAGCGCATAGAAAATGCAGAGCCAGACCTTGCGCATGGCAGTGGACTCCTTTCGGCTGAAATGGTGTTTCAGACGGTAGTATGTGCAAAAGAAAACGGCCTCAGACAGGAATGCAGAATTTTCACACCCGGATGCTGTACTTTGGCGGGGCAGATGTGCTATACTAACATCGTATCCGGTCGATTTCCCCCTTGCGGAAGCGGGCGGTGCGGACTATAATGTATTATTATGGCTGTGGGCCGTCTGGCCGCAGCAGGAACAGCATACGGCATCGTCAGAGGATGCTTTGAGATGCAGAACAGTGAAAATTGCGATAGGAGGCGATCCTTATCTCAAACAATGAAAGACGGAGACTCCACAGTGATGGTGCGCTCCGGGAGCAGCGGCCCGCAGCGGAGCAGAACCGGCGGGTCCGTGAGCCCCGCGGGCCGCAGGAGCAGGAAGAAAAGCACGGCCATCCCGTTCTCGGATTCCTGGGCCGGACCATCGTCACCCTCCTCTGTCTGGGCATTATGGCAGGCAGTCTGGTGGCAGTGGGCGCTGTATACTATGTGGTGCAGGCTACGGCCAGTGACGGCGACCTGCTGGACCTCGACAACATCGAACTGAGCCAGTCGAGCCTTGTGGTGGCCACCGACCCCGACACCGGCGCACAGGTGGAGTACGCCACCCTGCGCTCTTCCAACAGCCACCGCGTCTGGGCGGACCTCGAGCAGATCCCCACCAACCTACAGTATGCATTCATCTGCACCGAGGACAAAGACTTTTACAGCGAGCCGGGCGTCAACTTCAAGCGCACCATCGGCGCGATGATCAATGAATACCTGCTGCCCATCTACAGCTCCAAGCAGGGCGCCTCTACGCTGGAACAGCAGCTCATCAAGAACCTGACCAGCGACAAGAGCGCCAGCGGCATCGAGGGCGCACTGCGCAAGCTGCGCGAGATCTACCGCGCCCTCATCCTGAGCCGCAGCTACTCCAAGGAGACCATTCTGGAAGCCTACCTGAACACCATCAGCTTCACCGGTACCATCCAGGGCGTCCAGACGGCGGCAAACGAGTACTTCGACAAGGATGTCAGCGAGCTGACCCTCTGGGAGTGCGCGTCCATCGCCTCCATCACCAAGAATCCCACCAACTATAACCCCTACACCAACCCTGAGAACCTCATCAACCGCCGGAACTTCCTGCTCTACAATATGTGGCAGCAGGGTGTCATCTCGGAGGAGGATTACCGCAACGCCGCTGCCCAGCCGCTGGTGCTGGCAGAGACGGACAACACGAAGAAGAGCAGCTCCACCACCTCTTACTTCACCGATGCCCTCTTCAACGAGGTGGTGAAGGACATCATGGCCAAGGAGGGCGTGGACGAGTCCACCGCCCAGAGTATGCTCTACACCGGCGGCTATACCATCGAGGCAACGGTCAACCCCAAGATCCAGACCGCGATGGAGAACCTGATGCTCAACACCGACGACGCCTACTTCCCGGCCGGCTGGCATGAGGAAGAGGTGACCAGCATCTCCGACGACGATGTGCAGGTCTACAACGAGGACGGCACCCCCAAGACCCGCACCGGCGACGACGGTACGGTCTACTATTACCGCAACGTCCGCACCCAGGCAGCGATGGTCACGCTGGACTATGACGGCAATGTCATCGCCATGGTGGGCGGTCTGGGCGAAAAGACCAAGAGCCTTTCCCTGAACCGCGCCTACGGCGTCACCCGTCAGACCGGTTCTACCATCAAGCCCATCGGCGCCTATGCGCTGGGCATCGAGTATGGTCTGGTCAACTGGTCTACCATGCTCAACAACTCGCCCCTCTACCTCAAGCAGGACATGGTTATCCGTGACGAGGACTACTGCCGCCGGAACGGCCTCATGGGTCTGACGGACAAGCAGCTGAAAGCCTACCCCAACGCATGGCGCAGCTGGCCCCGCAACTACGGCGGCAACTACGGCGACGGCTCCGACCTGCCGCTCTGGAACGGCCTCGCCCGCTCCCTGAACACCATCGCCATCCGTGTTGGCGACCTCGTGGGTGCGAACAACATCTTCAACTTCGTCTACAATACCCTGCAGCTCAGCACGCTGGACCCCGTCAACGATGTGGGCCTTGCACAGATGGTCATGGGCAGCCAGACCCACGGCGTCACCCCGATGGCGCTGGCGGCGGCGTTCCAGATCTTCTACGACGGCGAGTACACCACGCCTCACCTCTACACCCGTGTGCTCGACCGGGACGGCAACATCTATATGGAGAGCAACGACACCAGCTATCAGGCTCTGACGCCCCAGACGGCCTATGTCATGAACCGCCTGCTGAAGAATGTCCTGTTCTCCAGCGTCGGTACGGCCAGCGGCCGCTACCCCAACTCCAACGGCATGGAGGCCTTCGGTAAGACCGGTACGGCCAGCGATGAGAAGGACCTGTGGTTCGTGGGTGGCACGCCCTATTACGTCACCGCTGTGTGGTGGGGCTACGATGCGCCTTACGATATGACCAAGACCCTCGGCAAGCAGCAGGCCAAGACCCGCACCTGCGTCACGGCCTGGAAGGCCCTGATGGAGCAGGTTCAGGCAGACCTGCCCTATAAGGCATTCCCGGCGGCTGACGGCGTCGTGGAGCGCAGCTACTGCACCCAGAGCGGCCTGCTGGCCAGCGGCTCCTGCCCGAGCACGGCAGTGGGCTACTACCGTGCCGACGACCTGCCCGACGTCTGCAATTATTCCCACGGTCAGGCAGCTGTCGCCAGCCAGCCTCTCGCGCCTGAGCCGGACACCACCAATCTGGACACCGACTGAGGCAAAAATCATACTTTTCGGCACATTGGGTTGCAGATTCGGTGCGCTGAAGGGGTACTTCACGGCTCAAAACTGGATAATCTGACAAAATAGCATCCGACCTCTTGCAATGCAGGGAGTCGGATGCTATTATATTTTCTGCAAGAACACTTGTGTTTGAGAGGTGAACAAGTTGGAACGCCGTTTTTATCTGGTGGATGCGCAGGTCCTGCCGGAAGTTTTCCTCAAGGTCGTCCGGGCCAAGGAGCTTCTGGCCAGCGGAGAGGCACGCAGCATTTCGGCTGCGACCCGCAGCGTAGACCTGTCGCGCAGTGCATTTTATAAATATAAGGACTGCATTTTCGACTCGGAGAATGGCCGCGAGGTCATCACTGTCATGGCGACCCTGCGGGACGAGACGGGTGCATTGCAGAGCCTTCTGGCCGGCATCAGTGCCGCCGGTGCCAGCATCGTGACCATCAATCAGTCTACTCCGGAGAACGGAGCCGCGCTGGTGGCTGTCACCATCCGTACCGACACCATGCAGATGACCCCCGAGGAGCTGACGGAAAAGCTTTCGCGCCAGAGGATGGTCGTGGGCGTACACTGCGGATACAATCTGTGACAGTACATTCATAGAAAAAAGGAACGAGGGCAGTATCATGGCAAAAATCGCGATTCTGGGCTTTGGCACGGTGGGCAGCGGCGTGTACGAGGTGCTCTGCCGCAACGCCGCAGGTGTCTCCCGCCGCGCAGGCGAACCGGTGGAGGTCAAGTACATCCTTGACCCCAAGGACTTCTCGGATCATCCGGCTGCACAGCTGTTTATAAAGAATTTTGACGCCATTCTGGAAGACCCCGAAGTGAAGGTCGTCGTCGAGACCATCGGCGGCACCCGCTTCGCTTACCCTTACGTCAAGGCCTGCCTCGAGAGCGGCCGGAGCGTCTGCACCTCCAACAAGGAGATGGTGGCCACCTACGGCGCAGAGCTGCTGGCTCTGGCCAGGGCACACAACTGCGCCTTCCTGTTCGAGGCTTCCGTGGGCGGCGGCACGCCCATCATCACCCCGATGCACCAGTGCCTCGCGGCCAACGTCATCACCGAGGTGGAAGGCATCGTCAACGGCACCACCAACTTCATGTTGACCAAGATGGTGCGGGAGAATCTGGGCTTTGACGAGGCTCTGAAGATCGCCCAGGAGCTGGGCTACGCCGAGACGAAGGACCCCGGCGACGATGTGGACGGCCGCGACGCCTGCCGCAAGATCGCCATCCTGTCCTCGCTGGTCTGCGGCCACCAGATCTACCCCCAGAACATCCCCACCCGCGGCATCCGCGACATCACGGTGGATGATGTGGCTGCGGCAGAGAAGCTGGGCTGCGTCATCAAGCTCATCGCCTGGATGAAGCGGGGCGAGGACGGCAGCGTTGCCGCCGGTGTCGAGCCCTGCCTCGTGCCGAAGGCAAACCAGCTGGCCGGTGTCGATGACGTCTTCAATGCCGTCCTCGTCAAGGGCGATATGCTGGGCGACGTGGTCTTCTACGGCAAGGGCGCGGGCAAGCTGCCCACCGCCAGTGCTGTCGTGGCCGACGTGGTGGACGCCCTCAAGAACGGCGTCAAGGTCCACGACAGCCTGTTCTGGCAGCCCGCCGAGCCGGTGGAAGGAATGCTCACCGACCCCGCTCCCGCCGCATACTATGTGCGTGTGGAAGGCATCGCCCCGGCGGTGGCCGAGGCCATCTACGGCAGGGGCCATGTGGTGGAGGAGCATTTCGACGGCTGCTCCTACTTTGTGGACAGCGCCGACGGCAAGGCTCTGGCCGAAGCAGCCCGCAAGGTAGAGGCCATGGGCGGCAGCGTGAAGCTGGTGCTCCGCCGCCTGCCTGAGGACGCCTGAGCGCGAGAGAAGAGGGAACTGCGATGAAGATAAAAGTTTCCGTCCCGGCCACCAGTGCCAACATCGGCTCCGGCTTCGATGCGCTGGGTCTGGCTGTGACCTTGTATAATACCGTGACCTTCGAAGAGAGCGACCATCTGGACATCTCGGCGGCGGACGGCACCCGCATCCCCCGCGGCGAGACCAATCTGGTCTACCGCTCGGCCAAGGGTCTGTTCGATAAGGTCGGCAAGACCATGCCGCCCCTCAAGCTCGTCCAGACCAACGCCATCCCGATGGCCCGGGGCCTCGGCTCGTCCTCGGCCTGCATCATCGCGGGCCTGCTGGGTGCGAACCGTATGCTGGGCGATGTGCTCAACACCCAGGAGCTGCTGACGCTGGCTACCTCCATCGAGGGCCACCCGGACAACGTGGCACCGGCCCTTCTGGGCGGTCTGACCAGCAGCGTTTTCGAGGACGGCGTCGTCTACTCCGTCAAGCGGGATGTAGACGAGAGCCTCTGCTTCGCGGCCATCGTGCCGGACTACAAGCTGCTGACCGAAGCTGCCCGTGCGGCCCTGCCCAAAGAGGTCACCCACAAGGATGCGGTGTATAACCTGTCCCGTGCGGCCCTCATCCCGGCGGCGTTCTGCGAGGGCCGCCACGACCTGCTGGCCATTGCCACCGAGGATAAGCTCCACCAGCCCTACCGGATGCCCCTGATGCCCGGCTCGAAGGAAGTCTTCGATATGGCGCGGCTCTGCGGTGCCAAGGCGGTGTACGTCTCGGGTGCCGGCAGCACCGTGATGGCTGTGGCCGAAAAGGCCAACGCCGAGAAATTCTACTCCAAACTGGAAAAGGGCCTCGAGCTGCTGGAAGGCTTGGACGGATGTGAAGCATTTACACTGCTGCGGCTGGATGCCGACAACACCGGTGCGACAGTGGAATGATAAACAGGACCGGAAGTGCAAGACCGCTTCCGCCCGGTGTACCCCTCACACACTGAGGGAGCAAAAAGAGGAGAGTGACAAGATATGGCGTTGATCGTACAGAAGTTCGGCGGTTCTTCGGTGAAGGACCGGGACCGTATCTTCAACGTGGCCCGCATCGTGGCCAACACCCACAACGCGGGAAATGACGTGGTCGTGGTAGTGTCCGCACAGGGCGACACCACCGACGACCTCATCACAAAGGCAGCAGAGATCACCCACAACCCTTCTGCCCGTGAGATGGATATGCTGCTGGCAGCAGGCGAGGAGATCAGTATCGCCCTGCTGGCTATGGCTCTGAACGAGCTGGGCTGCCATGCCACCAGTCTGACCGGCTGGCAGGCAGGCTTCCGCACCGACCGTGCCTACACCAAGGCCCGCATCACCAAGCTGGAGACCGAGCGCATCTCTTCGGAGCTGGAGCGCAACCGCGTCGTCGTCGTGGCAGGCTTCCAGGGCCTGAACAAGCTGGACGACATCACCACGCTGGGCCGCGGCGGTTCCGACACCAGCGCTGTCGCCATCGCAGCAGCGCTCCACGCCGACCGCTGCCAGATCTTTACCGACGTGGAGGGCGTCTACACCGCCGACCCGCGCAAGGTGCGCAACACCCGCAAGCTGGATGAGATCACCTTCGACGAGATGCTGGAACTGGCATCCCTCGGCGCACAGGTGCTCAACAACCGCAGCGTGGAGCTGGCTAAAAAGTATAATGTGGAGCTGGAGGTCCTCTCCAGCCTGAACCCCGTGCCCGGCACGGTCGTCAAGGAGGTTGTAAAAGACGTGGAAGGTATGCTGATCAAGGGTGTCGCAAAGGACACCGACGTTGCTGTTATTACGATCCTGAATGTTCCCGATGAGCCGGGTACCAGCTTCAAGATCTTCGGCCTGCTGGCCCAGAAGAATATCAACGTGGACATCATCCTGCAGTCCACCGGCCGCGACGGCAAGAAGGACATCAGCTTCACCTGCGCGGAGAGCGAAGCTGAGACTGCCATGCGCGTCCTGCGCGAGAGCGCAAAGTTCGACCAGGTCACCTGCGACGAGACCTGCGCCAAGGTGTCCATCGTGGGCGCCGGTATGCAGAGCCACAGCGGCGTGGCCTCCAAGATGTTCGAGGCTCTGTCCAACAACAACATCAACATCAAGATGATCTCCACCAGTGAGATCAAGATCTCCTGCATCATCGACCGTGAGGACGCCGACAAGGCTGTCAGCGCCATCCACGATATGCTGTTCGAGTAAGACGTGG
>SKES01002117.1_pt1 | contig 9868 bp, 5 predicted proteins | sample 4826851 | NCBI WGS metagenome assembly SKES01 (sample SAMN11008803, study PRJNA524170) | human gut metagenome | biome: Human fecal sample; material: Feces; isolation source: fecal sample from pouch patient p52 | host: Homo sapiens | place: Israel: Tel-Aviv | collected 2016-09-04 | reverse complement strand
AAATTAATAAAAAATAAGGATATGATACTCTTTGAAAATGCATATAATATTGAACGTTATTTTGAAATAGATTAATTACTCATATCCATTTGCTAATCTTATCGTTTATTATATGTAATTATAAATTTATCGTTAAGCTTGACATAAGTGAGTGCATCTATGTTCTTAACAAATACATCGCGTTTTTTATTTTTATTTTTATTTTTATTTCTTATGCACAAGAATAAATTATATGCATATGATAATTTCTCATTCAATGCGGATGTACATTATGGTTATGGTAAGCTATTATGGCATGATAAAAAACCAGTCATATACCCATTGGCATCCTTATCTGATTATACTTATTATAACGAATTCGACCCATTTGAAACGATTTATTATGTGGGGCAATACTATAAAATTAGCTTAAATGAGAGTAAGCGAATTCAAGAACAAAAGGACATTTACGCACATCTTCAATTAAAACATAATAAATCATTAATTACAGCAAATGTAACGTTACATAATAAAAGTAATAGTTCGTATTATGTTCATCGGATGAATTTACCAGCAAGCATCCATGAATCACCTTACTCTCCTTTGTGCAGTGGTTCTTTTTTAATCGTAACAAATAACATACGGTTAGATTATATAAGAAAAATTACATGCCGATTTGATTTGTGGATGAAAAAATCTGACTGGATAGAAATATCACCCGGAGAAAAACTCTCATACACAGTAAATTTAAATGACTATTATGCTTTTCTCCCTGCGAAGCATCAATATGATATAGGAACTGTAGAGTTCACATTGGTAAATAGTAATTGGTTCTTAGAGCAGCATATTTATGATCTTTTTTTTGCTATTGTGGATGAAAGACACTATAAGCAGTGTAAAAACACTTCTGGCATTGTTAGGAAGTATATCTATAAGTCGTGGCAGTTATGTGAGACTTATCGTGGGAGGTGGAGCCCTTTACAGGAACTCATGAATCGATTTCATTATGAAGGAGGGGGTGAAAATATATTTCAAATAAGAACAAATCAAGTAAATATAAACATTAATGGAGATAAAATTAAATCTCTTTATTCATCGATGCAGTGAGCTTAATTTTTTGTGGGTATATTTATTAAACACGTATGCACGGAATATAAAACACATTCCTCTCAAAAACATTAATAACAATACTGAAAGAATTTAAGAATTCACATGGTTTTAAATTAAGCTTTAAATGATATTTCTGTATAAAAAGCAAGATGTATTTTAATTAGTGCGTACCTAAGTTGGTAGTGAATTACTTACATAGTTTAAACATCCTGATATTCATTACATTTATATTTCAGAATAATGGATTATTACAATGCCTGTCCGACTTAACACTATTCCTGATGCTGAACCCTATCCCGCACCGCCAGCCCACATTAAATGGTTGTCAGCCTTATTACTGATGCTGTCTGTGGGCGTGCTCCTGACTTCATTATTCGCCAGCGATGAACTGGCAAAAAACGGCCCGCATTTCTGGGGGCTGGCCTGCGGTTTGCCTGCCTTTATCTGGTCGCTGGTTGCTTCAGTTCGCTGGCTGTTTTTTATCACGCAGTACATTCGGGCTGATGCCTGGAATAAGCGCCGGGAAGAGGTGATTTTGCATGAAACGCGACGGGGACGACGGGCGTTGCAGATACTTAGTTTTTCCGTACAAACCGCGCTGAATGGTGATTCCGTTGCAGAAACTACAACAGCATTTCTGGCGCGTCAGCAGGTGTTGAATACTTACGCTGATTTGCGCGGAGAAGATACCGTGCGTCGCAGTGTCATTCCTGTATTAACCAATAAACCGGTTACCGGGCGTTTATCCGAAATTATTTCCCGTCTTTTTATTGATATCAGACCGCAATTGTTTCTGCTGCCCCCTGATTTTCATATCAACGTACTACTGGAAATTGATGCGCCGCTTTCAGGGGCCTCCGTGAGAACTATCTGGCAGGACGAATGGCAAAAAGCCGGACTCCCGGAAGCCCGTCTGTTTTCTGCCCCGGAACCGGGGCTGGCCGCCGTGGACGACTGGCTGGACAACTTTGTTCAGGAAAAGGCCGTACTGCTGGTGATTTCCGTACGACTTGAACCGAAGAACCCGGAACGGACGGCAGAATCCGCCACCGCGCTGTTGCTGGCAAACCGACTGACGCAAACCGCGCTGACGCCGCTGGCCCTGCTGCATCGTCCTGAACGTATCACAGATACAGAGATGATGGCGTCAGGCATTGCACAGGCGCTGGACTGGATGCCGGTGCAGCCAGATGCCATATCCGGTATGTGGACTGCCGAACTGGACAGGGAACAGCGTGCCGCGTTGTTAAGCCTGAACCAGCCGTTTGCTCAGGAAGCCCTGATGTACGAGCTGGATGCCTTTCTGGGGCGCTCCGGACCGGCTGCGCCGTGGCTGTCCGTCGCTGTGGCAACGCTGGCGGCAATACAATCACAACACCCCCAACTGACGCTCAGCGGCGTTCAGGGCGGGCATTATTCATGGGCGACCGTGGTGTCGCCATTCGTTTCCCCTCAGGAGGCATCATAGTGGTTCCGGGATTAAACCGTCTCCGGCCCCGTTCGGTTTCAGGGCCTGCCATCGTCATGACCGTGGCTGTTGTGGTTGCGCTTTGCACGTTTATTCACCGTAAACCGGCATTGCTGGGCGTTGAACCGGGTAGCTCACAGCAAATGTACTGGATGGCTGGCGTGATTGCCGCAGGCGTGGTCTTTCTGATTATCATGGGGGTTTATCATCTGCTGAACCGCCACGCTGCCGTACAGAGCTTTGAACTCCGCAGACAGCTTGCCGCCGGGGATGACTATCGGGCGGTGACGACAAAGAAAGCCGACAGACGTCATCCGGCAATGGTGGAACTCGCCGCCTTCCTGCGCGACCGCTACGGCCCGTTCTGGCGGCGTAAAATCCGCCTGCTGCTGGTGACCGGCGAGCCTGAACAGGCAGAGGCCATCGCGCCGGGGCTGACCGGGCAACACTGGCTGGAGGGCGACCACACGGTGCTGATATATGGCGGCAGGCCATCAGCGGAGCCTGATGTCGCGCTGCTGACCGCCTTAAAAAAACTGCGCCGCAGCCGTCCGCTGGACGGCATCATCTGGCCGCTGACAGAAGAACAGAGCCGCCAGACCGCACAACTCGACAAAGGCTGGCGCGAGCTGGTTAACGGAAGTAAGCGACTCGGTTTTCAGGCCCCACTCTATTTGTGGCAGGTCTGTGACAACGGTGATTATCAGACCGGACGCCCTCTGCAAAGCGTCGGCTGCCTGCTGCCGGAACGCTGTACCCCGGAACAACTGGCTGCAATGCTGGAAGCACAAACCCTGCCGCTGACGGAACAGGGCATGTCGCAGCTGTTAGCCGATAACCGCCATGATTTCCTGCTGCGTCTGGCCCATACCCTTGCAGAGCAGGGTATCGCCCACTGGCAAACCGTCCTGAAGCCGCTGCTGGCAGGTGGCGCATTCTCTTCCCTGCGCCTGCGTGGCCTGATGTTCAGCCCGCCGCTTGCCGCCGTGCCGGAGGCCGCACCTCATGCGTGGCTGCCGTCGCCGGTCTGGGCAGGCATCACCGGCGATAACGCGCGGGGCCGCGCGGTGGGCTTTCCGTGGCTGCGTACCGCACTGATGTCCGCTGTCTGCGTGCTGGTGATATGGGGGGCCGGAATGACGACCTCGTTCTTCGCCAACCGCGCGCTTGTTCAGGAAACCGGTATCCAGACGGCACGTGCGCTTGATACCCGCCTGCCGCTGGCAGAACAACTGGTGGCGCTGCATACCCTGCAGGGCGAACTGGAGCGCCTGCAATATCGTATCCGCGAAGGTGCGCCGTGGTATCAGCGTTTTGGTCTTGAACGTAACCAACAACTGCTCGCCGCCGCCTTTCCCGGCTATGCACAGGCGGCAAACCGGCTGGTGCGCGACGTGGCCGTTGACCATCTGCAACAGCAACTTAATGCCTTTGTCGCGCTGCCGCCCAACAGTCCTCAGCGTACCGCCACCGGTGAACAACGCTATAAGCAGCTTAAGGCATTGCTGATGACTTCCCGCCCGGAAAAGGCCGACGCTGCCTTTTTCAGTACCACGCTGATGGCGGACGGTCTGCGCTACGAGAATATCCCGGAAGGTGTGCGGCAGAGCGTGTTGCCGTCACTGCTGACCTTCTGGACGGCGAACCTGCCGGAACACCCGCAGTGGAAAACATCGCCGCCACCGGAACTGACCGGCGCAGTGCGTAAAATCCTGCTGCGCCAGATTGGTGTGCGTAATGCCGAAAACACCCTCTACCAGAACGTGCTGCAACAGGTGTCCCGCAACTACGCCGATATGACGCTGGCGGACATGACCGGGGATACCCTCACCGAATCTCTTTTCAGTACGGAACAGACGGTGCCGGGGATGTTCACCCGTCAGGCGTGGGAAGGACAGGTCAGGGAAGCCATCGAGCAGGTGGTGACGGCGCGGCGCGAGGAAATCGACTGGGTACTCAGCGACCGCCAGCAGGATACCTCTGCGGATATCTCGCCGGATACGCTGCGTAACCGTCTCACCTCACGCTACTTTACCGACTTTGCCGGAAGCTGGCTGGCGTTTCTCAACAGCATTCACTGGAAAAAGGAAGACTCGCTCTCCGGCATTCTCGACCAGTTGACACTGATGGCCGATGCCCGTCAGTCGCCACTGATTGCGCTGACGGACACCCTCGCGTGGCAGGCGGCGGCAGGCAGGGAAAACCGTGGTCTGTCAGACTCGCTGGCGAAATCGGCACAGGAACTGTTTAACGGCAAGGAGAAAACGCCGCAGCAATCCCGTGAAGGTGACGACGTGCCTGTCGGGCCGCTGGATAAAACCTTCGCGCCGCTGCTGCGGTTGCTGGGCGATAAGTCAGGAGGCGGTGGTGGTGATACGCAACTCAACCTGCAAACGTATCTGACCCGCGTCACCCGCGTACGCCTCAAACTGCAACAGGTGACCAACGCCCCCGACCCGCAGGAGATGACCCAGCAACTGGCGCAGACGGTTTTACAGGGCAAAACCGTTGACCTCACCGACACCCGCGACTACGGACGGTTAATCGCCGCCAGTCTGGGCGAGGAATGGAGTGGCTTCGGTCAGGCGCTGTTCGTCCGCCCGGTGGAACAGTCGTGGCGGCAGGTGCTGACGCCTGCGGCGGACAGCCTGAACCGCCAGTGGCAGCGGGCGATTGTCAGCCACTGGAATCAGGACTTCGCCGGTCGCTATCCGTTCAAAGCCTCACAAAACGATGCCTCTCTTCCCCTGCTGGCGCAGTATCTGCGCGATGACGGGCGCATCAACCAGTTTATAGCCGCCAACCTTTCCGGCGTACTGAAACGTGAAGGCCGCTACTGGGTGGCTGACGCCATGAACACGCAGGGGCTGACGGTTAACCCGGACTTTATCCGCGCCCTGAACCGCCTGCGCGACGTGGCCGATACCGCCTTTGCCAGCGGCGATGCCGGAATACATTTTGAACTGCGGGCAAAACCGGCCCGTGACGTGATGAAAACACATCTGGTGATTGACGGGCAGGAACTGGAATATTTCAACCAGAAAGAACGCTGGCAGCGTTTTAACTGGCCGGACGAACAGTGGCAACCCGGCGTATCGCTGAGCTGGACCAGCACACAGGCGATGGAACGCATACTGGCGGATTACCGGGGAAGCTGGAGCCTTATTCGCCTGCTGGAACAGGCGCAGGTGACGCCGGTGGACAGCAGCACCTTTAAGGTGGTGTGGAAAGCGCAGGACGGCCTGCCGCTGAATTACCTGCTGCGGGTTGAACAGGGCAAAGGGCCGCTGGCGCTGCTGGAACTGAAAAACTTCCGCTTGCCGGGGCAGGTATTTCTGACCGGCAGGAGTATGAAGGATGCGGAAGAGTATGGGGAAGACGCCGATGAGTGAACTGTTGCAAAAGCTGACCCGTAGCTGTTTTGCCGACCGGGATGCACTGGATGTGGCGCGAACACAGGCGGCACTGTGGCAGACGTGGCTGCTGCCGGTGACGGCAGATACGCCGGTCGGGGAAGACCCCGGCTACCACGACGATTTCCTGCGTATCCGCGACGAAATGAACAAACTTTCCGGCGCGGATACCGGCCTCATCTGCCAGCTTGCCGAATCCCTGCTGCTGACGCAGGCCAAAGACGTGCGCATCGCCACTTACTACATCTGGGCGCGACTGCACCGCGACGGTGAGCGCGGACTGGCTGAGGGGCTGGCGCTGTTAGCCGGGCTGGTGGAACGCTTCGGTACGCAACTGCTGCCCTCGCGTCCGGCAAGCCGAAAAATGGCGCTGGAGTGGCTGGCAGGTGAAAAAATGCTCGACAGCCTTGCCCGCTACCCGGAAGTGGCAAAAGAGGATTTTGCGAACATTGTTGCCGCTCTTAATCAACTGACGGTTTCCTTCACTGCATGGCCCGAAGACCAGCATTCCCCCTCCCTGATGCCGCTGATTAACGCGCTGGAATCACGTCTGGCGCAGTCGGGTGGGATGAACGCGGTGGTGCCACAAAACAGCAGCAGCGTTCCTGCACCGTCTTCCCCGGTGGATGCGCCACAGGTACAGACCATCACTTCCGGGCGCGACCTGCTCGACCAGGCGAAAGTGCTGGCCCGTTATCTGAACGAACAGCCGCAGGGCTGGCTTTCAGCACACCGGCTGATGAAAACCCTGCGCTGGGACACTGTGCATGAACTGCCGCCGGATGTGGATGGCAAAACCCGGCTGGCCCCGCCGCGCACCGAATCACGCAACCAGCTTAAGCGGCTGTATGCCCAGCAGAACTGGACGGAACTGCTGGAGCAGGCCGACCTGATGTTCAGCACCGGTGTCAGCCATTTCTGGCTGGATATCCAGTGGTATCTGCATCAGGCGCTGGCGAAGGCGGGTGCTCCGTGGGACAGATGGACTGCGGTTATCCGTCAGGATCTGGCGCTGCTGCTGGAACGCCTGCCAGGGCTGGAAAATCTGGCATGGAACGACGGCACACCGTTCGCCGACGAGGTGACGCGCAACTGGATAGCGCAGCAGGTCATGATGCGGGAAGACGGCGCATGGCTTGCGGGGAAAGCTGCTGTGCCGACAGACGACGCCACAAACGACGTACTGGCGCTGGAGCCGGAAGCGCTGGAGATGGCAGACAGTCAGGGCGTGGAAGCGGCACTGGGCTGGATACAGACCCGTCCAGGCATCACCACGGCACGACAGCGCCTGTTATTGCGGCTGCTGATGGCACGGGTGGCGGAACAGTACGGTAAAAACGAGATGGCGCTCCTGCTGCTGGAAGAACTGGATACTGCCGCACAGGGAATAACGCTGACGCAGTGGGAGCCGGAACTGCTGTTTGAGGTAAAAGCCCGACAACTGAAACTGCTGCGTCTGCGGGCGCACCGCTATGCGGATAAAGCCCTGCTGAACCGAAAAATGGATGCCCTGCTGGGTACACTGGTGGCAATCAATCCGGTGCGGGCGGCGGTACTGTGTGATACGCAGCATAAGGAGTGATGACGATGGGAAGAGGTTATTTTCTGGTCAGGGGCGATAAGACCACCTGCGGCGGCAAAATTATTGAAGGGGCGGACGACCATACGATCATGGGTATCCCGCAGGCGCGGGATATGGACCGGGTCACCTGCGGCAGATATCCGGGAATGTTTATTATTGTGGGCGGCGTTCCTGAAACAGATATTCACGGCAGGCTGATGGCGGGGACGCTGGACAGTCAGAGCAGTTGCCCGTGTAAAGCACGGTTTATTGCGTCAATGATGGATGATACGTATGAGACGGATGACGGGGAAAGTGAAGCGGAACAACATGCGCAGTCGGCGAAAAAGGATCTGACTTCTGGTTCTGATTCATCCTCTGATGATGTAAAACTGGATTACAGAATTAAATTATCAGGTAATAAGATACTGACGCCACTGAATATACCTGATTATAAAGAAATGATTAGCGGTGGTAGTACGAAGAATACAGAAAAAATAGATTTTACCATCACAAATAAAGGCGATGAGGCTGAAGCGCTTTCTCTGGAAGTGCTTGATGGTAATGAAGTGATTTATAGTGAACGGCAGACCGGTAAATATTGTGATAAGGGAGAGCATGCCTGGCAATGGGATGGCTACAGTAATCAAGGCATACTGGATACAACTAAGCTAAAAAGCAAATCACTACTTGTAAGACTGATTGCTTTATGTGGTGATATGATGATAAAAGTTGATTATCCACTTCATAATTCACCAGAGGAACAAAAATGGGTCGATGTAAAGGTAGACAGAAAACAAAAAACAGTAGATATAATATGGCGACTGGCAGTTAGTGATGGAGGGATAAAAGGAAGTAATCCTAAGTTATCCCCAGTTCCTTATAACGACTTGGTTAACCTGACCAAAAATGGAGTTGAATTTTATTGGTCTCGAAATGGAAGTCGCGGCGGGGGGATTGGTGAAAATATTGTTACAGCGATTGGTGTTTTTAAAGTAAATGTAAAGGCTGAGATAAATATTACTCCATCCATGCGAACTTTTTCTTTGATATCATCATTAGATCCTGACTTTCAGGCATCCGTTAGTCTATCAGGATTTGAAAAAATATATTATAACTACGGTGATAGTTATAAGGATATTCAAGATGAATTACAGGCGCTTCTTGACGCTAATAACAGATATAAATGGGATAGTGCTCATGAAATGGGGCATAAAGTACTGGATGAATATGGAGAGGGTTCTAGCCCTGATTATTCGTGGACTCATAAAGGAACATCTACTCTTATGCAAAAAACAATACCAGGGAATGTTATGCCCGCTCAGGGAGAGATTGATGTGATGAAATATGGAAAATATCGTCCTGACATGTATACTCGATTGGTTGCAGCAGATGAAGATGTTCAGGGATTGATCTGGTTAAGCAGGATAAAATTTGATGACTAGAGTAGTTATTGCTTTAATATTTCTTGCCGGATGTACTTCGCAAATGAAGTATTCCAATGTCGTCAGGATTAGGAATGTATGTTCCTCAGATATTAATGTGTTTATTCCTGAGTATGTTTTTGGAGGTAATGTTATTAAGCAACATCATATTTACTTACCTGTTAATGGGATTGATGTTTTGTCTTATTTTTATACTGAAAACATCAATGATGGTTTCCAATATGAAGAAGCATTCACCGCAAATAAAGATAGCTCGGGTAATTTTGATTATCCGTTTGTTATCTTATCATCAGGACGTGAAAAAAAATTTGGGAAAAACGATCTAATTGAATTATCCAGGGACATTTCAACAAAAGACGATAAGAAGCATGGGGTTGTAAAGTACATGATAGATAGTCAGGATATTTGCCCATAGTATGATTCATATCATAATCAACTGAAAAATTGACATTATTAATCATTTGTGATTTTTTGATACTATCAAGTGAAATTTGATGATTAGATTAATATTCTCTTTTTTATTATGCACACTGTGTGCTGGATGTTTATCTCAACCATTCCATTCTTGTTCCATTGTCATGATAAATACATGCAAAGTATCTATTAGTATTTCGAAAGTTAATAATTCAACACATTATGATGGTAAAGTAAGAGAGAATTTCCATCTTGATGTCGGAGAGCGAAAGCCAATTGTATACTTTATTTACACAGGTAGAGAGTCAGATGTTTTTAATAAAAACCCTGTGAATATTGTGTCTGAACTTAGCATTTTGATATCTGATGGTAATAATTCTAAAACTTTATCTGGATATCATATCTCCTCTTTATTGAAGAAATCCTCATCTAGTATGGAGTCCGATTTTTCTTTTGAAATAAATGATCCATCTATATG
>SKES01002113.1_pt1 | contig 9919 bp, 2 predicted proteins | sample 4826851 | NCBI WGS metagenome assembly SKES01 (sample SAMN11008803, study PRJNA524170) | human gut metagenome | biome: Human fecal sample; material: Feces; isolation source: fecal sample from pouch patient p52 | host: Homo sapiens | place: Israel: Tel-Aviv | collected 2016-09-04 | reverse complement strand
GAGCAGATCGACGAGGCCCGGAAGATGAACGCTGCGCTGGACGCCATCCCCACATGGCAGCGGTATGCGCGCCGGGCGGCGAACACCATCGGCGGCATCGGAGACACGGTGGCTGCTGCCCCGGTGCTGGGCGCGGAGTACGGCGTACAGGCGGGAAAGAACATCGACCCACCCTGAAGAACTGGAAACAGGTGGAGCAGGAGGTAAAGGGTGACGAACACGCCCAGAGTCTGTTTGACCTTTTGACCGACGTAGACATGGACTATAATCCCACATGGCCGGAGAGCCGGAACAGGGAGCTGATCTCGATGGGGTACAACTCCAAGGAGATCCGGGAGATGCGCCAGAAGCTGGCGGGGCTGGAGGTGAGCGACGGCATCGACAAGAACCAGAGCGTGGGCTACCAGCTCTACGACCGCGGGCAGCAGCTGACGGCTGCGGCCCAGAGCGGCCTGAGCCCGACCCAGCGGGCCGTGGCGGGGGCCGTGACCAGCGCGGCGGAGAATCTGGCCGTGGCGGGCGTGAACCCGGCGGCAGTGCTGCCCATCCTGAGCGCCCAGGGCGCGGCGGAGGCCATGGGCCAGAGCGCGGAGAAGGGCGAGAGCGCCGGTAAGGCATTGGGCGGCGGCCTCGCCAAGTTCGGCGCAGGATGGGCCATCAACTCGGTGGGCGCGGCTGACCTTGCAAAGACCATGGGCAGTGACTACGCGAAGGACACAATGGCGGGGCAGATCGCGGACTGGGTGCAGGGGCTTGCGGGCAGTTCGGAGCTGGCGAAGCGCTACCCGGCGGTGGCTGCGGCCATCTCGGGCGGCATCGACAACTCGATGCAGGCCTTTGCGGAGACCTATGCGGACATGGCCATCGACGCTGCGCTGGGGGACAGCGAGGCGGCGAAGAACCTCTTCAGCAAAGACACCTTCCTCACCGCGCTGGAAAGCGGGCTTTCCGGCGGCGCGTCCGGCGCGCTGGGCGGCGCTGTGGGCTCGGGGCTGCGCGGAATGAGCGAAGCGCTGGACAGGGCAACAGCGACGACCGCCGCCAGTGGCGGAAACAGGGAGGAACTGTTGGGGCCGCGGCCGGCAGGATATGAGGCCCGCCCAAGGGCCGAAATAGACGCCGGGAGCCGCAACCCGGGCTCCTTTAATGAGGCTGCGGATGCCTCCGCTGCTAGAGCGCTGGACGGGAATGAGCCCTCTCAGTCGGCTTCGCCGACAGCTCCCCCAGAGGGGCGAGCCACTGGCGTGTCGGGCGAGTTTTCGCTGGACGCCGGAAGCTCTATGGGACGTAAAATGGCGGGCGCTGCTACAGAGGACGGCGGCAGCGGCCCTGCGCAGCAGGCGCTGGGAGCCGCAGCCCGGGCGCAAAGCGCCACTGGCGTGTCGGGCAGCTCTCAGCTGGACGCTGGAAGTGCTGCGGGGCGCGAGATGGCGGGCCTTGTGACAGAGGGAAGCGGAAGCGTAAATGAGACTGCCGCAAAATCGGAAAACCCGGCGGTGCGGCAGTTTGCCGAAGTGGCGGCGAGCGACAGCCTGACGGGCAAGACCATCGGACTGTTTACGCCGAACGCCGAGAACCGGGAAAACCGTGCGGCTTTTGAGCAGGCTTACGGTGTGACGCTGCCCGACACTGCGGGCGCGACCCGCCGAATGCTGCGGGAGATCGCCGCACAGCAGAACGTAAAAAGCGAAGCAGCGCCTGCTGCACAGAGTGCAGAGCTGCCCGGCGAAGCTGTGGATGTGCCGCAGACAGTACAGGACGCTCCCGCAGAAACCGCCGATGTCGTGCCGGAAATGGCCGCACCGGACAACGTGCGTGAAGCGGCTGCCGCTGTAGGTGAAACCGACAGCTACGAGAACGCCCCGCTGCGGGAGACTCTGGGACTCCGGCCGGAAGCGCCGAAGACTCAGCGGGAGGCCGAGGTGCAGCGGGCGCTGGAAGGCTGGCGGGTGACGGACAAGGCAGCCGAGACCATCAGCAAAAATATGCCGGACAGGGTGGACGCCGACCGGTACGCGGCCGCAGCGTCGTCGCTGTACCGGCTGGGCCGGAGCGGCGCTGCCACCTTTGCGCAGGCACTGGAGCTGGCGGGCAGCATGAGCGGCACGGCGGCGGACATCAATTATATCCTGAGCACCGACGCCGGCCGGACGGCCCTTGAGATCGCCTACACCCAGGGCAAGGGCGAACGGATGCTCTACGCCGAAAAGATGGCCGGCCTGGGCGGCACACTTGGCAGCGAGAGCACCAGCGGCAGGGGCGAGGTATACGACAAGGGTACGATGCGGCCAGAGGGCGACGCGGCCGACCAGATCATCCGCCTGAACGCCGCGGCCACCGGCACGGATGCTGTGCTGAGGGATGTGCTGCAGAACGACCGGAGCATCAGGGCCTATGTGGACACCGAGACGGCCCGGATCTTCTTCGGCGACAGTGCGCAGGACATCTTCGGCACGGTGCTGCACGAGGACTACCACTGGTACAACGCACTGGACGCCGAGGGCGCAAGGACTTTGCAGGAGCACGCGCTGGAATATCTGGCGAAGAGCAGCGGCTACGAAAGCCTGGACGAGATGATCCGGGCGAAACTGCGGGATTACAGCGCCCAGAGCCTGACCTATGAGCAGGCAGCGGAGGAGCTGGTGGCCGACGCATGGCGGGGCATCTTTGACAGCGAGGAGAGCTTCAGGCGCTGGGTGACGTTCCAGCGCGGGCAGGCAGAGAAGAACGCAGGCAAGAGCGGCGCCATCCACAAGGTGATGGAGCAGGTGCGGCAGATGCTGGATGGGCTCATCAGCCGGGCGAAGGAAGTGCTGACCATCGACCCGGACGACCGCGCCGCCCTGAAGGCGAAGCGTCTGGCCGAGGCCGAAAAGCGCACCTTACAGGACGAGTATTTTGCTCACGCAGAAAAGGCCATGGACAACCTGCGGGCGGCAAAAGAAAACGCCGCAGCCCTCAAGACCGAGAGCGCGGCGGAAAAGAAAGGAATGCGGTTTCAGCTGCATGAGGGTAAAGATTCCCTTGTTGAGCGGATGAATAAAAATCTTACACAGCTCGAGCAGATGGAAACGGCAGCGGTCATTAAGGGAACGGAAGTCTCGTTTGGCACAAGCCGAAAAGAAAACATTGCAAATGTTGCGGCTTATTTTGATTCTCTCGGAAATCGTGTTGAGAGGTCGGAATTTGGAACAGTAGAATTGACCGCAAAAGGTGCAAGAACTACAATTCAACACGGTAACAGCGCAGCAAAACAAGCGGCAGTAGGCGCAATTCCTGAAATTATTAAAAACGGCCGTCAAATTGGATATGAAAAGAACTGGCAGGGCAGAGGCTATGATACCTATGTTTTTGCAGCACCTGTTGAGATCAATGGAGCAAGACTTTATGAAAGTGTTATCGTCAATTCTTACCGTCATGATAATCGAAGGGCGTTCTATGTACATGAAGTCTGCTGGACGGATGGAAGCTATGTAACACTGAATACTCAAGGCTTACCAATAAAAAAAGAAGATACCGCCACATCGCTCCCGAAAGCGATGCTGAGTGCCTTTGCAGACACCCAGGAAGTATCTTCTAAACAGAGTATAGCACAAACCTCCGACGAAAGCAAGAGAACCGACGAACCTGTGAAGAAAACCACCCGCTTTCAGCTGGCCGAGCAGGCAGATCGGGACGCCAAGCAGAACCAGCAGCGGCAGGCCAGCCGGGTACTGGCGGAGAAGGCAGCGGCCTTTGACACCCTGAACCAGTTCTTCGGCCTGACGAAGAACACCCGGCTCTCGGACGCTGCTCTCGAGAGCCTCGCCATCCGGTGGACCAAGACCAACGGCAGCCGGGCCGACCGGACGAAGCTGGCAAACGAGACGCGGGCGCTGGTGGAGTATCTGCGCTCGGAGGGCGTGGATATGGCCAAGGCGCAGGGACTGGCCGAGACGCTGGCGGGCGAGGTGCTGGACGAGGCCACCGACCGGAACACGGAACTCTGGGATGAGTACCCCGACCTGCATGACCTGACCTACACGGTGGACAAGAACGGCAAGGCCAAGGCGGAGCTTGTGAAGCGGTACGGAAGCTGGACAGAGGCGGTGGCCGAGGCCCGGCGCCACGGCGTGAAGCTGCGGCAGGCGGAGGGATACCGGGACGGCAACCCGGCGGAACAGTACGAGGCCATCGTGAACGACACCCGGGCCGTGGGCGGCGTGAAGGAGAGCGCTGCGGCACTCTTCCGCTCGGCGGCACAGGAAGCGGGCGTGGCGGGCGCAGCCGTCATGGAGAGCACGGAATGGCTCGATGTGCTGATGAACGTACACGACACCATCAAGCCCAAGATGATGAGCCGGTTTGCGGACGCTGCCGAATACGAGGACGCCAAGGTGGAACTGGCGGGCCGGATGATCGGCGACATCATGAGCCACCCGGAGATGACCGATGCCGAGGCGGTGTTTGAGGGCATCCTGAAACACAACCGGGAGGTGGCCGCCATGGCCGCCGGCAGCGAGGAGCGGGCGGCTGAGGTGACGAAGGGGCTGAAGAGCGTGCAGCAGGCCCAGCGGAAGGCTTTTGCCGACCGGATGCGGGAAAACAGCCGCAGCCAGAGCGCCGAGGTCAAGAGCGTGAGCCGGGCAGAACGACAGCTCAACGAGAATCTGGAAACGCTGGGCGCACAGGTGAGCACAGCAGCGGGTCTCGACGAGAAGATGACTGCTCTGCGGGAGGCCTACGAGCGAGAATGGAAGGCCGAAAAGAACCGGATGAAGCAGGCCCGGCAGGAGATGCTGGACGAGATAAAGCTGGAGCGCCGACAGCTGCGCTCCCAGATCGACGATCTGGCCCGGCAGGTGGCCGGAGAGCAGCGGAGAGCCGACCGGGCGGAGCATCAGCTGCTGGTACAGGAAAACGAGATTATGGAATGGGAAGCCGAGAACCAGCGCAAGGCCGAAGCGTGGCAGGAAAAGCAGGCCCAGCGGAATGCGATCGCCATTGAAACGGCCCGGCAGCAGCGGGACGAGGACGTGGCCGTGGCAAAGGCACTGGCCGAAAAGCGGGTACAGAAAGCCCGGGAAGGACGGAAGGCGGACGAACTGAAACGGAGCATCCGGAACAATGCCGCCCAGCTCAACCAGATGGTGCTGCGGCCGAAGCCCGGGAAATATGTACAGAAGAGCCTCATCGTGCAGGCCGCTGAGGTAGCGAAGCTGGCGGACATGGCAGTGCTGAACAACAACGCCCTGACCAAGCTGACCGCCCTGCAGGACAGCATCCGGCGCAGCGGAGAGATGGACGCCGGCATCCACGCCGACTGGGAGAACAGCGGCGTGGAAAACCTCATCCAGATGCTGCGGGACGACATGAACGCCAGCAAGCAGGCAAAACTGGACCGGCTGAACAAGCAGCTGGAAGAAGCCAAGGCCCTGCCGGACGGCGACAAGGCCGAACAGCTGCGGGACCGGCTGCGCCAGCGTATCCGGGAGACGGAGAACCGCACCTATCTGCCCATGACGGTAGACCAGCTGCGGATGCTGAAGGCCATCACGGCCAGCACCCTGCACATGATCCGGACGGAAAACAAGACCCTGAGCCTTGCGAGGGCGGAAGAGGTGGACGGCATGGCCATGAAGGCCGCCCGCGAGGTGCTGAACTCGGAGGGCAACGGCTTCGGAGAGAAATTTGAAAAGGCGAAGGGCGCGATGAACCGCTACCAGCTGGACATGCTGGGCGGCACGAGAATGTTCCGGCGCCTGGGCGGCTACACCAAGAACGGCCAGATGGAGAAGCTGGGGCAGATGCTGAACGACGGACAGCGGCGGCAGACGGAGATCCTGGTAGAAGGCGAAAGCCTGTTTGCCAACGTGACCGGCAAGGAACACCTGAAAGAGGTGGAAGCTTTTGCCGGGCCGGGGGCGGAGCTGGTGGACATCGGCCTGAAGGACAGCAAGGGCAATGCCGTGCCGCTGAACCACGCACAGCTGTGCAGCCTGTACATGCTGCTGCGCAACGAGGACAGCCGCCACCACCTGATGACCGGCGGCCTCACCCTGCCGGACGCCGCCCAGTACGCCAAGGGCAACATCGAGAGAGCCTACCAGCGCAGCCAGACCGTGATGCTGGGGACGCTGGTGGGCGCCGACGGCGTCCCCATGGCCGACACCATTTTGCAGACGGTACAGGACGCCATGACGGACTATGACCGGGCATGGTGCGAGGACATGAAGGACTTTTTCGGGCGGTACACCACGAACCTCATCAACGAGACCAGCATGAAGCTGCTGGGCTACGACCGGGCCACCGTGAAGAACTACTACCCCATCGCGGTAGACCGGAGCACGCTGGCGACGGAGATCGAGGGCGTGAAGAGGGATGCCACCATCGAAGGCCGGGGCTTTTTGAAGGAGCGCGTGAAGAGCGACAAGCCCATTTTGCTGGAAGAGTGCCAGAACGTGGTAAAGCGGAGCCTGCGGGACACGGCAGCCTATGCGGGCCTTGCAGCCCCCATCCGGGACGTGCAGCGGGTGCTGAACAGCACCGTGGAGACGGCGGAGGGCGTCGGGGTGCTGAAGGACAAGATCATCGGCGAGAAGTGGGGCAGGGAGACGGTAAGCTACATCAATGACCTGCTGACCGACCTGCAGACCAGGCAGCGGCACCATGAGCCGGGCGCTGGACAGGATGCGGGGCAACTACGCCGGGGCCATCCTGACCGTGAACCCGGGCGTGGCCATCGCGCAGGCGGCCAGTCTGCCCACGGCGGGCGCTGTGCTGGGAGCAGACACCATGGCGGCGGTGCTGCCCTTCGCAAAGAATTTCTCGGGCAAGCAGCGGGCCGCGGTGGAAGCAGAGATCCGCCGGCACGGAGACGCCCTGCTGCAATACCGGCTGCGGGGAACGAAGCGGGGCGAGATGAGCTCCATCGGCGCGCACAAAAACCTTGTGGCCAAAGCCTCGGAGGCCATGCCTGCCGTGACCGGCTGGATCACCGGCATGGACGAGATCACGGTGGCCGCGCTGTGGGAGGGCGCGAAGCGGTATGTGGAGCGCCACGCAGCGGAGTTCGGGCTGACAGAGGAAAACCTCTCAGCTGCGCAGTCCGCCGATGGCGGCGCTGCTCGCAGCTCCCCTACCGAGGGGAGCCAAGAATCAAGGAACAGCGAAGCCTACTGGGAAGCCGTGAACAAGATGTACCAGCGGGTCATCGAGGAGACCCAGCCCAACTACACCACCATGCAGCGGGCGGGCATCCAGCGCAGTGACAATGAGTTTGTAAAGACGCTGACCATGTTTACCACCCAGCGCTTCCAGAACTACGGCATCCTGGCCGACGCCGTGGGCGACTACAAGGCTCAGAAGGCGCGGTACGCTGCCGACCAGAGCGCCGAGAACAAGGCCGAGGTACAGCGGGCCGGGCAGGGCCTGCGCCGGGCGGCGGCAAGCCAGGTCGTGCAGACGGCGGTGTTTGCCCTGATGAAGATCGGCGCAGACTTCTTGCTCCACCGGTGGGACAAGGAGCGGGACGAGAACGGCGACATCACGGCGGCCAGCGTGGGCAAGCGGTTCTTCGACCTGTACACCGAAAGCGCAGCCGGAAACTTTTTGTACGGAGCGGAGATCTACAGTGTTATCTCGAACGCCGCAAGCGGCGCGGACTACGACGTGGTGAGCGCCACCAATATCAGTGCGGTGAACGATCTGTTTGCCGCCTTTGTCAAGACCGCCAAGCTGCTGCGGACGGACACCGGCGAGATGAGCGAGGAAGAGCTGGCGGCGCACCACCAGAAGCTGAACAAGGCGGTGCTGAAGGACATCCAGTGCGGCCTTGAACTGTACGGTGTACCGGCGGCCAACATCCGGAAGGTGATGCAGGCGTTTGAAGGCTACTGGGAGGATGCACAGGCCATCGGCAGAGGCGAAGGGTTTAGCTTTAGCTCGACGCCCTCTTCAGCCACCGGACAGTACGACCGGCTGTACAACGCCATCCAGAGCGGGGACAGCGAGGAGGCTGCTGCGGCGATGAAGAAGCTGGAACAGATGAACAAGACGGACAAGGTGGACAGCGAGCTGGCAAGGCGGCTGAAGCAGTACGACGCCGACGTGCTGGCGGCGGCCGAGGCCCGGAACGCCGGGAAGACCCGGGCCGAGGAAAAGGCCCGGCAGGCCGTATTCGAGAAGCTGCGGGAGGGGCTGGGCGTCGCCCCCGCGACGGACAGAGCCAAGGGCAAAGCGGACGCGGCCCGGCGGGCGCAGCTCATCGACGTGGTGAACAAGGCGGTGGACGGCAAGGCGGACGAGCTGCTGGCGGGCAGCAAGGACGGCAGCATATACGACGCGCTCCTGGACGAAGTGGAAAATGGCCGGGCAAAGGACGCGCAGGAGGAGCTTGACCGCCTGATGACCGCAGGCAAGGACAAGGGCAGCATCAAGAGCAAGATCACCGAGGCCGTGAAGGAAGAGTATCTGGCCGGAAGCGACGGCGACCGGGAGAAACTGGAGAAGAAGCTGCTGGCCCTCGAGGACGCAGACGGAAACCCGCTGTACGAGGAAAAGAACTTTGCGCAGTGGGTGAGCGCTGCGGACAAGAAGGCCGAGAAGGCGAAGGACGAGAAGAGCTGGTGGGAGGGGGTGAAGTAAGATAAGAACGAGCACTCCGGCTGTGAGCCGGGGTGCTCGTTCTTTTATATGTCCGCAGTAGTTTTGAAGCAGGGGACGTGGTAGGCTGGAGAAGAAGAGGTCTTTAGAAACGGCAGCGGACCGGAAGAAAACCTCTCAGCTTTGCAGTCCGCCTGACGGCGGCGCTGCAAAGCAGCTCCCCTGGCGAGGGGAGCCTTTCTCAAAGGAAGGAGCCTCAGAGTGAAAGTAAGGATCATCAAAGACCGATTCGGCGGGATGGGCTGGCGGGCCGAGCCGGGGGTGCTGCACCTGGGCGGCGTAGGAACGGCGGGCGTGGCCAGCCTGAGTTTTGCGCTGCCGGAGGAGTGGAGCGGGATGGCCGTGACCCTGCACATCGAGCAGGAGGGCGGCACGCTGCCCCAGCCGGTGCTGCTGGACGAGAGCCGGGAAGTGACCATCGACCGACGCTTTACTGCCTCCCGGCAGGGGCTGTGGATGCTGCTGGCCCAGAGCGCGGACGGCTACACAGCCATGAGCTGCCCGGCGAAATACGACTGCTATGACACCATCGGGCTGTCGGGTACGGTGGAGGACATCGACCCCAGCGTATACGCCCAGTTTGTGGCGCTGGTGCAGCAGGCCGTGAACACGGCCATGAACGAGGGTGCAGCCGCAAAGGACGCGGCCAAGACGGCACAGGCGGCAATGGATGCCGCCCAGAAAGGCGCAGCCGCCACCCAGAAGGAGCGGATGAGCGCCGAGGACGCCGAGAGCGCCGCGGCCCTTGCGGCGGCAAGGACACGGGCAGACATCACAGCTGCGGCGGCGAGTGCTGCCAGCGCACTGGGTGCGGCAGCTGAGACACTGGACGCCTGCACCGCTGCCACTCAGGCAGCGAACCGGGCGGCGAACCTTGCCCCGAAAAAGGAGGAGCGCCGCCTGCTGATGCGTCTGCTGCGGGAAGCTGCCTACCAGACAAAGACCGCCGACACCCTGCTGGACCAGCTGAGCGGGGTATGGGCCGAGGTGCCGGTGGAGGCCGTGCGGCTGACCCGGGACAGCCTGACCCTGTATGCGGGAGAGCGGACGGCGCTGGGAGTCCGGATCAGCCCCGAGAATGCAACGGAGCAGACCGTGCTGTGGGAGAGCAGCGACGAGGCTGTGGCCGCTGTGGAGGACGGCGTCATCACGGCAAAGACCCCCGGAGGGACACGGATCACGGCCCGGGCAGACGGGTGCAGCGCAGAGTGCGCCGTGCTGGTGAAGCCGGCGGTGGAGCGCGTGACCCTGAGCACCGACGCTCTGACCCTGACGG
>SKES01002110.1_pt1 | contig 9928 bp, 15 predicted proteins | sample 4826851 | NCBI WGS metagenome assembly SKES01 (sample SAMN11008803, study PRJNA524170) | human gut metagenome | biome: Human fecal sample; material: Feces; isolation source: fecal sample from pouch patient p52 | host: Homo sapiens | place: Israel: Tel-Aviv | collected 2016-09-04 | reverse complement strand
ATATTGTTTTATTGTATAATGAAGACAAGTTAAGAGAGAACATAAATTTATGAATGTAGAGGAGAACAAGAGTATGAAATCATTTTGGAAAGAATGGGGAATAACAAAAGAGGAGTTTAAAATGTTGTTAAGTGGAGCAAGTTTATTTTGTTCTTTAATGTTATACCAGATTATGTTTTCAATATTTTTTTAGAAATGTATTGACAAGAACAAAAAGTTATGTTAGAATTAAATCAAGTTAAGGAAAACAAAAGTTTAGGAGGAAACAAAAATGAGTAGAATGCAAGTTAATGCATACAGAGTATATAAGTGAGTAAAGTCACCTTGTAATTAAATTAAAAAAGTGTTGACAAAAATACCTAGTAGTGTTAAAATAAAAGAGTAGTAAGCAGAAATCAAGAAATAAAGGAGAAACAAAAAATGGAATTAAGAGAAAAATTTGAGAAAATGAAGGTTGCAGAATTAAGAGCAGAAAGTAAAGAAAGAGGACTCACTTTGGAAAAAGATGGTGTCAAATTTAAAAAAGCAGAATTAATCGAAAGACTTGTTTCTTTTGAAGAGGAAAAACAAAACATCGAAACTGAAAAAGAAGAGTCAGTCGTTGAAGAAAAAACACAGGAAAGAAAAAGCGGTTGTAGTGAAGATGTAAGATATGAAAATGGAAGAATAATCTTATCATACACAGTGCCTACACTTGATGAAATTATTAAAAAATATGGTGATGTAAAAAGTATAGATGTATATAATAGGCAGTTGGTTGTGGACGGATTTGTTGTTTTCGTTGATTATGTTGAGCCAGAGCCTAGTCGTGTGTATAGAAAATTAAGAACAGCAAAAGTTAAAAGAATCAATCGCAAGAAGGAACTTGTTGTTGTAGAAACATTAGCAGGAACAGAAAAAACATTAGCTTTCAGCGAAATCCTTTATATGAAGGCTAGAAAAGAACAGTGGTATCCATTTGACATTAGAATGTTCTTAAAATATCAGAGAACAAAATCCGGTAACAGATTTGTGAAGGAGAGGTTATCACAGGAAAATGTCGATGAAAGATAGTGTTGAGAGGTATTACTCAGCAAAGAAAAATGTAGAAGAAAACAACCTTATTATGAAACAGGAAGCTGAAAACATAATAGGGTTGATGCAAAAGAAAAACAGAAACAATTTCAGCATTAAAATCGAAACAGATACGATAAACGAAACAATGTTAAAGTTTACAAAGGTAACAACAAAAAAGATTGTTTGGAACATCAAAAAGTTGAAACAAAAATTAAGAAAAGAAATATGCGATGAAGTTGTTGAAAAGACATATTATATCACAGATATGAAAAGTTTAGTGGAATATCTAAAAGAGTGTGGTGTAAGTGCAAAAGAGTTTAAAAAGTATATAGAAGTACAAGAAAGAGTAAACGAGAAAAAATTAGACAATCTCAGTGAGATAGGAAAAGTTGATAGAGAAGATATAGAAGGGTGTTATGATATAACATTTGGAAAGCCATATATAAGAATGTCAGTAAACAATAAGTTGGTGTAGAAGTGAAAAGAAGATATGACGGAACAGATTTGGCAAAAGTATTGATATACTTTGGCTTTATAGCAGAAACAGAAAAATCAGTATTCAATATAGTGTGTCCGTTTCATAATGATATAAATGCCAGTCTTAGAATAAATCTTCAAGAGGGAACATATTTTTGTTTTGGTTGTGAGGAAAGCGGAAACGCAGTTGATTTTGTGAATAAAATGTATCCAGAGTTGAATGAGTTGCAGGCATGTTTAAAGTTAGAAAAGATTATAAAAAGTAACGAAATAAGAAAAGTGCAAATAACAATAAAAAGGAAAACAAAGAAAAGAAGCAGGCAAGCTCTATTTGAAGCACAAGATTATTATTACGGACTTTTAAAAACTAATTGGAAAGAAGTAGAGGACGAAACATCGAAACAAATTGTTTCCTATATGAAAGAAAGAGGATTCACAGAAAAAGATTTGGAATTTGCAAAGTGCAAAGAAAACAAATATAATATAGCTTATCCGTTTATATTTCCAATATTGGATAATGGAGAGTTCAAAGGTTGGGTTTCTAGGACTATGAATAAATATGTAGAAAAGAAAAGAAAATATCTATATAATGATGGTTTCGTAAAGCGAGAAACACTATGCGGAAATTATGAACAAGGAAAGGTTGTATTTATATGTGAAGGATATTTTGATTATTTGAGCCTTAGAACAAAAGGACATATAAAGAATGTAGTAGCAATATTAGGGTGGCATATATCAGATGGACAGGTAAGCAAACTTAAAAAAATAGGAGTCAAAAAAGTAGTGTCAGCATTAGATTCAGACGAAAAAGGAGAACTAGGAACAAAATATCTAAAGAAGTTTTTTGAAGTAGAAAGGTTCCCGTTTCCAGAAGGTGTGAAGGATGCAGGAGAAATGACAGAGAAGCAGATGAAGAAATCTTTAAAAATATTGAAAAGGAGAATGTATGAAACTAGGAATTGAATTGCAAGTAAATGTTGTGTTCTACAATAAGTATACTCTTGAGCCTTTTACAATAGATAATAAGATTACGAAAGAGTATGACGAAGACAGCGAAGAATACATGGAAATCTGTATGCAATATGAAAATATGATAGGGTTTCCGAGGAGAGAAGACGAAGACAAGTTCGATTCACGATTGTTGATGATACTAGCAGAAGAAGCAAAGAAAACAGAAAAGATTAACATTGACAAAATAGCTATTGTGTGCCATAAGGTATTTGCAGGGGTGAGTAAAACTGGTTATGTTGACCTTGCAGGAACAATAGTAAAGTTGGAAGATTTTTGTGCCGTAAGGTTTACAAAAATAGAAACAAGAGTTTATAAGAGATAAGAAAGGAAAATCAAAATGGCAAATTTTAGTTTACAGAGTTTAAAAAACGAAATCAAAAAAAGTGGTACAAGCAAAGGGAAACTTATGTTCTTCAAGGAAGACAAGAGCGTGAGAGTAAGGTTCTTAACAGACTTGGAGGATGGGCTGGAAATCCTTTTTCACGACAGTTTCCAGTTAGGTGTGAATGTGCCGTGCCAAGAAAATTTTGGAAGGGAATGTGAATATTGTGATAATGATGATTTACGCTCAAGAAAAAAATATGCATGGTGTGTGTATGATTATGAAAGCAAAGAAGTAAAGATTATCCTAGAAGCTGTAAACAACTGTTCACCAGTGCCTTCATTCGTATCGTTATATGAGAGTTTAGGAACACTTACAGATAGGGACTATGAAATCAAACAAACAGGAAAAGGACAAAACAAAACATTTACAGTTATTCCTATGGAGAAACGTCAGTTCAGAGGCGGTGCAAAAATTAAAGCGTTATCAGAACAGGCAATGTTGAAAATCATCGACAAGGCTTTTCCGGCAGATAATAATGAGGATTTTGGGACAGACAAAAAGAAAACAAAACCTAAAGCAAAGAAAGAAGTAGAGAAGGAGGAGGATAATTGGGACGACGAAGAAAAAACAAGTGATTACGAAGAAATGTCAGCGAAGGAACTATATGCCCTTTGTAAAGAAAGGGATATTGACTGTAAGCCGAAGAAGACAAAAGAATATTATATCGACCTCTTAGAAGAAGCAGACGAAGAACAGGGTAATGACGACTGGGACGACGAAGAAGAAGAGGACGACTGGGACGAATAGAAAATATTAGGGGGTTGACTAATGTCAGCCCTTTTGTTATAATATATGCATAGGAAAGAAAACATATAGAATGAAAGGAAACAGAAAATGGGTAATTTTTTTGATTTGCATAGACATGATGAAGCTTCATTTTTTGATGGATTTGGGAAACCTATTGATTTAGCAATCAGAGCAAAAGAACTGGGGTACACAGCTTTGGGAACAAGTAACCATGGAAACATTAGTGGTATTGTGCAACATTGGTTAGCATGCAAGGAAGTTGGAATCAAACCAATATTAGGGTGTGAGGTGTATTTTCAGCCGAAATACAATAAGAAAAATCCTCAAAGAAAATCGTATCATTTATGTTTATTTGTGAAGAATTTGAAAGGTTATGAAAACCTATGTCATATTTTGACAGAAGCGAATGAGAAACAGTTTTATTACAAGGCAATCGTAGATTTTAAATTGTTAGAAAAATATAGTGAGGGAATCATCTGCACGACAGCCTGTATTGCGAGTGCTACAAGCCAAGCAATTATTGCAGGAAACAGTGAGATGGCAGGAAAACTTTTAGACAAACTTAAAAGTATTTTCGGAGAAGATTTATATGCTGAGATTCAGCCTTATAAAATAGATGATAAAATGACACAAGAAACAACAGATTATGAATTAATGAAGTTAGCAAGAAAAAGAAAAATCAAGTGTATATTGACATCGGACAGTCATTATTGTAGGAAGGAAGACTTCGATACATATATAAAAATGCACAAAATAGGTAAGACAACGCTTGATGTAGAAAAGACATATGGTGAAAGATATATGCCGTCAGAGTATGAAATAGCAGAGAGGTTTTGCGAAACATACAAAACAAGATTTAAGAACCCAATGCAGATAGCAGAAAGATTTATTGATAATTTGAAAAGATTGCAAGATAGTGTAGACGATGAAATATTAGAAAAGTGTGAGCTAGTGCTTCCGAAAATTTCTGAAACAGAAGACAGCGAAAAGAAATTAAAACAAATGGTAAAGGATGGTTTGAAGAAGCGAGGAAAGTTTAAAAAGGAATATATAGACAGATGTAAAATGGAGCTTGATGTTATTCATTATCATGGATTTGACGACTATTTCTTAATGGTGCAGGAGTATGTCAACTGGGCGAGAGATAATGGCATTGCAGTGGGACCGGGAAGAGGTTCGGCTTGTAATTGTGAAGTAGCATATGCTATCGGAATAACAGATGTAGACAGTTTGAAGTACAAGTTAGATTTTAGCCGTTTTATGAGAAAGGATAAAAAGAAGTTACCAGATATTGACGTTGACTTCGAAACAGAAAAAAGGCAACTCGTAATTGACCATGTTATCGAAAAATATGCAGGAAGGGCGGTACAGATTTGTTCTTATGGCGAGTACAAAGTTGATAACCTTGTGAATGATTTAGCGGGTGTATGTGGTCTTGAAACAACAGGAAAAGATATTGACGAGTGGGATAAGCAGGAAAACAAAAAGAAAATATCAGAGATTAAATCCTTTATTAAATCGTTTGAAGTAGAGGGGAGAATAATGTTGGACAAGTTGAAAGACGATGAAAGGTTTGAAATATATAATTCGCAATATGACAACATTATGAAGCATTTTGTTAAGATGTATGGAAAGATTAGACAATTAGGGAAACATGCGGCAGGTGTGGCAGTTGTTGGTTCGGATATATCAAACTATACTTGCAGAGTGAGAAAAGGTGATATGTTTTCCAGTGCATACGACTTGAACGACCTAGAGCATATTAATTGTACGAAGTTTGATATGTTAGGTTTGAAAACAATGTCAGAGTTAAAGGAGTTAGAATATCATACAAAACATGTTGTAACAGAAGAAGAAATGGAACAAGAAGAAATATACGATAATTTTAGGGAAGGGAATACCGAGGGGATATTCCAGATGGAGAAATCCGCACCAAAGAAAATCTTAGATATGATACAGTGTGATTGTATGGAAGACGTAATTGCGGTTAATGCGCTAAACAGACCCGCTCCATTACAAATGAAAATGCATGAAACATACGCAAGAAATAAGTTATCAGAAGACATCAATAGAGATTCACCATTCTATCAATATACAAAAGAAACTTATGGAACAATGCTTTATCAAGAACAAACAGTTGAGGTTGCACAGAAAATAGGACACTTGTCCTCACAGCAAAGCTTTGATTTGTTAAAAATCATGAAGAAAGCAGAGAACCTAAACAAACCAGAGTATGTGCCTATTATCGAAGAAATGAAAAAGGACTTTTTTAAGGGGTGTAAAAAAGAAGGACTCACGAAGGAAGAAACAAAAAGTCTATGGGAATCTATGTTGATATATGGGTTCAACAAAGGTCACTCGACAGGATATGCTTTTATTAGTGTAAAGCAAATGTGGTATAAGATTAATCACCCAACAGACTTTTGGTATGTCAAGATGAAATATGCACCAACAGATGCAGACAGTTTTAGATACACTCATAGTGCTGTCAAGGATGGTGCGTTAGTAGTGTTACCACATGTTAATTATAGTGCTTTTACTAGTCTGCGAAAGATGGAAGGGGAAAAGGTAATACAGCAAGGTTTAAACACAATTAAAGGAATCGGAGATGTTGCGGCAAAAGCAATCGAAGAAGAAAGAAAGGCAAATGGAGCATTTAGAGATTATGATGACTTTTACGACAGGTGTATAGGAGGTGCAGTAACAAGGAGAGTAATAAGCATTTTAGAAGAACAGGGTGCATTGGAGTTCAACAGGAAAAAGTTTTATAGCAGAGTTGTCAAATATAACAGCACTTTATTAGCGAGGTAGAAACATGAAAGAAGAAAGATGTAGTAATTGCAGTTACAACAAATATAATACAACTTTGAAAGAATATTGTTGCGACAACAGTTGTTCAGATTTGTATGGAATTGAAACACAATATAACGATAGTTGCGAAAAATGGGAGAGTAAAGAGCATGAGTAAAGAAATGAATAAAGAAGCAATAATGAAATTATGTACAGAAATATCTAAGAAAGAAGGAGAAGGAAGCCTTTTCAGCCTAGGTGGCAAGAGCGGTGTGTTAAACATTAAAAGATGGAGTACAAAGATACCAGATTTAGATAACATTATTGGCGGAGGGATGCCATGTGGTAGAACCGTGGAAATTTTTGGTGCTGAGTCAAGTGGAAAAACAACATTAGTATACCATCTATGTTCGTTACACAACATGTGTTTGCATATTCCAATCGAAGGAACGTTTGATGCAGAACGAGCAAAAATGTTTGGAAACAAACCAAAACAAATGTTGGTGTATAACGGTTGTAAATACGGAGAAAAAGCTTTTAATCGTATGATACGATTTGCAGAAGAAGGAATACCGTTAGAAACATTAGACAGTGTTCCATCCATGCAACCTAGGGATGATATAGAGAAAATTAGAAAGGCAGTAAATAGTGATTCTGAAACAGAATTAAGAATAGGCGGTGTTGCTAGATTAATGGATAAATATTTACCGACTCTCGAAGATGTAATCGAACAGACTGGGACAACAGTAATATTCATTAATCAGATACGAGATAAAATGAATGCTCTGCCGTTTGGTGACAACATACAGACACCGGGAGGACATAAGTTGAAACACAGTGCTAGTTTAAGAATACAAGTGGCAAGAAAAGGGTGGATAGAAATTCCAAATTATAACCCTTCTAATACAGCGGCGAAAGAAAAAATTGGCATGATAATGAAGTGTAAGGTAGTGAAAAGCAAGGTGTGCAATCCAATGGGGGAATGTGAAATACCACTTATATTTGATAGAGGTTTTGTGGACTTTGCAGACTTAGACGATGTAAGGAAAGAAATCATGAAAGAGCGAAAACAATATTACAAAAGTTAAAGGGGGTACAAATTGATTGTTGTTAATGTATTGCGTGAGCTATGCAATTAAGATTGATAGGAATGAGAACAAGAAAAAGTTTTTCTGTTTTGCGAAAAATGAAACAGAAGCAACAGAAAGGTTTTGTAACATAACAGGACAAAGTAAAGAAACAATAACACAGATAAAGGAGGTGAAAAAGTGGGATTGTTAAGTGATATTAAAGAAGATGCGGCAGGGAACAGAACATTGATTCAGAGCAGTGAAGAAAGACACATACAGAACGTATTAAACTCATTGCACTACTTAGACAAAGATATAGAAAATGAATTAGTTTTTTTAAGAAGTGTGATGACTAGGGGGCAGGAGTCGTCTGAACGTAAAGGGTTACATGCCTCTGCCGTTATTGTATCGGATGAGAAGTTCTGTTACAGACAGCAAGTACTAAGTCTATTTTATAAGATGGCACAAGGTGAGCAGGTTCCTATCGGTTTAAAGAGAATTTTCACAGAAGGTGATGCTATACACGAAAAGTGGCAAAGGCTTATGATTAGAGGTAAGCTCACAGAGCCGTTAGAATGCGATTATAGCCTTTTTGATAAAAGATATGACTTGTCTTATACACCAGATATTAGAAGGGCTGTAATAGACGATAAAGAGTATGTGATAGAGATTAAATCAGTTAATTCAATGCAGTTCAAGAGAATGGTGAAGGAACACAAAGCACATTCAAGTGGTGAAAAGCAGTTGCAATTATATATGTATTTGACAGGTATTCACAATGGTTTTGTTTTGTGCGAAGATAAAAATACACAGGAAATCAAAGTGGATGTATATGAGTATGATGAAAGTAAGATTAAGAAATACATTAAGAGGTTGGAGAAGATACAGTTATATAAGAGAAGATTGGAAAGGAAAAACAAACTTGTGAAACGGCATAAGAAGTGTACAGGTTATGATTGCAAAATGGCAGAACAATGTCCAATGCGTGAAACATGTTACGGAAAGAAAAAAGAAAGGTTGGTATAAGTATGGAAAACAAAACAACATTGAGGAGTTTCCTAGACACATTTGTTTCTGATTCAGATGAAATAAGGTTATGGAACAGAGTGAAAGACTCTGATAGCACATACATGGCTTTGTTGCCGGATAACAGGGCAGTAAAAGTGTCAGATTTAAAACAAAAAGAAAAATATGCAGAAGTGTTGTTGTCGAATGTAGAAGGGCTTGCAAATATTAAGTGTGATACATTCACGGAAGCGCAGAACATTATTGTAGATTACGATAAACAAATTCCGACAGATGAAGAAATTGCACTGCAACAGCAAATGGAAAAAATAAATAATGTTTAAAAAAATGGGTTGACTTTATGTCAGCCCTATGTTATTATATAGGAGTAAACAAGGTAGCAAGAAAGATAAAGGAGTAAAACGATGAAGAAAGAATTTACAAAGAATGAAAAGTATGCAACAAAGTTTTTGGAAAAGAATGGTTTTGAATTTGAGATATTAAGACAGTATAATTCAAAAACAAAATTCATGGTGAAGCGTGATGGAATATCTTATGTTTGGGAATTGTCAGCAGGAGTTGAAGACATAAGAAAATATATGAATTTATTTTTGTTTTGTCATAACCAGAAAGTTGAGTTTGAAAATTTGAAAAAGGAGTAACATGAGCAAATATTGTAAACCAATGGGCTTGTATGTCACATATTTAGATTGTATGGATTGTGAGGATAAAGAGTGCATGCAGTATAAGAGAGAGGAGGTGAAAGAGCAGTTGAAAAAGATATATTTACAAGTGAATATAGGCGAAGAAGTATACCTCGTATTGCATTCTAAAAGGGAAGGGCATAGAGACGATGTGGTCGTAAAATGCAAGGTAGAAAAAGCAACAGTATATGAAACGAACACGATATATGCGTGCAGTCCAATAAAGATTGTAACAAAACAAAAAGTTGAATTAGAACATCTGATACCTACATTTATGTTTGAAAATGCAAATATTGATACAGGGCTCAGAAAGGGTGTGAATCGTTACCCTGTATTTACGAACAAAGAGAAGTGTATTAAATGGATGAAAGGAAAATAATATGTGGTGTAATGATTGTATCTATTTAGACAAGACTAGAAGAAAAGAAAGTAAAAACGGAACAAATTGTTTCAGATATGGTTGTAACACAAGGATAGACGGGTACGTTTGTGGTTGGATAACACAAGATAAAGAGCTAAAAACAATGGGTTGCAGTGATAGTAATAAGGTAAGAGTTGGAACAGCTTTTTTATTAGATGGAGTACAATGTTTATATTGTGGAAGTTTAAGAAATGGAAAAACAAAAAATATTTAGTATATAATGCCTCTACTTATGTTAATAATTGATATTGTGTAGATAGTT
>SKES01002106.1_pt1 | contig 9937 bp, 8 predicted proteins | sample 4826851 | NCBI WGS metagenome assembly SKES01 (sample SAMN11008803, study PRJNA524170) | human gut metagenome | biome: Human fecal sample; material: Feces; isolation source: fecal sample from pouch patient p52 | host: Homo sapiens | place: Israel: Tel-Aviv | collected 2016-09-04 | reverse complement strand
GAGGAGAACTTTCAAGTCGTTCAGGAATTTTTAGAAAGTCATCCCGACTTTGAGCAGGTAAAACTAGAACATGAATGTAAGGATATCATGAAAGATGGTTGTATTCTCATTACACCTGAATTGTATGGAAGTGATGGATTTTTCATCAGCCAATTTCGCAAGATATCGGATTAGGAAGGAACTGACATATGGAAATTTCAATATTAACGGATGTTGGTCAAAAACGAACAAATAACCAAGACTATGTCAACCACTACGTCAACAGAGCAGGTCGTACTATGATTATCTTAGCTGACGGGATGGGAGGACACCGTGCAGGAAATATCGCGAGTGAAATGGCGGTTACAGATTTAGGTATCGCTTGGGTAGATACCCAAATTGATACCATCAACGAGGTGCGTGAATGGTTTGCTAACAACCTTGAGATGGAAAATAAAAAGATTAACCAATTGGGGCAAGATGAAGCCTATAAAGGGATGGGAACAACTCTTGAGGCTGTAGCCATTATTGACAATCAGGCTATTTATGCCCACGTTGGGGATTCTCGTATCGGTTTAATTCGTGGAGAAGAATACCACCAGTTAACGAGCGACCATTCCTTGGTCAATGAATTGCTTAAGGCAGGTCAATTGACACCTGAAGAAGCTGCTAGCCACCCACAGAAAAATATTATTACCCAGTCAATCGGTCAAAAAGATGAAATTCAGCCTGATTTTGGAATGATTACCCTTGAGCCGGGAGACTATCTCCTACTTAATAGTGATGGATTAACAAATATGATTTCAGGAAGTGAGATCTATGATATTGTAACCAGCGATATTCCTTTGGCAGATAAGGCAGCAACCTTGATCCGTTTTGCCAACAATGCTGGTGGATTGGACAATATCACAGTTGCCCTTATTGCTGTTAATGAGGAGGCAACAGAATGATCCAAATCGGCAAGATTTTTGCCGGGCGGTATCGAATTATCAAACAAATTGGTCGAGGAGGCATGGCAGATGTCTATTTGGCCAAGGATTTGATTTTGGACGGTGAAGAAGTGGCAGTAAAGGTCCTGAGGACCAACTACCAGACAGATCCGATTGCTGTGGCGCGCTTCCAGCGTGAAGCAAGAGCCATGGCGGATCTGGACCATCCTCATATCGTTCGGATTACAGATATTGGTGAAGAAGAGGGGCAACAGTATCTCGCAATGGAATATGTTGCTGGATTAGACCTCAAACGCTATATCAAGGAACATCACCCTCTTTCAAATGAAGAAGCGATTCGAATCATGGGACAAATCCTCTTGGCTATGCGCTTAGCCCATACTCGAGGAATTGTTCACAGAGATTTAAAACCGCAAAATATCCTTTTGACACCAGATGGGACTGCCAAGGTCACAGACTTTGGGATTGCGGTAGCCTTTGCTGAGACGAGTCTGACTCAGACTAACTCAATGTTAGGTTCGGTTCATTACTTGTCACCTGAGCAGGCGCGTGGTTCTAAGGCAACTGTACAGAGTGATATCTATGCCATGGGGATTATTTTCTATGAGATGTTGACAGGACACATTCCTTATGATGGAGATAGTGCAGTTACAATCGCTTTGCAGCATTTTCAAAAGCCACTCCCCTCTATTCGGGAAGAGAATAAGAATGTTCCACAAGCTTTAGAAAATGTGGTGATCAAAGCGACAGCTAAAAAACTGACGGATCGCTATAAATCAGTGGCAGAGATGTATGTGGACCTTTCAAGTTGCTTGTCCTATGAGAGAAGAAATGAGAAAAAATTGGTTTTTGAAGACCAAGCGAAAGCTGATACAAAGACTCTTCCAAAAGTGAGTCCAACTCCAAAGACGGCTCCTGTTCCAATCTCTGAGGTACGCAGTGAAATCAGTTCGGTAGATCCTAATCGACCATTATCTGATCAGCAGACCATGGCGCCAAGTAAAAAGCCAAGAAGACGTTTGCGGGCGCGCTACAAGGTCTTGTTTGTTGCCATTGCCCTAGTTCTTGCAGCCTTTACTTTCTTGTTGTATATGAGCCCAGCCAATAAAACAGTTCCAGATGTTTCCGGCAAAACCATTGCCGAAGCTAGAGCGGTTATTGAGGGACAAGACCTTCAAGTCGGTGAAGAGAAAGAAGAGTACAGTGATTCGGTAGCAGAAGGTTACGTCATTCGAACCAATCCAAATGCAGGGGCCCAAAAGAAAGAACAAAGTCGAATTGATTTGATTGTTTCAAAAGGTCCAAATAGTTTTGAAATGCCAAACTATGTAGGAGAAACACGAGCTAAAGCAGAGGAAGATCTGAAAAATACTTATAAAGTATCAAGCAAAATGATCACGATTGAAGAAGTTGAGACCTTCGATTATGCTGCAGGGACAGTTCTTGAACAAACCCCAGCTCCAGGAGAGCAATATTCTCTGAATTCAAAAACCAAGATTGTTTTGAAAGTAGCGAAAGAAACGACTTCAATTGAAATGCCAAACTATGTTGGATCAACTTATGATTTTGCTAGAAGTAATTTGATTGAGATCTATGGTATTAAAGAAGCCAATATCGAATTAAGAAAAACGGAACATCTCCCTGATGGGGTAGTTGTTTCTGCCGGTCAAATTGTCAGTCAAACTCCAGAAGTTTCGAGTACGGTGGATATTAACCGAACACGAATTGTTTTGACTGTATATGAGCCTAAAGTGACGGCTTCTTCAAGTACGAAAGCCTCATCAAGTTCAGATGCATCTAGTTCATCCTCTGCTGAACGATCAGATACAGAAAGCTCCAGCAGTAGTGCAACTGGTGGAGATTAATAAATCAGTCTAAGACTCAGATGAATTTCTGAGTCTTTTTGTATTTTTTTGTTGCTATGTCGTGATTTTTTTATTTCCCTGTAGAGGGAAAAACTTTGAGGTCGCTTCAAGAAACTATTTTTCTACAGATGAATAGATTATGTGAATCCCTTAACAAACAAGGGGTTTCAAGTCCGGTAAAATAAAATAGTCAATTAAACATAAGGTAATTTGAAGTTGAAAATAGATTGAATATCAAATTATTTGCCTTTGTTTTAGCCCACATGCTATAATCTGCGTGAAAGGAGATCAAAGAGTAAAAATGTCGTTCAGGCCTGCTTTGATAGGAAATTGGTAAACGAATAGATTTTTTTCTGCTAGTTGAATAGGCCTTGACAACTAGTGGAGAAAAATATCGTGAACTGAGAAACAGGGAGGTAGAATGACTTTTGAAATATGTGCACATAGTTGATGTATCTTTCGCCTATACTTTCCCAATGGAGATTATTTAAATGGACAGAAAATATAGAGTGGTTAGTCGAGCAATCTTAGCAACAGCTATGATTGTCCCGGCATTTATAGCAACAAAAGTAGCTGCAGAAAATAGAGGATGGAATACCTCCTCTTATCGTTCAAACTATTATAACTATGGTTACAATAATTGGAACGGTTATAATGGCTATAATTCATGGACCTATAGTTATGGCTATGGATATCCAAATTGGAACTATTATTATGGCTATAACTATGGTTATCCTAGCTGGAATAATTATTATGGCTATAATGGTTGGAACTATGGTTATTCCTTGGAAAATGATGTAAACTATATTTATTGGAATGGCAATCATTATTATCGGATGAGTGATGGGACTTACCGGATCTACCGCAATGGTGAGTGGAAGCCTTTAACTAATCGGAATAACTCTACTAATAACCTTGCCAATGACCCTCATTATGTATATGAAAATGGCTACCATTATTATGTATTAGATAATGGGGATTATTACTACTATAAAAATGGCAAATGGGTATTTGTGAAGAATTCAACGGAAAATCCTGATACTCCTGATCCGGTTCCAACACCGACTCCGGATCCAACTCCAACACCTGAAGAGCCAGATCCAAGCGATAAACCGGATCAACCAGTTAATCCATCAGAACCATCTACACCAGAAGATCACGGCAACTTGATCTTCCCAGAAAATCCTCCATTTGTAGGAGCAGATGGAGAGTTTGATCCTTTCGCACCAACCCCAGAAAATCCAAGTGAACCAAAACCAGAAGAACCGGTGCAACCTGAAGTGCCTGGAAATGATGGTTTGGTATCAACAGATCAGCCTAGTGAAAACCAAATTCCTCCATACGTTGAGACACCAGCAGAAGGATTAGAACATCTTCCATGGGCTCCAAATGGACGAGCACCTAAGATAGTCTATCCTCCTGGAAAACCTGGATCAGCAGCTTTGCGTCGAGATAAGAACTACTACTTTGACGGCTCGACTCACTATTACTACGTTCCATCTGATACAGAAGCAACTGGTTACTCTGCTTATTGGAAATGGAATGGAGATAAATGGAAACTTTATGGAATGACAGATCCGAAAGATCCTGAGATCGATCCAAAATTCCACGAAGATGCCAAAGATGATGAATATGCCTATAGCGATCGTGACTCAAGCGTGAAGCTCTACTCTACAAATCTTGTAGAAACAGCTAAAGCAGGTCAAGCTCTTCCATTTAAGAATGTGGATGAATTTAAGGACTATGTCATTAAGAAAATGAATCCTAAATTTATTGACAATGCTGGCTGGGATGCCAAAGTAGAATGGGAAATCGAGGACCCAGAACTCTTTGAGCAATCTAAAGAAAACCCATGGGCTAAAGACTATGTTTTAATCGCTAACTTGAAGAGTGGAGTAGATGACAAGAACTACAAAGATGTTGAGTTTGGATATGTGAAATTTGTTTATCGTGTAGAAGCAACAGACAATACAAACTATATCGAGTTAGATAAAGCGAAAGAAGCATTTGCTAAGATTAACGAATTGCGAAAAGCACAAGGCTTAAAAGAATTGACTTGGTCAGATGATGTCTACAACTCACGTGCCTTACCAAAAGCCCATACTATTTCACGTCAGTACGATAGCACAGGTTTTGTAGCTCGTCGCGAAGACAATGCAACAACGGTTGCAACGAAATGGTATAATAGTGGATTGAGAGAATTAATGCTCGATCCAAATGCCACAGAAGGTGCGGTAGCAGCAGTCATCAATGGCGACGGTAACTATTATTGGGCATTCATGTATAAATAATGCCTCTAGACAACTGTTATCGGAAAGAACTTATTTAATAACAATTCATTCCGATACCAAGGACACCCAAAGGATTTCTTTCTTTTGGGTGTTTTTTTGCTCTTCTTATTATCCAACCACAGACGGAAGTCAAATGAGGAAAAATTTGATAAAATAGGAAAAGATGAGGTAGACTATGTGGAAAATACAAATTTTTATTTTCGTTGAAGCCGTTTTGTTAACATTAGCAGCGATCACCATTTTATCAATCGATTTTTCCAGATTTGTTGTCTTGATGGTTCTCTTTTTGCTCCTTTTGTATTACTATTTTGGCAAACAAAAAGCGAATTTTCTATTAATCGCGCTGAGTGTGCTCTTGTTTTTTATCGTGATGCTGAATCCTTTTGTGATTGCAGCCATTTTATTTGCGGTGGTTTATGGTTTATTGATCGCCTACCCTTATATGTATAAGGAAAATGAAGCCGTTGTGTTTGATGTTGAAGAGGATACGAAAATTCGTCAGGAAAAAACTCGATGGATTGGTGATTTACAACATTTTTCAAAGCAAAGTCGAGGGTATCGAGATCTGAATGTGATCCGAGTTTTTGGAAATGACACCCTCCATTTAGAGGAGGTAGCCATTTGCAATTGGGACAATGTGGTGATCATCCGGAAAGGTTTTGGAAATACAAAAATTATCTTACCGATTGATTTGGAGTTGCATTTACAAATTAACACCCTTTATGGAGATCTGAAGTTTTTGGATCTTCCTGTCCGTAAAATGAGGAATGAAACCATAGATATTGAAACGGCACACTATCGGAGATCGCACCGTTCTGTAAAAATTGTGTTAGTTGGTATTGTTGGGGATGTTGAGGTGATTCGCGCATGAAGAAATTAGACTATCTCCTATTGTATTTCTATTCCCTAATGGTGGTTGCGGTCATTTGTCATACCATTTTCCATTTTGTTGGTTTTCAGTGGGGCAAACTTCTCTCAGATCTTTCCTTGCTTCAGTCATTCCTATTTTTGGTTTTTAGTCTGACGCTTGCATTGACGGCTTTGGTTGTCTTAATTATCAAAATCACGCAATTTGTAACAGTCCATGCAGTACAACAAAAGGTAGAATCTATCCTGACTGCTTCACAGCGAAAAGAAATTGCCCCCAAAGAATTGAATCGACAGTTAGATTTATTGGACAGCAAATTGCTTCGACTAGAAGAAAATTTACAAAAGAGTGAAAATCGTGTGATGCGAAATGAAGAAGAAATTGTGGAAATCGAGCGTAAGAGAATTGCGCGTGATCTACATGACACGGTTAGTCAAGAATTGTTTGCAGCCAATATGATTTTATCTGGAGTGGCAGCACAGGCCCTTGAGTTAGAGAAAAGTCAGATCCAGCAGCAACTCAATGGTGTGTCAGATATTCTAGGTACAGCCCAAAATGATTTACGCGTCTTGCTCCTACATCTTCGTCCTACAGAATTGGAAGGAAAAAGTTTGGTAGAAGGTATGGAGATGATTTTTAGAGAATTGAAGGAAAAGAGTAACCTAACAGTTGTCTTCCATCATAATGACGTGAGCATTCCAAAAGAAATGGAAGAACATCTATTTCGGATCGTCCAAGAAATTGTCAGCAATACCATGAAACACGCTAGAGCTCAACAAATGGATGTCTTTTTGCATCAGGAAGGAAAACAACTTCATTTACGGATGGTAGATGATGGAATCGGCTTTGAGCAGGAAAAATTGGAACGATTGAGTTATGGGTTGAAAAATATTCAAGAACGTGTAGAGGACATGGCGGGAACCATTAAAATAAGAACGAGTCCTCAAAAGGGAGTGGCTGTGGATATTCGCGTTCCTCTCCTTGTAAAAGATAAAAATGAAAAGGAAACAGTATGAAAGTATTATTAGTAGATGATCATGAAATGGTCCGATTGGGATTGAAAAGCTTTTTGTCCATGCAAACCGATATTGAGCAAGTCTTAGAGGCGAAAAATGGGCAAGAAGGGGTGGAGTTGGCGCTGAAAGAAAGACCAGACGTCATCATCATGGATATTGTGATGCCAGAGCTAAATGGAATCGATGCGACTCTAGCCATCCTAAAAGAGTGGCCGGAAGCTAAAATTGTCATTTTAACGTCTTATTTAGATAACGAAAAGATTTACCCTGTCTTAGATGCCGGTGCAAAAGGGTATATTTTAAAGACCTCGTCAGCAACTGAGATCTTACAGGCTGTCAGAAAGGTTGCAAAGGGAGAATTTGCAATTGAGACAGAAGTTAGTCAAAAAGTTGAGTCACGAAAGAACCATGCTGAATTGCATGATGATCTGACTGCTAGAGAACGAGATATTCTGGCTCTACTAACAAAAGGCTATGAAAATCAACGGATAGCAGATGAACTCTTTATTTCTTTAAAAACGGTAAAGACCCATGTCTCCAACATCTTATCGAAATTAGAAGTCAGCGATCGGACGCAAGCTGTCGTCTATGCTTTCCGTCATCATCTGGTGAATCAGGAAGATTTTTAAGTCAAAAAATGCTATAATAGAGCAAGTAAAAGAGGGGGAGATAAGTGGACGCAAAATTACGTTATAAAGCCAAAAAAGTAAAAATAGTCTTTTTTGATATTGATGATACATTACGTGCAAAAGAAACAGGCTTGATTCCTGAATCTGTAAAAGATGTTTTTTATCAGTTGAAAAAGAAGGAAATTTTAACAGGGATTGCAACCGGCAGAGGGATTTTTGGGGTTGTTCCTGAACTAATGGATTTGAAGCCGGATTTTTTAGTCACTTTAAATGGAGCTTATATTGAAGATGCCAAAGGAAATGTGATCTACCAATCACCAATTAATGAAGCAATCGTTTCTTCTTTTGTGGATTGGGCTAAAGAATCTGAGATTGATTATGGGTTGGTCGCTAGTCATCAAGCTACCCTGTCCAATCGGACACCTTTGATCAGTGATGCTATTGACATCATTTATCCGAATTTACCAGTAGATCCGGATCTGCATTTGAAAGAACCAATTTTCCAAATGTGGACCTTTGATGAAGATAATGATGGTTTAGAATTATCGCCTTCCTTACAAGAGGAGTTACGTCTAGTTCCATGGCACCCGCATTCATCTGATGTTGTTCGTTTTGATCGATCAAAGGCTTCGGGAGTCTCTCAAGTTGTCCATCATTTGGACTTGAAGCCAGAAAATGTTCTAGTATTCGGTGATGGTTTGAATGATTTAGAACTTTTTGATTATGCTGGAATTAGTATCGCAATGGGGAAGTCTGCTCCAGAGCTACGAGAAAAAGCTGATTATATCACCAAGAATTTAGAAGAAAATGGCATATTCTATGCCTTAGAGGAGTTAAATATGGTTGAAAAAGAATTGACGTTACCACAGTTAGAACTTGCTACGATTGAAGGTCCTATCGCTGTGATCAAAACTAATTATGGTGAGATGAAAATTAAATTGTTCCCGGATCAAGCACCAAAAACTGTTGCAAACTTTGTAGCTCTTGCCAAATCTGGCTATTACGATGGCATCATTTTTCACCGCATTATCAAAGATTTTATGATCCAAGGAGGAGATCCAACTGGTACAGGTATGGGGGGAGAATCCATCTATGGTGACAGCTTCGAAGACGAATTTTCAAAAGAATTGTACAATATTCGTGGAGCACTTTCAATGGCAAATGCTGGACCAAATACGAACGGAAGTCAATTCTTTATTGTACAAAATCAGCATCTTCCATATTCGAAAAAGGAATTGGTTCGCGGTGGCTGGCCTGAAAAAATTGCTGAAATCTATACGACAGAAGGGGGAACTCCTCACTTAGATCAACGTCATACAGTATTTGGTCAATTGATGGATGAATCTTCTTTTGCCGTATTGGATGAGATCGCGGCTGTTGAAACAGGTATGATGGATAAGCCGGTAGAAGATGTCGTGATTGAAACCGTCGAGATTGAGGATTGATATGAAAATTGGAGACAAGTTAGAAGGGACCATTACAGGCATTCAACCTTATGGAGCCTTTGTTGAATTAGAATCGGGTGTCACGAGCTTGATTCATATTTCAGAGATTCGAAGTGGCTATGTTAGTAATATTCATGACATTCTTTCGATTGGGGAGAAGGTCTTTGTACAAGTTATCGATGTTGATGAATATTCAAAGAAAGCCAGCCTTTCTTTGAGAACGCTAGAAGAGACACCACAGCGAACTGTTCGGCATCATCGTTTTTCAAATGACCGCCATAAGAGTGGTTTTGCTCCATTAGCTCAACAAATGCCAACCTGGGTCAAAGAAGGAAAAGTATTTTTTAGCAAGCAAGAGAAAAAATAAAAAACTTCGATAGGTTTATAAACCCTATCGAAGTTTTTTATATAAAGAATTATTCAAATTCGTAAAGAGTAGTTGAAAGATAACGTTCCCCATTATCTGGTGCAAGAGCAAGAACTTTTTTACCACTTCCTAATTCTTTGGCTACCTCAATCGCAGCATAGATAGCAGCAGCACTTGAAATGCCTACTAAGAACCCTTCGGCCCCACCAATAGCTCGTGCAAGTTCGAAAGCTTCTTCTGAAGATACGCGACGAACACCATCATATGCGTTAGTATCTAAGGTATTTGGGATAAAGCCTGCTGAAATCCCTTGGATTTTATGTGGTCCAGGTTTTTCACCAGAAAGGACTGCAGATTCATTGGCCTCAACGGCATAGACTTTGACAGCAGGATTATTCTTTTTCAAAGTATGAGAAATACCAGAAACAGTACCACCAGTACCAACACCTGCGACGAAAGCATCTAAACCATCTTTTCCAAAGGCATCAACGATTTCTTGTCCTGTTGTTCTTTCATGTACCTCTGGG
>SKES01002105.1_pt1 | contig 9943 bp, 6 predicted proteins | sample 4826851 | NCBI WGS metagenome assembly SKES01 (sample SAMN11008803, study PRJNA524170) | human gut metagenome | biome: Human fecal sample; material: Feces; isolation source: fecal sample from pouch patient p52 | host: Homo sapiens | place: Israel: Tel-Aviv | collected 2016-09-04 | reverse complement strand
CTGAAAGGGGCGAGCAGCCCCTTTCTCGTGGATCCAGCGCGTCGAAATCGCTGGTGGTTTTCTGGTTCTCTTTTGACATCAAAAGAGAACAATCAGCCTTAATGAAAAAGCACTCTGCCCCCGCGCCACCGGCGCGAAAACCATTTCTGATTCTCTTTTGACATCAAAAGAGAACAATCAGCCTTAATGCAAAAGCGCTCTGCCCCGCGCACAGGCGCAAAAATCATAGCAACGTCATCTGCTCCCCTTCATCCTCCGCGCGGACGAGCGCACCGGTCGCCGGCAGGCTGCGGACGCGGTAGCGGTGGGGGTTCGCCAGTTCCAGCGTGTCCGCCGGGACGACGGAGGCGATGATCTGGTTCTTTTTCAGGGTCACGACGGCCACGCCCTGGCTGTCGCGGGTGGTCTTTGCGGCGATCTGCGCCGTGCCGACCAGAAGCATCCGTCCCGCGCTGGTGCGGATGGCCAGCTCCGTCTCCTCGGGCAGGAAGAACATGGTCGCCAGCGGCTCTTTGTCGCAGTAGGCTTTCAGCAGCTTGCGGCGGTTCTGCTTGGTGGCGTAGGAGCTGAGCTGAATTTTTGCGCACTTGCCGCTGGCAAAGAAGAAGAGCATATAGCCGCTGTAGTCGGAGGTAATGACCATGTCGAGGATGTTCTCACCCTCGTCCATGCCCAGACGGCCCGGCAGATAAATGCCCATCTGGGCCACCTTGCCGTCTTCCAGCTCGGCCAGACGCACCTTATACACCTGCTGTTTGTCGGTGAAGAACAGCGCTTCTACGTTGTTCCGCGTCTCCACCTGCCGGATGATCTCGTCGCCCTCCTTGAGCTTGTGCGCACCGGCCGTGCGCAGGCTCTGGGGCGGGATCTTCTTCAGATAGCCCTCGCGGGTGAAAAAGACGGTGACGGGATAGTCCGGCACGGCCTCTTCCTCGGCGCCGCTCTCTTCCTCGGGCAGGTCGTAGAGGATCTCGCTGCGGCGGGGCTGGCCGTACTTCTTTGCCACGTCGGCCAATTCCTTCATGATGATCTTGCGGATGCGGGCAGGCTTCGCGAGGATGTCGTTCAGATCGGCGATGTCGGCTTCCAGCTGCTCGATCTCGCCGGTGCGCTTGAGGATATATTCCCGGTTGAGGTGGCGCAGCTTGATCTCGGCCACATAGTCGGCCTGCACTTCGTCGATGCCAAAGCCGATCATCAGGTTGGGGACGACTTCCGTCTCCTCCTCCGTGGTGCGGATGATGTGGATGGCCTTATCGATGTCCATCAAAATCGCCGCCAGACCCTTGAGCAGGTGGAGGCGCTTTTCCTTGCCGTGGAGGTCATACCAGGTGCGTCGGCGGACGCATTCCATCCGGAAGGCCGTCCACTCCTGCAAAATTTCCCGCACGCCCATGACCCGGGGCTGGCCCGAGACAAGGATGTTGAAGTTGCAGCTGAAGCTGTCTTCCAGCGGGGTGGCCTTGAAGAGCTTGGCCATCAGCTTTTCGGCGTCCACGCCCCGCTTGAGGTCGAGGGTCAGCTTGAGGCCGTTCAAATCAGTCTCGTCCCGCATATCGCTGATCTCTTTGATCTTGCCCGCCTTGACCAGCTCGGCAATCTTGTCCATGATGGCCTCCACCGTGGTGGTGGGCGGTATCTGGGTGATCTCGATCATGTTCTCGCCCGGCACAGCGGCGTAGCGGGCGCGCACCTTCACGCTGCCGCGGCCATTCTCGAAGATGTCCCGCATCTGGGCTTCGTCGTAGAGGATCTGGCCGCCGCCCACAAAGTCCGGGGCGGGCATGGTGGTGGAGATGTCGTGCTTCGCATCCTTCATCAGGGCAATGGTGGTGCTGCACAGCTCTGCCAGATTGAAGGAGCAGATGTTGCAGGCCATACCGACGGCGATGCCCAGCGTGTTGTTGGCCAGAATGGTCGGGAAGGTCACAGGCAGAAGGGTCGGCTCGGTGGTGGTGCCGTCGTAGTTGGGGACGAAATCCACCGTCTCCTTGTCGATGTCCCGGAACAGCTCTTCGCAGACGCCTTCCAGCTTGGCCTCGGTGTAGCGGGCCGCAGCGCAGGACATATCGCGGCTGTAGGCTTTGCCGAAGTTGCCCTTGCTGTCCACGAACGGCACCAGCAGACTCTCGTTGCCCCGGCCCATGCGCACCATGGTGTCATAGATGGCGGCATCGCCGTGGGGGTTCAGGTGCATGGTGCTGCCCACGATGTTCGCCGACTTGGTGCGCGCGCCCTTGATCAGGCCCATCTCATACATCGTATACAGCAGCTTGCGGTGGGCGGGCTTGAAGCCGTCGATCTCCGGCAGCGCGCGGCTGACGATGACGCTCATCGCGTAGGGCATATAGTTCGTTTCCAGCGTGCGGGTGATGGGGTCTTCCAGCACACTGCCGGCGTTCAGTATCTCAACGCCCTCGCCCAGCTGGGGGCGGACAGGCTTTGCGGTTTTTTTGCTCGATTTTTTTGCCATTGTAAATCCTCTTTATCGGGAACAAACTCCTTCCGTCATTGCTGACTCAATGCCACCTCCCTCAAAGAGGGAGGCTTTGGCAGGGCATAAAGCTTCATCTCTTCGCCAGAGGCTCCCTCTCCGAGGGGGCTGTCTGCGAAGCAGACTGGGGGAGTCGTCCTTAACTCACATCCAGATCGTCCAGATACTCTGCGCCGTGCTGGGCGATATGCTCCTTGCGGCCTGCGAGGTTGTCGCCCAGCAGGATGTCGAACACCTGCGCGGTGCGCTCCACGTCGGTGGGCATCACCTTGATAAGGCGGCGGCTCTCGGGGTTCATGGTGGTCAGCCACATCATCTCGGGGTCGTTCTCGCCCAGACCTTTCGAGCGCTGGATGGTGTATTTTTTATCGCCGATCTCCTCGAGGAAGGTGGCCTTCTCGGGTTCGGTGTAGGCGAAATAGGTGCGGTCTTTCGTGGTGATCTCGTACAGCGGCGACTCCGCGATATAGACATAACCCTCGTTGATGAGGGTGGGGGTCAGGCGGTAGAGCATGGTCAGCACCAGTGTGCGGATCTGGTAGCCGTCCACGTCGGCATCGGTACAGATGACGATTTTATTGAAGCGGAGATTGTCGAGGTTGAAGGTGGCAAGCTCCTTGTTGTGCTTGCCGCCCAGCTCCACGCCGCAGCCCATGACTTTGATGAGGTCCACGATGACGTCCGACTTGAAGATGCGGGCATAGTCGGCCTTGAGGCAGTTCAGGATCTTGCCGCGGATGGGCATGATGGCCTGATATTCACTGTCGCGGCTGGTCTTGACCGCACCCATAGCCGAATCGCCCTCGACGATATACAGCTCACGGCGGGAGGCGTCCTTGGTGCGGCAGTCCACGAACTTCTGCACCCGGTTCGCGAGGTCGATTTGGGTCGAGAGCGTCTTTTTGATGCTCTGGCGCGTTTTTTCGGCGTGCTCACGGCTCTGCTTGTTCACCAGCACCTGCTGGCAGATCTTCTGGGCCTCATCGGGCTTTTCGAGGAAGTAGACTTCCAGATAGTGCTTGAGGAAGTCGGTCATGGCCTGAGAGACGAACTTGTTGGTGATAGCTTTTTTTGTCTGGTTCTCATAGCTGGTGCGGGTGGAGAAACTGGACGAAACGTACACCAGACAGTCCTGCACATCCTGAAAACTGATGGCACTCTCGCCCTTTTTGTAGAGGTTCTTATCCTTCAGATACTTGTTGATCTGGTAGACGAAGGCCGTGCGGACGGCGTGCTCGGGGCTGCCGCCATGCTCCAGCCAGGACGAGTTGTGGTAGTATTCCAGCAGCTGCACCTTGTTGGAAAAGCAGAACGCCGCGCTCATCTTTACCTTATAGTCAGGCTGGTCTTCGCGGTCACGGCCGGTAGCTTCGCTCTCGCAGCTGAACACCGGGGTCAGGCTGTCCTCGCCCGCCGTCTCAGCCACATAGTCGGCGATGCCGTGCTCATAGCACCAGCTCTCCTTCCACGGCTTGCCGGTGGCGGGGTCTTTCTCCTTTTCGTCGGTAAAGTTGAGGGTCAGGCCCGCGTTGACCACAGCCTGACGGCGGAGGACATCTTTATAGTAGCTGCCGGGGACGTCGATGTCGGTAAAGACCTCATCGTCCGGCTTCCAGTGGATGATGCTGCCGGTGCGGCGGCCCTTGTAGGGTTCTTTGTGCAGGCCGCCCACGTTCTCGCCCTTCTGGAAGTCGAGGTGGTAGTGGAAGCCGTCGCGGTAGATGTCAGCGGTCATCCATGCTGAGGCGTACTGGGTGGCGCAGAGGCCCAGACCGTTCAGGCCGAGGCTGAATTCATAGTTGTCCTCGCCCTCGCCGTACTTGCCGCCTGCGTACATCTCACAGAACAGCAGCTCCCAGTTGTAGCGCTCTTCGCCCTTGTTCCAGTCCACGGGCATACCGCGGCCAAAGTCCTCGACGATGACGCTGCCATCCTTGCAGCGGGTGACGTTGATGGTGTCGCCGTGGCCGTCGCGGGCCTCGTCGATGGAGTTGGAGACGATCTCAAAGATGGAGTGGGCGCAGCCCTCCACGCCGTCCGAGCCGAAGATGACGGCCGGGCGCTTGCGCACACGGTCGGCACCCTTCAGCGAAGTGATGCTTTCGTTGCCATATTCCTGTTTTCTTGCCATGCTGCTCCTCCCGGCCCCGGAATGTTCTTGCAGTGGAGCCGTCTCAAACGCTTTTGCTATATATAGGTATAGATTCCCACAGCGGGAGAAAAGCGATTCTTTTCATTCTCATTTATTAAACCATAGGTTGTTGAAGATGTCAAATAGTCTTTCCCTGTCTGCCGCCCGCAAAAAGCGTCAGAAAAGTCAGTCTTATTTTAGACGATAACACGGGCAAAATAAAGAAAGTTCAAAAATTCTCAAAAAATTTTGCATTTACCCCTTTACAAAATCGAAATTTCAGGTATAATAATCATCGTCCGGTGCGCCTCTGTAGCTCAGTCGGTAGAGCAGGGGACTGAAAATCCCCGTGTCATTGGTTCGATTCCGATCGGAGGCACCAGTCAGGAGACCCAGCAGGGTTTCCAATATGCGGCCGTAGCTCATCTGGTAGAGCGCCACCTTGCCAAGGTGGAGGTAGCGAGTTCGATCCTCGTCGGCCGCTCCATAATGGAACAGCAATCGTTGTTCCATTATGGCCCGGTAGCTCAGTTGGTTAGAGCACCAGCCTGTCACGCTGGGGGTCGTCGGTTCGAGCCCGATCCGGGTCGCTTCGTCGAAAGTCCTGCTGTTCATCGTGCAGTCTTGCAAGCAAGACTGCTGTGATGAACGCCAGACTTTCTCCTCTTCCCCACAAACATTTGCTTCGCAAATTTTTGCGGGGGCCCCGTTAAAAAACGGGAGGGTGCAAGGATAAATGCACCGAATATGCGGCCGTAGCTCATCTGGTAGAGCGCCACCTTGCCAAGGTGGAGGTAGCGAGTTCGAGCCTCGTCGGCCGCTCCAAATGGAGCAGCAATCGTTGCTCCGAATATGGTGACGTGGCCAAGTGGTAAGGCAAGGGTCTGCAAAACCCTCATCCACCAGTTCAAATCTGGTCGTCACCTCCAAAAGATTCCCGGATGCTGAGGCATCCGGGAATCTTTGTTGTTTTGCTCGTTAAATAATCTACTTATGCGGAAAAGCTTGTCTCCCCTCTTCGCTCTGTGCTATGCTAAAAGAGTCAGTAACGAAACGGCTAAGAGTCCAGAGGAGGATACAGACCTATGCCAGAGTTCCCGCGCAAAGATTTCCGGCTCCATGTGGGCTGGCGCACCATCAAGACCGCCGTCAGTGCCATGCTGGTCAACTACTTTCTGCCCCGGCCCCGGGTCGTTTCCCTCTGGGAAGGGTTCAAAGGGCTGTTCAAGGAAGACAGTAAGGTTTGAATGCTTTTCCGCGCCCCGCTCCGGCGGGGCGCTTTTCTTTTGCCCTCTGCCGTGATACAATGGGCATACTATCATTTCCCCTGAAAGGAGGCCGCGCCATGCCTGCCGAACTTCACACCACCCTCACGCCGGACACCCCGGTACGCTATCTCAAGGGCGTCGGCCCCAAGACTGCCGAGCGGTTCGAGAAGCTGGGCATCCTGACCCTCAGCGACCTGCTCTGCCACTATCCCCGCCGGTATCTGGATTTTTCAAAGCCCTACTCCATCGCCGAGGCCCCCGCCGACACCGAGTGCGTCGTGAAGGCCGAAGTGTTTGCAAAGCCCGGCGGGCGCATCCTGCCGGGCGGGCGGCGGATGGAGCGCATCACCGCCGGGGACGATGTATCCAGCCTCGAGATCACGTGGTTCAATAATCCATACGCCGCCCAGAAGCTGGAGCTGGGGCAGGAATACTATTTTCAGGGCATCGTGACGGGCGGGATGCTCCGCCGTCAGATGGTCAACCCGCAGGTGCGCACCGACGCGCAGGTGAAGTCCTCGCCTTTCGAGGCCGTCTACCCCCAGACCGAGGGGCTGACCAGCAGCGCCATCGCCAAGTGCGTCCGCCAGCTCCTCCCCCACGCGGAGCTTCTGCCCGACCCGCTGCCCCCCGAGATGCTGAAAAAATACCGCCTGCTCTCCAAGGCCGACGCCGTCCGGGCCATCCACTGCCCCGCCACCGAGGAGGAAGCCTTTGCGGCGCGGCGGCGGCTCATCTACGAAGAGCTGCTGGTCTTACAGCTGGGCATCGGGCGGATGAAGAACCACGGCGCGGCCTCCACCGGCGCGCCGATGAAGAAAGCCGACGCCTCTCCGTTCTGGGAGTCGCTGCCCTTCTCCCCCACCGGCGCACAGCGGCGGGCCGTGGAAGAGATCCTGACCGATATGTCGGGCAAAACGTCCATGAACCGCCTTTTGCAGGGCGACGTGGGCAGCGGCAAAACGCTGGTGGCCGCTACGGCCATCTGGGCCTGCATCCGGGCCGGGTATCAGGCCGCACTGCTGGCTCCCACCGAGATCCTGGCCAGCCAGCACGCCGAGAACCTGAACCGTCTGCTCTCCCCCTTCGGGATGCGGGTGGCCCTGCTCACCGGCGGCATGAAGGCCGCCGCACGGCGCACCACCCTCGCCGCCATCCGGGACGATGAGGCCGACCTCATCGTAGGCACCCACGCCATCCTCAGCGAGGGCGTGGAGTTCGCCCGGCTGGGTCTGGCCGTCGTGGACGAACAGCACCGCTTCGGTGTGCGCCAGCGGGGCCTGCTGGCCGAAAAGGCCGCGAACCCCCACCTGCTGGTCATGAGCGCCACCCCCATCCCCCGGACGCTGGGGCTGCTGATGTACGGCGACCTCGACATCTCCATCCTCGACGAGCTGCCGCCGGGCCGCAAGCCCGTCAAGACCCGCTGCATCACCGGCAAAAAGCGGGCCGACCTCTACGGCTTCCTTGATAGAGAAATCGATTCCGGACGACAGGTATATATCGTCTGCCCTGCCATCGAGGACGCGGGCGGCAGCGGCCTGAACGCCGTCAAGAGCTACTATGAGGACATCGCAAAAGCCTATCTGCCGGACCGCCGGGTGGGCCTGATGCACGGCAAGCTCAAGCCGAAGGAAAAGGCCGAGGTGATGGACGACTTCAAATCCGGACGTCTGGACGCCCTCGTGTCCACCACCGTCATCGAAGTCGGTGTGGACGTGCCGAATGCGACGGTCATGGTCATCGAAAACGCCGAGCGGTACGGCCTGAGCGCACTGCACCAGCTGCGCGGGCGTGTGGGACGCGGCGCAGCGGAGAGCTGGTGCTTCCTCGTCAGCGACAATGCATCGGAGTCGGTGCAGAAGCGGCTCAAGTTCCTCTGCTCCACCTCAGACGGCTTCGCGGTGGCGCAGTACGACCTCGAGACCCGCGGCCCCGGCGACTTCTTCGGGAGCCGCCAGCACGGTCTGCCGACCTTGCAGATCGCCGATTTGATGAACGATACCCGCACCCTCCACGCGGCCCAGAGCGAGGCTGTGGCCCTTCTGGCCGAAGACCCGCTTCTCGAGCGGCCCGAACACGCCCTGCTGGCCCGTCAGGTGGAGCAGATGTTCGACAAAGCCGGTGCAATGAATTGAGTAACGAAAAAGGACTGCCCGCGGCAGTCCTTTTTCGTTATCTTCTCTTCCACCACGGCTTCTTCTCGCCGATGCTCACTACATCGCAGAAGAGGCAGCGGCTCTTGGTAGAGAGCTGCACATCCTTGTGATGGCAGCCGAAGAACCATTTCTCGTAAGTCGTTTTCATAACGACCTTGTCGAGGAAGAGGTGCAGCCGGTTATTCTCGCCCTCTGCCAGCACACTGAAATCCAGAAATTTGCTTGGCGCGTCGTGGGTCAGCACATAATCTACCTGCCAGCCGTTCGCTTCCAGCGCGGCCTCGCAGCGGGCGTATTCCTCGTCCGAGGGCATCTCCTGCGGCCACCAGTTGACGTGGGCTTCCCGCTCTTCCTTGTCCGGGCTTTCCGCTCCGCCGAAGCAGAGGTACCTCTTCCCTTCCAGCTCCAGTACGCTGCCCCGGCAGACGTGGTACACATTGCCTCCCAGCGGCTGCACCAGCCCGCCGAACCGCTCTTCGGCGGGGTACTGTTCCAGCAGGTCATAGTTCTCGTGGCTGCCATCGAGGAAAAGGATGGTATAAGGCCGCTTGCGCAGCCAGTCCAGATTCTTCTGCTCGGCCTTGCTGCCGTCCCACACGAAGCCGAAATCGCCCAGCACAACGACGAAATCGCCCTTGCCGGCCCGGCGCAGCTCCCCTTCTTTGAAGCGATCCAGCTCGCCGTGGGTGTCGCCCGTAAGATATACCATCCTCTGCCTCCTTTTGCGGAGTGTGAAATCGCCCCAAAAGCCTTGTCACGCTCCGCCAAACCTGTTATTATAAAGTATGAGGCCCTCTTCTGAGCCTTGTTTTTGCCCTGTAGGAACGGACAGCACATTTTGTCCGATACTCTAATATATTATCGCTTTTTGAGGAAAATGTCCACATGAAACGTATCGTCACTCTATTTCTGAGCCTTATCCTGCTGCTGAGCTGCCTGTGCGCGCCGGCTTCGGCCCTGTTCGACCCCAGCCTCTTTTACGAGGTGCAGGCCAGGAGCGCCTACATCGTCAACACCGACACCAACATCATCGTCTACGACAAGGACAGCTCCCGTCAGGTGCCTGCCGGGGGCCTGACCAAATATATGACCATCGCGCTGCTGCTGACGAATTACGCCGACCAGCTCGACAACACCTTCCAGATGCCCTTCGCCATCTCGGATTACGTCCACAACAGTGACAATGCCGATATGCGCTCCAATGAGACCTTCACCTACCGGGAAGCCGTCTACGCCATGCTTCTGCGCAACGCCAACGAGGCCGCGATGGGCCTCGCCTACAGCCTTTCGGGCGGCGACCTTGCAGGCTGGGTGAGCCAGATGAATACCCTCTCCCAGCGCATCGGCACCACCGGAAGCACCTGGACGGACGCCTGCGGCCTCGACAGCGGCAATGTGACCACCGCCGTGGATATGTACCTCATCCTGCGGTATCTGATGAGCTTTGACGCCTTCGTGGACATCTCGTCGGCCCCCGCCTTCACCATGCCCGCCAAGGAAAAGCACACCAAGAGTTTCGTGCTGCTGAACCAGAACGTCGCCCTCAACAAGACCAGCGGCGGCAGCTTCTACCGCAAATCTATGCAGGGCGGCATGTGCGATGTGATGGCCTACAAAAACGACCACGGCGACCAGAGCTATGTTTCGTGGGCCAATCAGGACGGCTCCACCTATATCTTCTGCATCATGCAGAGCCCCGACACCTGTGACACCTACGGCTACGCCAACCGCCGCCCGGCCCTCTATGAGACGACCCGCCTCATCGACTGGGTGTTCCAGAGCTTTTCCATCCAGCCTGCGCTGGACACCGACCTCGCTCTGGCAGAGATCCCCGTGAAGTATTCCTCCGACACCGACACCCTCAAGCTCTACCCTGACAACAGCATGATGA
>SKES01002101.1_pt1 | contig 9950 bp, 7 predicted proteins | sample 4826851 | NCBI WGS metagenome assembly SKES01 (sample SAMN11008803, study PRJNA524170) | human gut metagenome | biome: Human fecal sample; material: Feces; isolation source: fecal sample from pouch patient p52 | host: Homo sapiens | place: Israel: Tel-Aviv | collected 2016-09-04 | reverse complement strand
ACCCGGCAATGCGGTTATCTGCATCAACCGTTTGGTCATTCCAGATAGCCGCCGTATACAACACGGCGTGGTTATAAATTTCCGCAATGGCAGCACAATCGGCTTTGCGGGCAAAACGGATGGACATGTCTGGCCTCGATAAAATAATGATGATGATGTTATCAATACTATCGAAAACAGCCCGAAGCAACGGATTCCTCGATGAAATTATTGCGTGTTGCAGAGGGGATGTGACGGCTGCAAACAAAACCAATCCCGTGAGCCTGCTACTATTGATGGATTCATGCCAAAAGCACAGGAGAGCATTATGGGGCAACAAAAGCAGCGTAATCGACGTTGGGTTCTGGCCTCGCGTCCACATGGCGCACCGGTTCCGGAGAATTTCCGTCTTGAAGAAGATGATGTCGCCACACCGGGTGAAGGACAGGTGTTACTGCGCACAGTTTATTTGTCCCTGGACCCGTATATGCGTGGACGTATGAGCGATGAGCCATCTTATTCACCGCCTGTTGATATTGGCGGCGTGATGGTCGGCGGCACGGTGAGCCGTGTTGTGGAGTCGAATCATCCTGATTATCAGCCTGGCGACTGGGTGCTGGGCTACAGTGGATGGCAGGACTATGACATATCCAGTGGTGATGATCTGGTGAAACTTGGCGATCATCCGCAAAATCCATCGTGGTCGCTGGGTGTGCTGGGGATGCCAGGCTTTACCGCTTATATGGGGCTGCTGGATATCGGTCAGCCTAAAGAGGGCGAAACGTTGGTGGTAGCTGCGGCGACAGGTCCTGTGGGAGCAACGGTGGGGCAAATCGGCAAACTTAAAGGTTGCAGGGTGGTGGGGGTTGCCGGTGGCGCGGAAAAATGCCGCCATGCTATCGAGGTGCTGGGCTTCGATGTTTGTCTTGATCACCACGCGGATGATTTTGCCGAACAACTGGTGAAAGCGTGCCCAAAAGGTATTGATATCTATTATGAAAACGTGGGCGGTAAGGTATTTGATGCAGTGCTACCATTACTTAATACATCTGCGCGCATTCCCGTTTGTGGCTTAGTGAGCAGCTATAACGCTACAGAGCTACCACCCGGTCCGGATCGTTTACCCCTGTTGATGGCAACGGTGCTGAAAAAACGTATTCGCTTGCAAGGGTTTATTATCGCTCAGGATTATGGTCACCGCATCCATGAGTTTCAGAAGGAGATGGGGCAATGGGTGAAAGAGGATAAAATCCACTACCACGAAGATATTACTGATGGTTTAGAGAATGCGCCACAGACGTTTATCGGCCTGCTGAAGGGTAAAAACTTCGGCAAAGTGGTGATCCGCGTCGCGGGTGATGATTAAAGTTTCAACGGCGGCGTAAGCCGCCATAAAAATCCAGGCAAAAAGCTTATTTTCAGCTTTAATTAACTAACCACGTCATTGTTCTGCTGCTAATAACAACAAAGGTGGGTGGTTTATGATTATTCACTTTAATACACCAGGTGAACTCCTTCTGCCGTGCAGGCAGGGTTGGACAGAAAACACGCGAAGGAATTAAAATGCCTGGAATGGGAAAAATGAAACATGTCAGTTTGACTCTGCAGGTTGAGAACGACCTGAAACATCAGCTTAGTATTGGCGCATTAAAACCTGGCGCACGCCTGATTACTAAAAATCTGGCGGAGCAATTAGGTATGAGTATTACACCTGTGCGTGAAGCATTATTACGTCTGGTTTCGGTGAATGCGCTTTCTGTCGCACCTGCACAAGCATTTACAGTTCCGGAAGTGAGGAAACGTCAATTAGACGAAATCAATCGGATCCGCTACGAACTGGAATTAATGGCAGTTGCTCTGGCTGTTGAAAACCTCACCCCGCAAGACCTGGCGGAACTCCAGGAATTGCTCGAGAAATTACAGCAGGCGCAAGAAAAGGGCGACATGGAACAAATCATTAATGTAAACAGGCTATTTCGCTTAGCGATTTATCATCGCTCAAATATGCCCATCCTGTGTGAGATGATTGAGCAACTGTGGGTCAGGATGGGGCCTGGTTTACATTATCTCTATGAAGCGATTAATCCAGCGGAATTACGGGAGCATATAGAAAACTATCATCTGTTACTCGCTGCGTTAAAAGCAAAAGACAAAGAGGGATGCAGACATTGTCTTGCTGAAATTATGCAACAAAATATTGCTATTTTATACCAGCAATACAATCGTTAAAGTAAATGCCCGGCAAATACCGGGCATCAAGGTAATTACTCAAATCTCCACGCAATATTCATGCCGACACCATAATTTCGTCCGGGCGAAGGTTCGTAATATCGCCCGTTTGACTCATTGACAATGACAGAACCAACGTATTCTTTATCGAATAAATTATCGACACGACCAAATAAATCCACAGTTAAATTGTGGTAATTGTATTTATACCCGGTGAATAAGCCGACGAGAGTATAAGACGGCGCTTTTGCCGTATTTTCATCATCTGCCATAATATCGCCCATATAACGCGCTTCCGTGCCTGCATACCAACCATCTTCCGGTACATAACCTATCGACGCAAAGCCCATATTACGGGCGATCCCTGGCATCCGATTACCGTTACAATCCTGTTCATTGCAAACATTGCTGCGATAGGTCGCATCAAGCCAGGTCCAGGACGCGTTTACGCGAAAATCTCCTGCGAAACGTTGATCCCATGCCAGTTCAGCGCCTTGACGACGGGTCTTTCCGGCATTTTTGTAAGTCGTACGCCCACCGCTACTGCTATCGACAACAATTTCATCATCAGTGTCGGTCTGAAACAATGCGAGACTAAGCAGCCCATCACCAATACGCGTTTTACTGCCGATCTCAATTGTATCGTTGGTGGATGGTTTTAAACCAAAGTTCATACCGCTTTGCCCATCAGCACGATAAGACAGCTCATTAATCGTCGGCGTTTCAAAACCTCGCCCGGCTGCCAGATAGATATTCCAGGCATCGGTCATTGCATATTTTAACGAACCGGCAGGTAGCCATTTATGATAACTGGCATCACCGCTGTCATCGCCGTTACCCGGAGTAACGTAATGGTCGTTGGAATCAAACCACACGGAGCTGTAGCGCACGCCAGCATCCAGCGACAGTTTTTCGCTCAGCTGCCACTGCGTCTGTAAATAGGGATCGATGTTCCACATCAGATTGCGTTCGTCGCGACGCAACTCACCTTTTTGCCCGTACTCCGGCATGCCGCTATTCAGGCGGAAGTTATTGTAGCCCTTGCGGTTTTCACTCATGTTTTCGTAGTTCAGGCCGGTAGTGAACGTGACCGGAACGCCCAGTTCACCACGGTGTGTCCAGCGGCTGTCTATCCCCTGGTAATGGCGTTGCAGGGTAATCACGCCGCCCGCATGTGACGGGTTAAGTTGGGGGGCCATCGGGATTGACTGGTACTGGGTCGTTTCTCGCTCTCCGGCATACATCATCACACTCATATCATCTTGCGCGCTCAGGCTACGCTCATAGCGCAACCCAGCCTGAGTTTGCTTGATGGTTTTTCGCGTGTCGTACTGTTCTGCACGAGGCGCTTGTTGTGGATTAGCCTTCCATTCTGCTTTGGTTAGCCCACCTGGGTCATCTGCTTTGATATCCACACTATTGAAAATCAGACTTAATTTGCTGGCTTCATCAATGCGTACGCCCAGTTTGGCATTAGCTAAATTTTTCTGTGCGCCACTATGGTCACGATAGCCGTGGGTCGTAAAACGCGTGGTTGAGACGGTGTAATCGACATCGCCAGGCTGTGTGCCGTCTCCCGTTGCGCCCGTTGCTTTCAGCCCATAGCGCCAGCTGCCAAAACTGCCGTAGTAACTACTGGCTTCAATGGTTGGTGGCTGTTGTCCGGTCTGGGTGGTGACATTCATTACCCCACCAGACGCGTTGCCATACAGGGCAGAGAAGGGGCCACGCAGCACTTCCACATTTTGCACACTGCTTAAATCGATGTTGGATGTTTGCCCTTGCCCGTCGGGCATGGTGGCGGGAATACCGTCCACATACAGGCGAATACCGCGAATACCGTAAGTGGAGCGGGAGCCAAATCCGCGAATCGACAGCTGTAAATCTTGCGCATAGTTCTGCCGGTTTTGTACCTGCAAACCAGGCACGCCGGTCAGTGATTCGGACAAGTTAATGCGCGGTGTTGCCAGGCGCATCTCCTCGCCATCCACCACGCTTACTGCTGCTGGGGTATCCAGTTCTGAAACCACCTGCGGTGCGGCACTGACAATCATAGTCTGTTCATCAGCGGCAAAAACAACGGGGGAAAGGACAAGCAGTGCGGGCAAAACGGTCTGTCGGACGGAAAAAATCTTCATGAAAAAAGCCAGGTTAAGAATGGGAAAACGCCGTTATGGTAATGAAATTGTAAATTTATGGAAAACGAAACGGCACGATACGTTAAGTAATTGAGAAAATTGTAGTCGTAACGGCAAGAAATGCTCCACATTTGAGAAAATAATGATTACCATTCCCATTTATAACAAGAGCGTAACGATGATTACGCTTAGCGAAGCATTGTGAAGCAGCAAAAATATCGGTTCATCAAAGGGAGTCGTCATGCATTTACGTCATCTGTTTTCATCGCGCCTGCGTGGTTCATTACTGTTAGGTTCATTGCTTGTTGCTTCATCATTCAGTACGCAGGCCGCAGAAGAAATGCTGCGTAAAGCGGTAGGTAAAGGTGCCTACGAAATGGCTTATAGCCAGCAAGAAAACGCACTGTGGCTCGCCACTTCGCAAAGCCGCAAACTGGATAAAGGTGGCGTGGTTTATCGTCTTGATCCGGTCACTCTGGAAGTGACGCAGGCGATCCATAACGATCTCAAGCCGTTTGGTGCCACCATCAATAACACGACTCAGACGTTGTGGTTTGGTAACACCGTAAACAGCGCGGTCACGGCGATAGATGCCAAAACGGGCGAAGTGAAAGGCCGTCTGGTGCTGGATGATCGTAAGCGCACGGAAGAGGTGCGCCCGCTGCAACCGCGTGAGCTGGTAGCTGATGATGCCACGAACACCGTTTACATCAGTGGTATTGGTAAAGAGAGCGTGATTTGGGTCGTTGATGGCGAGAATATCAAACTGAAAACCGCCATCCAGAACACCGGTAAAATGAGTACCGGTCTGGCGCTGGATAGCAAAGGCAAACGTCTTTACACCACTAACGCTGACGGCGAATTGATTACCATCGACACCGCCGACAATAAAATCCTCAGCCGTAAAAAGCTGCTGGATGACGGCAAAGAGCACTTCTTTATCAACATTAGCCTTGATACCGCCAGGCAGCGTGCATTTATCACCGATTCTAAAGCCGCAGAAGTGTTAGTGGTCGATACCCGTAATGGCAATATTCTGGCGAAGGTTGCGGCACCGGAATCACTGGCTGTGCTGTTTAACCCAGCGCGTAATGAAGCCTACGTAACGCATCGTCAGGCAGGTAAAGTCAGTGTGATTGACGCGAAAAGCTATAAAGTGGTGAAAACGTTCGATACGCCGACTCATCCAAACAGCCTGGCGCTGTCTGCCGATGGCAAAACGCTGTATGTCAGTGTGAAACAAAAATCCACTAAACAGCAGGAAGCTACCCAGCCGGACGATGTGATTCGTATTGCGCTGTAATAGATATGGCGAGGGTGAAAACGGAGAGACTTGCCTGACTTTTATCACGCCGCATCCGGCACACCTTCGTCAGTAATCTGAATTTGCCCGGCACGTAGCCGGGCAATTTTGCAATTAGCTCGCCGTTTCAGGCTTAAACACAATTTCCTGTTTTTCTTCATCTTCCTCGACGACTGGCGCAGTGCTGTGAATTTCAGCAACGCGTTTGCGCACACCAAACCAGCCTATAACCAGCAGAATACCGATAATCGGCAGCGCCGCGATAGTATAAGTCCCGTTCGGGTAATCGAACGCCATCAGCACCAGGACACTCAGTAAAAACAGTAATGTCAGCCAGGAAGTGAAGGGCGCGCCAGGCAGTTTAAAACTGACATCCGCTGCTTTGCCTTGTTTAATTGCTTTACGCAGGCGCATCTGGCACACGATGATAAACGCCCATGAAGCGATGATTCCCAGCGACGCGAAGTTCAACACAATCTCAAATACGCGCGACGGCACCAGATAGTTGAGGAATACGCCGACGACATACACAACCAGTGTCGCCAGAATCCCGGCATACGGCACATGCTGACGACTCATTTTCGCCATAAAACTCGGTGCGGAACCGCCCATCGCCATTGAGCGCAGAATACGTCCGGTGCAGTACAGACCTGAATTCAGGCTGGAGAGGGCAGCGGTCAGCACCACAATGTTCATAATGCTGCCGATATATGGCACACCCAGTTTAGAGAAAAACGTCACGAACGGACTTTGCCCCGCCTGATACGCGCTCCACGGCAATAACATAACCAGCAACACCACGGAGCCGACGTAAAACAGGCCAATACGCCAAATCACGCTGTTAATGGCTTTAGGCACCATGGTCTGCGGATCTTTACATTCTCCGGCAGCTGTACCCACCATTTCAATGGAGGCAAAAGCAAACACTACGCCCTGAATCAACACCAGCGCAGGCAGCAAACCGTGGGGGAAGAAGCCGCCATTATCGGTGATTAAATGAAAGCCAGTGGTGTTGCCATCCAGCGGCTGACCACTACCGAGGAACACTGTACCCACGACCAAAAAGGTCACAATGGCGAGCACTTTAATAAGCGCAAACCAGAACTCCATCTCCGCAAACCATTTCACACCGATCATATTCATGGTGCCAACGATGGTAAGTGCAGCGAGCGCAAAGACCCACTGCGGCACGCCGCCAAACGCACCCCAGTAATGCATATACAGAGCGACGGCGGTAATATCAACAATCCCCGTCATCGCCCAGTTGATGAAGTACATCCAGCCAGCAACATAAGCGGCTTTCTCACCCAAAAACTCACGGGCATAAGAGACAAAACTGCCACTGGAAGGGCGGTGTAGCACCAGCTCACCCAATGCACGCAGAATAAAAAACGAAAACAAGCCACAAATTAAATAAACCAGTGCCAGTGCTGGACCCGCCATTTGCAGTCGGGCTCCTGCACCTAAAAACAAGCCGGTGCCAATCGCGCCGCCAATGGCGATCATCTGTACCTGGCGATTGCCCATCGCTTTGTGATACCCCTCTTCGTGGGCATTAAGCCAGCGGCGTTTCGCGGCGTGTTGATCTGAAGTGTCGGTGTCGTGTTTACTCATTGCTCTCCCTGATTGCTTTAATGAAAAAGTCATATAAGTTGCCATGAACAATGTTTATTCATCCTGGCGATGATAGTTATCACCATTATTCTTTATGGGTATAAAACTATCGGCGCAGCATCCTACCCGTTATCGATAAACGATGCAAAACATCCCCTTACAATCCTGAAGGGGAATAATACAACTGACGAAAAAATGACAAATCTTTTTGCTGGTTAACCTGTGTACTGTCCTACACTTAATCTTTAAAAGATTGTGAGGGGCATATGATTAAGGTGTATGGCGTACCCGGATGGGGCTCTACAATCAGTGAGCTGATGCTAACACTGGCTGATATTCCTTATCAGTTCTTTGATGTCAGTGGTTTTGACCACGAGGGAACTTCACGCGAGTTATTGAAAACCCTGAACCCGTTGTGTCAGATTCCGACACTGGCGCTGGAAAATGACGAGATTATGACGGAGACAGCGGCGATTGCATTGATGGTTCTCGATCGTCGCCCGGACCTTGCGCCACCGGTTGGGCGCGCCGAACGTCAGCTGTTTCAACGGCTATTGGTCTGGCTGGTTGCTAATGTCTATCCAACATTCACTTTCGCCGATTACCCTGAGCGTTGGGCATCTGACGCACCTGAACAGTTAAAGAAGAATGTAATTGAATATCGCAAATCACTTTATATCTGGCTGAATTCACAATTGACCGCTGAACCTTATGCCTTTGGTGAGCAACTAACGCTGGTGGACTGTTATCTCTGCACCATGCGCACATGGGGGCCGGGGCATGAATGGTTTCAGGATAATGCGCAGAATATCAGCGCGATCGCTGATGCTGTATGTCAGTTACCGAAATTACAAGAAGTATTAAAAAGGAATGAAATTATTTGAGTGGGATACCAGAAGATTATGTTATTTATTATTCAGTAACTTTATCCACAATGATGGGCGTAATTAATTAAATTCATGTTATGTTTTTTGATTTATATCACTCTCCCCTTCATTCAGCTTGTCTATTTCATTTCCTCTGAAAAGAAACTAACTATTCACATTGTGCAGATGTTTCAGTTGTTATCACAGGCATTCTATAATCTCAAAATGTTTTTAATGATGGATATGCTCGGAGTTGGAGATGCAATTAATATTAATACAAATAAAAATATCCGGCAGGTATGCTAAAAGGATAAATGGCGTTCTCTGTATTTATTCGCAATTATCTGTAGGACAAATATGGAGAGCTTGATGAGTCAGAGCTAAAACAGCAATTGATTAATAAACATGTTGATTTATTCAAGAAAATGGATGTATTTTAAATATTGATTCTTAATATAACCTAATCAATAGATTATCACGTGAGAGCTGCACATTATTGGCGGGGCCGGGGAAAACACCATTTTGGGAACAATGAATCAGGTACTCTTACCACTGAAGCAAGATCATCCGGGCACCTGGTGGTGGTGCAGTGCTTTGGAAATGGTCCCCTCGGGGGAATTGTCATTATTTTCTATGCTATTTGCTTATGATATTCATCAGGTGAATTTAATAAATTCCTAATTTGAAATATCCACTATTAAGCCAGTGTTTAACGACGTTAAGATGGCAATGTGCAGATCATGTTATCAGGGTGGGGCGGTAGCGTATATTCCTTATACAAACCATCATTCATTTCAATGATTGTTATTGAATTATTTATTGTTGTGAATAAAAAGACATTATGAATATTGGTTTGACTTTGCATATCAGGTTTTTTATTACTCGCTGTAATGTACGAGCCTGTCGTGAATAACGTCGAGAACCCATCCGTTGCGTTTGTGATTATTTTGTTGACTAAACAGACACCCGTTTCTCTGAAGTAAAATCCCAGACTAAATCATCACATAACCATGACATTTTTCTGATATTCCCCGGTAACGCCAGATGTCGACTCGCTTATCTCATCCGCCCGACATGTTGTACATGCAATATGTGCGGATTATTATTCATTTTCACGGAGGTTGCTATGTCAACCGGATTACGTTTCACACTTGAAGTGGACGGCCTGCCACCGGACGCGTTTGCGGTGGTTTCCTTTCATCTCACCCAGTCACTCTCTTCACTTTTTTCCCTCGACCTTTCTCTGGTCAGTCAGCAGTTTCTTTCCCTTGAATTTGCGCAGGTGCTGGACAAAATGGCCTACCTGACGGTATGGCAGGGCGATGACGTACAGCGCCGGGTGAAAGGTGTGGTGACCTGGTTTGAACTGGGGGAGAACGACAAAAACCAGATGCTGTACAGCATGAAGGTGTGCCCGCCGCTGTGGCGCACAGGGCTGCGCCAGAACTTCCGTATCTTCCAGAATGAGGACATCGAAAGCATCCTCGCTACGATCCTGAAGGAAAACGGTGTGACCGAGTGGAGTCCGCTGTTCAGCGAGCCGCATCCTTCCCGTGAGTTTTGTGTCCAGTACGGCGAAACCGATTACGATTTCCTGTGCCGGATGGCGGCGGAGGAAGGCATCTTCTTTTATGAGGAGCACGCGCAAAAAGTACCGACCAGAGCCTGGTCCTGTGCGACACCGTGCGTTATCTGCCGGAGTCCTTTGAGATCCCCTGGAATCCGAACACCCGTACCGAGGTGAGCACCCTCTGCATCAGCCAGTTCCGCTACAGCGCACAAATCCGCCCTTCTTCCGTGGTGACCAAGGACTACACCTTT
>SKES01002079.1_pt1 | contig 10023 bp, 6 predicted proteins | sample 4826851 | NCBI WGS metagenome assembly SKES01 (sample SAMN11008803, study PRJNA524170) | human gut metagenome | biome: Human fecal sample; material: Feces; isolation source: fecal sample from pouch patient p52 | host: Homo sapiens | place: Israel: Tel-Aviv | collected 2016-09-04 | reverse complement strand
ATCTTAAATGCGGATTGTCACGCAGCAGCAAATATCATGCGGAAAGCGATCCCTGATATCTGGAAAGATACCAGAGATTATACGTTTCTTTCTGCTCCTGATGTGTATGGATTCCACAAACTGAATCTGAAAGGTATTCCCGTCAAAGGGATAGCGGCATAAGTGAATATGCCTTGATTAGTACGGACAGCCAATCTTTTGGTCAGGAATGGGTAACTGTCACGACTGTTAGAAGCCACTTCCATAGGAACTACTGTACCGCATGGGAGGGGTAATTCACAGGAGAATTTGATAACTTAAGTAAAATAAGAGGTATAAAACAAATGAAACATATTATATTAGCATCTGCTTCCCCAAGAAGAAAAGAAATCCTGGAACTTGCCGATCTGAAATTTGATGTTATGCCAAGCGATGCACAAGAGATCACAACAAAAACAGCACCAAATGAAGTAGTTATGGAATTAGCATCGATCAAAGCAAAAGACATATATAAGAAGTCAGAGAAACAAAGTATGATCGTGGGAGCAGATACCGTTGTAGCATATCAGGGACAGATTCTTGGGAAACCGACAGACAAAGCGGACGCAAAAAGAATGCTTACGATGTTAAGCGGACAGACACATGAAGTGTATACAGGAGTTTGCGTCATCGAAGATGGAAAAACAAAAACATTTTATGAAGAAACAAAAGTTACATTTTATGAGATCAGTGATGAGCAGATCAATCATTATATCAAGACTGGAGAACCTATGGATAAGGCTGGGTCTTATGGAATTCAAGGAAAAGCAGCTGTCTTTATCAAAGGAATCGAAGGAGATTACTACAATGTTGTAGGATTTCCAATTGCAAGATTTTTGCAGGAAATCACAAAATAGTTATGTATTTTTTCAAAATATGATGGGAAAACCTTTGACGATATCTATGAATCTCTGTTATGATGTGAGGTAAAGGCAAAAAATAGATATATTGATAGGAAATTTAAAGAAAGGGATTAGAAGAATGGGCAAGATTGCGATCGTAACAGATAGTAACAGCGGAATTACTCAAAAAGAAGGTAAAGAATTAGGAATCTCAGTGATTCCAATGCCATTTTATATTAACGAAGAATTATATTTTGAAGATATTACATTAACACAGGATGAATTTTATCAGAAATTAAACGAAGATGAAGATATCAAAACATCTCAGCCTGCACCTGGAGATGTGTTGGATCTGTGGGAGAAGTTATTAGAAGACCATGATGAGATCGTGCACATCGCGATGTCTAGTGGATTAAGCAGTTCCTGTGCGACAGCGGCAATGTTAGCAGATGATTACGATGGAAAAGTTCAGGTTGTAGATAACCAGAGGATTTCTGTCACACAGAGACAGTCTGTCTTAGATGCGGCCAAATTAGCGGAAGAAGGAAAGTCAGCCAAAGAGATCAAAGACATCTTAGAAGCAGACAAATTAGATTCTGGAATCTATATCATGGTAGATACGTTAAAGTATCTGAAGAAAGGCGGACGTGTTACAGCAGCAGGAGCAGCCATCGGTACAGTGCTTGGAATCAAACCAGTTTTACAGATCCATGGCGAGAAGCTGGATGCATTTGCGAAGACAAGAGGTGTCAAACAGGCAAAGAAAAAGATGATCGCAGCAGTAAGAAAAGAGTTAGAAGAGCGTTTCCCAGATGGAGATTTTGGTAAACACGCATATCTTCAGTCTGCATATACAAAAGATGAAGAGGCAGCGCTCAAATGGAAAGAAGAACTGATGGCAGAATTTCCAGGAATGGAATTCCAGCAAGATCCGTTATCTTTAAGTGTTGCATGTCATATTGGTGCAGGTGCATTGGCGGTTGCTTGGACACATAAGATTGATGATTAATAGCATTAATCTTCTTTTCATCTCGAAGAAATGTAAACAAAACATGAATTTTACATGAAATCCTTGTGTGATCATAGCACAAGGGTTTCTTTTGTGTTACAATACAGTCAATTTCGATACAATAGATAGCAGGAGATAGATGTTATGGAAATGAAAAAAGTATTAAAATACGCAATGGAGATCGGAGAATGCATGCTAGTGTCAGGAGCAGGTGTTTCAAGGGTAGAAGATACGATTTCAAGAATCTGCAAGGCGTATGGAGCAAAAGAAGCCAATGTATTTTCTATCACATCAAGTATTGTAACAACGATCGAAGATGAAAAAGGAGAAATCTTAACGCAGACAAAGCGTATCAGGTCATATAAGACAGACTTTACCAAACTGGATGAGTTAAATCAGTTATCAAGATATATGTGCAAAGAACTTCCGGAAGAAGAGGAAGTAAAACGAAAGATTTCAGAGATTAAAAAGGGAAAAGTCGTCGTTTTTACAGAGGAAGTTCTTACATCAGCGGTCATTGCAGCAGCATGGACTTCATTTTATGGAGGTGGCATTACAGAAGGAATCATAGCAATGATCGCAGGGGCATTTGTCGCGGTTCTTGCAAGATATATTAAGATCTTAGCACCCAACGAAATGGTATTAAACTTTCTATTATCATTTTTTGTTGCAGCATTTGCATATATCAGTGCAAAATTCGGACTGACGGAGGATTATGGAAAGATCATCATCGGTAATATCATGCTGTTGGTTCCTGGAGTTGCATTTGTTAATGCACTTCGGGATATGATCGGTGGAGACATGATGTCAGGAATCTTAAGAGTCTGTGAATCGATACTGTTAGCTGTATTCCTTGCAGCAGGTTCTTTTATGGCATTGATGTTCTTAGGAGGTGTGTTATAAATGAAAGCAGAGATCATACAGGTACTGGCAAGTTTTGTCGGAAGTTTTGGATTTGCAGTACTTTATAATCTTCGAGGAAAAAAACTTTGTATGGCTGGGATTTCTGGGATGGTATCATGGATCGCCTATCTTATCGTGTGGAATGAGATGCCAAGTACATTTGTGGCGAATCTGGCAGCGGCCGCAGTTGCGACGATTTATGCAGAAACAATGGCAAGGATCTTAAAAACTCCTGTAACAGTATTTTTGATCACGGGAATCATTCCATTAGTACCAGGTGGAAATTTATACTATACGATGAATTATGTCTTGGCAAAACAGTGGCATTTATTTTATTTATATGGGCAAAAAACATTGCTGATCGCAGTGGCGGTTGCGGCAGGGATCATGACAGCATCTTCTGTTTATGGAATTTGTGCATCTGTATGGAAATACTGCAAAAGGGAGATATGAGCAATCTAAGAATAAACCTCACAGATTTTGCATAAGATAAGAAAAACGAAAGTGTGCAGGTATCGTATGGAACAGGATGAAAAGTTTGAAAATCAATTAAATCTTGCTCTGGATCTTAGCGAAGAAGAACGGGAGAGATCCAAAGATTTAGATGCAGGATACGATAAAGAAACGGATCAGTGGGAGATCATATTTCGCTACGCAGGCACACTTGATACGATCAGATGGTCAGACACAACGAGGATCGAACCGTTGAGTATGGGTTATGCGATCGCCTATATAAAAGAAGACGAGTTGGAAGCATTTGGGGCAAATGAACAAGTTATTTATATAGAAAAACCGAAAAATCTATTATTAAGTCGACAGCCATCGATAGCCGCATCTTGTATGTTGTCGGTCAAGAATCCACCTCTTTCATTGACTGGAAGAGGTGTTTTTGTCGCTGTGATCGATACAGGGATTGATATTTTTCACCCGGATTTTATAGATGAAAATGGAGATACTAAGATTTATGCACTATGGGATCAAACGGTCAAAGGAAGTCCGCCTAAACCATTTCTTAACGGAAATCTCTATACAAAAGAAGAAATCAATAAAGTATTGCACTCAGAAAGTGGAAGATACGATTTTCGGAGCAGAGATCGATCTGGGCATGGAACACATGTAGCTTCAATCTGTGCCGGGATAAACGGGGTTGCACCAGAGGCAGAACTGATCGTTGTGAAATTGGGAGATACGAGAGAAAAAGGTTTCCCAAGGACGACACAATTGATGACAGCATTACAATATGTGATCAATGAAGCATCACAGGCAGGACGGCCGGTTGCGGTCAATATCAGTTATGGACATAATTATGGAGATCACAGAGGAAATTCCTTGTTAGAAAGATTTATATCACAGATCGCACAGCAATGGAAATATACGATCTGCATTGGAACAGGAAATGAGGGAAATAGTGGAAAGCATAAACAAGGAAAGCTGATCAAAGAAGAACAAAAAATCTTATTGGATATTGCACCATTTGAGCAGAATCTAAATCTCCAGATATGGAAAGATTTCGTGGATGAGTTAAGAATACAGCTGGAATCTCCATCGGGAATATCTTATGAGATCACAGATAAACAGGGAAAGTCACAATATGCATATGGAAATACGATCGTCTTTGTATACAATGGTTATCCAACACCGTACAATGTAAGGCAGGAAATATTCCTTAGTTTTATTGTGCAGGAAGGAAATCATATAGAGAGTGGACAATGGAATCTTACATTGATTCCACGAAATATCAGAAATGGGGAATATCAGATGTGGCTTCCGGTATCCTTAGGAAGTAATCAGGAAACTAGATTTTTAGAGCCAGATAAAGAGTTTACTTTAACAATCCCATCAACTGCAGAAAATGTGATCTCAGCAGGTGCGTATGATGTCAGATATCAGTCCTATGCAGATTTTTCGGGGCGGGGTGATCAAAGATATGGTGTAAAGAAACCAGATCTTGTGGCACCTGGAGTTGGAATTTTGGCAGCAGCACCGGGAGGCGGTGAAAACGGTTTGTCCGGGACGTCAATGGCAACTCCATTTGTCACAGGAGCGGCAGCTCTTTTGATGGAATGGGGGATCATAAGAAAAAATGATCCTTATTTGTATGGAGAGCGGATCAAAGCTTATTTTCATAAAGGTGCAAGGAAAATGAATGGATTTTTGGACTATCCAAACAATGAAATTGGATATGGAAAATTATGCGTGGCAGCTAGTTTGTATAATTAGAAGAACTTACGAAAAAAAATACAAATGATATTTGTAATTTTTGTATCATATTTCCAATTTATATGATAAAATTAATAACACACTGGGAACACGAAAGGGGAAGAGACAATCATGAAAACAGAAAGATTTGATAAGAAACTGTTTAAACAGGAAGTACTCAATAATCTAAAGACTCAGTTCAGAGTTGAGCTTGATAATGCATCCCAGCAGCAGATTTATCAGGCTGTGGCTTATGCCCTGAAAGAGTGGATCATTGAGGACTGGATGGATACTCAGAAGACCTACGAAGAGAAAGACCCAAAGATTTTATATTATATGTCCATGGAATTCCTGATGGGAAGAGCACTTGGAAATAACCTCATTAACATGAGTATGTATGGTACTGGAGGCACTACCTTTTTACCACAGACGGGAGGAGTAAGCTGGGTAGCAATAACCTTATCAGGTATATTGCTTATCGTAGGGGGTATATTTTTATCTTATAAAGATAAAATTCTTGCCCTGTCTGCACAATTTAAGGAAAGAAGGTGGCACAATGAAGATTAAGAAACCGTTATTGGCTTTAGTATTGATGTTGCTGTTAGGACAAACAGTGAGAGCGGAATGGACAGGCGGAAGTAGCTCTGGCGGTATCAATGATGGTGCAGTTACGGGCAATGGCACTTACGCTACTTATGGTGTGAAGTTCTCCCTTGCAAGACGAGCTGATATGCTCACTGAAGGAGATATCAATCGTGGTAATTATGCAGGTTACACACGAGGAGGTGCTGGTGTTGTAGTTTTAAAGAATGGAGATGGCATTTACAGTACTTCTGCTAATAGAAATGATTTGGTAAATGATGCCCAAGAATTTATCGTTGATAACGGAAAACTGGTAACAGTAAGTAATGCCAATGTATCAACACAAGAAGCTGCAGCTCTACTGGAAGTAGATGCTAACAGCCTAGACAGCACTCTAAGAAACATGGTAGATGAGGGTGCATTATCTGGACAGCAGAGTCCAGACGTACATGCTCATTTCAGATTTGAAGCTTTTGCTGAGTACATCAATAAAAACTTCTCAGATGTGTATAATCCAGAGGGTATGCTTTATGACGCTACGAAGAGAGCTGAGTTCTATGACAGATTTACTTCTGTATTGTCAAGTAAAGGGGTTTCCTGTGGTATTACAAAAGAAGAATTTACTTCAAAAACTGGAGTGTTGGTAATCACTCCGATAATAGGCTTTGAAGGAGGGGGCTATCTTTCATTCCCAACGGCAAATGAAATTGTGGAAAAAGGTCTGAATTATGTATTCAAGACTATCTATGATGTGACTGGAAACCACTATTCTGACAGGCAAGTACCTTATGGTGACTCCAATGGTACAGTAGGTCTAACGGAGTTAGCACAGTATTATACTATGCACGATATCAATAATAAGCCGATTGATAATAAGAGTGGTGGTCTGGCGGAGATATTAGCTAGAAAATATCAAGGAACTAATTATCGTTATGGTTTTGGTGTGCTTGGTCTTAGTTGGCAGGGTAACACGAAATCAGCTACCAGTTTCACAGTAAGAGCAACCCAAAAGGATAATGGTAGCTATGCTATGGACTCAAGAGCTTCAGTTGTATCGCAGAAGCAGGGAGATATGATAGCAGATGAAAATTTGGTAAATGGTACTTCAGAAGCCAAAGGCTTCATAGGGGGTAGCCAGAACGCCAACAGCGTTCCAGAAAAGGTCACGAACATTACAGATGATTACCAAAAGGGCTATACAATCAGTGCCTATGGTGCATTTTTAGTCAATGGTAGTGGTAAGATGACAGAGCAAACTCTTGATACCTTGCGTAAACAGCTTGAAGGTGACACAGAAGCACAAATAACCAGTGTAAGTTCTGGTAACTTTAACGCAGGAAGTAATCATAAACCAGTTTACAAGTACAGAACCCCACAAGATACTGCTCACTTCCTTGCACAGTCTGCACTGTCTGGTAAAGTATCAGATAAACTGATACAAAACATGCGGACAAAGGAGCAGGCAGAACCCATAAACTTACAGTATAACTTGACTGCATTGGCTAACAATAAGAGTCAGGTATCTAGTGCTGAGTTAGAGAGTGCTGACGGATTAACAGCAGGTAAAGGAGAAATCGCTTTATCTGGTGAGGAGCAGAAATTAGGTGTATCAGTTCAGTATTTAGTGAAAACGAAGCCAGTAAAATCATACATCAGTTATGCCAAACTTTCCTATGATGAGAACTTAAATGGAAAGATTTCCATAGGAAACCATGATAGTGTGGAACACACATTAGCTGAAGAAGGAACTTTCAAGGTAGATAGCTCAAGATACTATTTAGCTATGGTAGCAAACAGTGATGCCAATAAAACATATAAACTTTCCGATGGAAACACTGGAGAAGCATTTTGGAACAAATTGGCACAAAGTATTACTGCTGGAGATATGTTTGGTATTGAAGCATATCAGAACCAAGTTGAACAGTTGCTTTCAAAGGAAAACACAACTTTGAAGAGTACAACGAGAAATGCTACAGTAGGTGTTGGAAGTAAAAATGGAGATGGATACAGTGTATTTGTACTTGAAATAGATGTACCAGAGAAAATCAATGTATCAACAGAAATTCATTTAGAGGACTATCAGCTGAATAAAATAGAAGATGATATATTATCCCCAGTACAGGGTATTCTTACCAATAGCGGTGAAAATGTTATCAATCCTAAAAATGTAGTAGATAGAGAGTGTGCTTTCAGTGATGAAGTACACAAAATATATAGGGGTAATAGTTCTTATAACTTGAAGTCAACGGAATATCAGAAAGGTATTACGGTTGATGCCGATAGAAATAGTAAAACGGAGAAGTTGGTTTATTATAACAAACTTCTTGGTGAGTCTTACACCAGAGATGCTATCGATAAAGGTGTTAGTGATATTTCTACTGATGCACAGAAGAGATATACTTACGCTTTCAACTTATCAAGAGGTTTACATGGAGATAAGAGAACAATATCTGCATTGAGTATGAACTCTTTACCGGAGCAAGAACGCAATATTTTAACAGGAGTACATAAAAATACCTATGGTATTACACCTGCAACAAAGGGTGATGTTACACCTGTAAGAGACTCCAAAGCAATTTATACATCAGAAATAAAGGACAGTTTTTCATTCAGTTCTTTATGGTCTGAAGGTGGTAAACAACCGAGTAGTGTATCTGTTTTAGTTCATAAAGGAATTAAACAGACAGAAGATGGTGATGTTGATGTGCAGGATACATACCAAGTCCTTACTGGTAGTGGTGCAAGACCATTGTCATACAAAGGCTTTCCAATATATCAGTTGGATGTAGATGTGAAAGAGACCATTTACAAATATAGTACAGCGGTTATGAAAGTAGGCAAGACACTGTACTCTGGTGATAAAGAGTATGGCACACTGGAAACAGGTAAACGTTTGAATAACGAAGGTTTCAACGATACACTTCCAGAAGAACAGCAGTATCGTTTAGCTGTTGGTGCAAATGCTGAGTGTGAGCCGTTATCATTCTATCCAGAGGTTAGGATGAGAGCCTATTTTACAAATGGTATGGATACACTTGGAGGAGGAAGTATTATACCAAGAACAGTTCTAACTATGGCAGAAGAAATCAGAAGGGTACAGCCTAAATCAATGTATCTTATGAGATTGGATGTTTCTGATAAGAGAGAGTTAGTTAGTGGTAATGTGTATTCTGAAACAATGGCTACAGGTTCTAACGCAAAAAGGCTCCAAAATAGAGGTGGTAGTCGTGATAAAAACATGCCAGTTATTTATGGCGGTTCTGATATCACATTGAATGTAAAGGAAGTAAAACCACAGCTTAGAATGTATGGCTACGCATTAGATATGGTAAACTATGATAAGGATAAGAATGGATTTAAACTATCTGAAGATACTGTTATCCCTTATACTTCAGTAGTAAATGATACAAGCCTAGAAAACAGAGATCCTTACACTACATGGGGGAATAGCTCTTCATCTGATGAGTTGTTTGAACAGTATGTAGAATGGGCTACTTCTGTTAAGAAAAACTTATACGCCGATATCACTCTGAAAGTGGAAGGCAAAAAGGATACGAAAGAATTTAACAACTTTAATGTTTCGATGGCAAGTTTAGTATCTAAAGATGAACAGTCCAAACATACTGAAACAAGTCAGTATCCAATCTATATTAGACGTGGTGAGATAGATACTTCTGGAATAGGATATCAGGCATTACTGAAGCAGATTGCTTCAGATTATCAGTGCTCTGAGCAAGAAGCAGTGAAATTATTTGAAGAGTCTAATATGTACCAAACAATTTTGAAGGGCATTGAGGACATCAAAGACGAGTTAAATAAATCTCAGAACGTAAATACTGAAGACAACGGAGCACACGCAGTTAGGTCTGAAAATACAGAAGATAACTGGTATGACGAAGAAGTAAAGGTATTCCTTATTAGAAGATACGAAAGCCAGTCAGTAGAGTTTAAGCACATCATTCTGACAGATAAGTTGGATTACAACCTTGCACCCGACAGTACCGCAGGGAAAGATAACAAAACAACAGCACAGCAGGGAAAATATAACAGCAACGAGGGTAAATGGTATTTAACCTTATACCTTAAAAATGATAGGGAGAAAACCACGAATTTGTATTTATCTGAGCATGAAAGATATGCACCAGATAAGGGTATGGTAGATACGAGTGAGAATTACTTCAAAGGAGGCTCTGTTCTTATCAATAACCTGCATATTGATGGGGCAGATTTTAAGATACCTAGTGCTACAACGAGCGAAATGTTAAGGTAGCGGGGGTATTCAAGAACAGGCAGTGAGATGACAATATCATTTTACTGCCTGTTTTTTCATAAAAGCAGTTATGACCTGTATTTTTATCTTTTTTATTTTCTTGTACAGAACAGGCTTTTATTGGAAAGAAACTTAATCAGCCAATACCTTATGGAACGTCTTTACATTTCTAAAGAATAGTATGATATACAGAATTTTGG
>SKES01002059.1_pt1 | contig 10111 bp, 10 predicted proteins | sample 4826851 | NCBI WGS metagenome assembly SKES01 (sample SAMN11008803, study PRJNA524170) | human gut metagenome | biome: Human fecal sample; material: Feces; isolation source: fecal sample from pouch patient p52 | host: Homo sapiens | place: Israel: Tel-Aviv | collected 2016-09-04 | reverse complement strand
CGCTTGTTGATCGTTAATAATATTCTCAGCAAGCTTACGCATCTCAGGATCTTTTCCATATTTTAATTCAACTTCCGCCATTTTTACTGCGCCAATATGGTGTGGCAACATACCTGCTGCAAAAGCGACATCAGGATCTTGATATTGCATAGCTGTCATCATGTCTTGATGCATTTGATTCATACCTTGCATTAATTCTTGTTGCATTGCAGAACCTGTCGACATTGGCATATTCATGTGTGCTTGGTGCGGTTGTTCATTCGCTTGGGCACAAATTGAAACTGCAGCAGCGCTAAGTGTAATAAAAGTCATAAGTTTTTTCATGTTTTGCTCCTATGTGATAACTGAATGAGCGCAAATCATAAACGTTAACCTAAGGTTAAGGTCAATATTTATTCCGAAAATTTTTGGTGAGGTGCTAAAATGAGATAACGTTTGATATGAGGGACAGAATCATGAAGCAAAAAATTGTGCTTGCCACGGGCAATAAAGGCAAAGTAAAAGAAATGGCAGACGTATTAGCCAATTTCGGTTTTGAAGTCATTGCTCAGACTGATTTAGGCATCGAAAGCCCAGAGGAAACTGGCTTAACATTTGTCGAAAATGCGATTTTGAAAGCACGTTATGCATCTGAAAAATCAGGTTTACCGGCCATTGCAGATGATTCCGGTCTTGTGGTAGATGCGTTAAATGGTGCGCCTGGATTGTATTCTGCTCGTTATGCCGGTGTGGATGGTGACGAAGCTGATGCCAAAAATCGTGAAAAATTACTGGCAGAGTTAGCCGATGTACCGACTGAACGTCGCCAAGCAAAATTTGTGAGTACGATTGTGTTATTACAATACCCAAGTGATCCTTCTCCGATCATTGCTCAAGGTGAATGTGACGGTCAAATTATTTATGAAGAAAAAGGTGAAAATGGCTTCGGTTACGACTCGCTCTTTTTTAGCCCGGAAAAAGGCTGTACCTTTGCCGAATTAGAAACCGTAGAGAAAAAGAAAATTTCTCATCGTGCGAAGGCATTAGCTGTTTTAAAATCAAAATTAACGGCCTAAAGTGCGGTTGATTTTCAACGAGAATTAAAGGATACAAAATGATTATTACCACTACGCCTAATATTGAAGGTAAACAAATCGTAGAATATAAACAAGTCGTCTTTGGGGAAGTGATTGCTGGGGCGAACTTCATTCGTGATTTTTTTGCGGCCATTACCGATGTGATTGGTGGGCGTTCGAGTGTTTATGAGCGTCGTATTAGTCGTGCACGCCAAGATGCCTTGAAAGAGTTGGAAGAAAAAGCAATTGCTTTAGGGGCAAATGCTGTGGTTGGCGTAGAGATTAATTACGCAACAGTAAGCAATAAAAGTATGTTTATGGTGATTGCGAGTGGCACAGCTGTAGTCGTTCGCTAAGGTTGTTTTTTTATTTGCTTAAATGTAATTTTTGCGATCAAGATCGCAAAAGTGCGGTCGATTTCTTGCGTGTTTTCTGTGTTTCTTAAAAATGTCACTGTTGATATGAATCAACGGTACTTATTTGTTAATAAAGGGCATTTTTATGAAATTGATGAAACATTTATTTAGTTCATTATTTATTGCTGGCGCGATGTTGAGTACACAAGTGCTTGCAGAAGAAAAAACAGCAGAGCAGGCTCAACCTCAAATGCAAGTGCAGCAACAAACTGCTATACAAGCTCCATCACAAACTGTACAACAAACAGTGAGTGATAAATTAAATATCAATACCGCTAGTGCATCAGAAATTCAAAAAGCATTGATTGGTATTGGGGCGAAAAAAGCAGAAGCCATTGTGCAATATCGTGAAAAACATGGCAATTTCACTGTGGCAGAACAACTACTTGAAGTACAAGGCATTGGTAAAGCTACGTTAGAGAAAAACCGAGATCGTATTGTGTTTTAATGTTGTTATTTTTATATGAAAAGCGGAATAGTGATATTCCGCTTTTTTATTTTTGAGCAGAAAATTTACCAAAACTTGCAAAATATCAAATTTTTTTGGAATAAATAGGGGATTTCTTGCAATGGTTTTTTAAGAGAGTAGAATACCAAATGGGTATAGGAATACCTATGTTGTAGTATAAGAAATAACAAACCAACTATTTGGAGTTAGATATGGCATCAGAAAATTTAAATCAATCTTCTGTTGCTCTCACACCAGTTGAAGCAACGGATTATGCTGAAAGCGTTGCTGCGTATAAAGCGCAAAAACGCCCATTTTTATCATTTCTGTCTGGTATTAGTGCTGGGGCTTGTATTGCTTTAGCCTTTGTATTCTATACGACGACACAAACAGCAAGCGCAGGAGCGCCTTGGGGATTAACCAAGTTAGTCGGTGGATTAGTTTTCTCTTTAGGCGTAATTATGGTAGTAATTTTAGGATCGGAATTATTCACCTCTTCTACTTTAACCTTAGTTGCTCGCGTAGGCGGTAAAATAACCACAACTCAAATGATCCGAAATTGGATTGTGGTATATTTGGGCAACTTTGTGGGCGGTTTATTTATTGCTGCAGTGATTTGGTTTGGGGGACAAACCATGGCAGCAAATGGTCAATGGGGTTTAACCATTTTGGCTACCGCTCAGCATAAGATTCACCATACTTGGTTTGAAGCATTTAACCTTGGTATTTTATGTAACATTATGGTGTGTGTAGCGGTATGGATGTCTTATTCCGGTAAAACTGTTACAGATAAAGCATTTATTATGATTATGCCGATTGGTTTATTTGTTGCATCAGGTTTTGAACACTGTGTGGCAAATATGTTTATGATTCCACTAGGCATTATTACAGCTCATTCTAGTACGCCAGAATTTTGGCAACAAATTGGTATAGATCCAATGAAATATGCAGACTTAGATCTTTATCATTTCATTGTGAAGAATTTAATTCCCGTAACGTTGGGCAACATTGTGGGTGGCGCAGTTTGTATCGGCTTATTCCAACGTTATTTAACCAAAGCTCACTAATGTACTAACGAACTAAACAAGACTTATTTTTTATCAATTAAAAAAGGAAATGACTATGTCAGAACTTAATGAAGCACAAAAAGTTGCGTGGGCAGGATTCGTTGCCGGTGATTGGCAAGAAAACGTCAACGTGCGTGATTTTATTCAAAAGAACTACACCCCGTATGAAGGTGATGATTCTTTCTTAGCAGGTCCAACCGAAGCGACAACAAAACTTTGGGAAACCGTAATGGAAGGAATTAAAGTTGAAAACCGCACACATGCGCCATTAGACTTTGACGAACATACGCCTTCAACGATTACTTCTCACGCACCAGGTTATATCAATAAAGACTTAGAGAAAATCGTAGGTCTTCAAACTGATGCTCCATTAAAACGTGCCATTATGCCATTTGGTGGTATTAAAATGGTGGAAGGTTCATGTAAAGTTTACGGTCGTGAATTAAATCCTGAAGTGAAAAAAATCTTCACTGAATACCGTAAAACCCATAACCAAGGTGTATTCGATGTTTATACGCCAGACATTTTACGTTGTCGTAAATCAGGTGTATTAACTGGTCTTCCAGATGCTTACGGTCGTGGCCGTATCATCGGTGACTACCGTCGTGTAGCACTTTACGGTGTAGACTTCTTAATGAAAGATAAATACGCACAGTTCTCTTCTTTACAAAAAGACTTAGAAGATGGCGTAAATCTTGAAGCAACTATCCGTTTACGTGAAGAAATCGCAGAACAACACCGTGCATTAGGCCAAATGAAACAAATGGCAGCAAGCTACGGTTACGATATTTCTAACCCAGCAACTAATGCTAAAGAAGCAATTCAATGGATGTACTTTGCTTACTTAGCAGCAATCAAATCACAAAATGGTGCAGCGATGTCATTCGGTCGTACTGCAACCTTCATCGATATCTATATCGAGCGTGATTTAAAAGCAGGTAAACTTACTGAAACTGAAGCGCAAGAATTAGTTGACCACTTAGTCATGAAACTTCGTATGGTTCGTTTCTTACGTACACCTGAATACGATCAATTATTCTCTGGTGACCCAATGTGGGCAACTGAAACCATCGCAGGTATGGGTTTAGACGGCCGTACATTAGTAACCAAAAATACATTCCGTATTTTACACACCCTTTACAACATGGGTACTTCTCCAGAACCAAACTTAACCATTCTTTGGTCTGAACAATTACCTGAAAACTTCAAACGTTTCTGTGCGAAAGTATCGATTGATACCTCATCAGTTCAATACGAAAACGATGATTTAATGCGTCCAGACTTCAACAATGATGACTACGCAATCGCATGTTGTGTATCACCAATGGTTGTTGGTAAACAAATGCAATTCTTCGGTGCGCGTGCAAACTTAGCGAAAACATTGTTATACGCAATCAACGGCGGTATCGATGAAAAATTAGGTATGCAAGTAGGTCCGAAAACTGCACCAATCACTGATGAAGTGTTAGATTTCGACACCGTAATGACTCGTATGGACAGCTTTATGGATTGGTTGGCAAAACAATATGTGACTGCCTTAAATATCATCCACTATATGCATGATAAATATTCATACGAAGCAGCATTAATGGCATTACATGATCGTGATGTATACCGTACCATGGCTTGTGGTATCGCAGGTCTTTCTGTTGCAGCTGACTCACTTTCAGCAATTAAATATGCGAAAGTTAAACCAGTTCGTGGCGACATCAAAGATAAAGATGGCAATGTTGTAGCAAGCAACGTCGCGATCGACTTCGAAATCGAAGGTGAATATCCACAATATGGTAACAACGACAACCGTGTTGATGACATCGCTTGTGATTTAGTTGAACGTTTCATGAAGAAAATTCAAAAACTTAAAACTTACCGCAATGCTGTGCCTACACAGTCTGTATTAACCATTACTTCTAACGTGGTTTATGGTAAGAAAACAGGTAACACCCCAGATGGTCGTCGTGCAGGCGCGCCATTCGGACCAGGTGCAAACCCAATGCACGGTCGTGACCAAAAAGGTGCGGTAGCATCATTAACTTCTGTGGCTAAACTTCCATTTGCTTACGCGAAAGATGGTATTTCTTATACCTTCTCAATCGTACCAAATGCATTAGGTAAAGATCCAGAAGCACAACGTCGCAACCTTGCAGGCTTAATGGATGGTTACTTCCACCACGAAGCTGCAGTAGAAGGTGGTCAACACTTAAATGTGAACGTATTAAACCGTGAAATGTTATTAGATGCGATGGAAAATCCGGATAAATATCCGCAATTAACTATTCGTGTATCTGGTTACGCAGTGCGTTTTAACTCTTTAACTAAAGAGCAACAACAAGACGTTGTAACTCGTACATTCACAGAATCGTTCTAAAACACGATAAAATTTAACCGCACTTTAGCGGGAACATAAAAATTATGAGCCTGATTTAAGTCAGGCTCATTTTTTATAGATGATATTTTTGGTAAAATTTAGCTAGATTTATTTTTTGGAAATTTATGTATGTCTGTTCTAGGAAGAATTCACTCCTTTGAATCCTGTGGAACCGTGGATGGTCCCGGCATTCGTTTTATTTTATTTATGCAAGGCTGTTTAATGCGTTGCAAATATTGCCACAACCGTGATACTTGGGATCTTGATGGTGGTCGCGAAATCAGTGTGGAAGAACTCATGAAAGAAGTCGTGAGCTATCGCCATTTTATGAATGCAACCGGTGGTGGTGTAACAGCATCAGGTGGTGAAGCCATTCTTCAAGCTGAGTTTGTACGCGATTGGTTCCGAGCTTGTAAAGCAGAAGGCATTAATACTTGTTTAGATACTAATGGGTTTGTACGTCATTATGATCACATTATTGATGAACTGATCGATGTAACCGATCTTGTTTTGCTTGATTTAAAAGAACTGAACGATCAAGTGCACCAAAATCTTATTGGAGTGCCAAACAAACGTACGCTGGAATTTGCGAAATATCTGCAAAAACGTAATCAGCGTACCTGGATTCGTTATGTAGTGGTTCCAGGTTATACCGATAACGATCATGATGTTCATCTGCTCGGACAGTTTATTGAAGGTATGACCAATATTGAAAAAGTCGAACTTCTCCCTTATCATCGATTAGGCGCTCATAAATGGAAAACTCTTGGCTTTGAGTATGAGCTCGCAGATGTTTTACCGCCGACGAAAGAATCACTTGAGCATATTAAAACAATCCTTGAAGGATATGGACATACGGTAAAATATTAAGCTAAGGTATAAAAAGATTAACAGCAGGCTTTAGAAAGCTTTAAGGAGGAAAAATGAAAAAATTAGCATTAACGTTTTTAGGTGTAGCCCTTTTAGCAGGCTGTTCAGCTGTTCAATCGCCAGTTACACAAGAAGAGGTGACATTAACGCCCCCTTCAAAAGATAGAGTGGGGTATGTTCGATTAGTAAAAGATAAAAATTACTACATTGATACCGATTCAATTTGGGTGGACAACCAAGATTTAAACCAAGTGCATTTTGATGCGGTGGTGAATTTGGATAAAGGTTTATATGTGTATCCAAATGAGAAAAGACGTTATGCACGTTCTGTTCGCCAATATAAAATCTTAAACTGTAAGAACTACCATTTAACTCAAGTTCGTACTGATTTTTATGATGATTTCTGGGGCGAAGGTTTGCGTGCTGCACCGAAAAAACAAGAGAAATACACAATTAGCTTAAAACCTAACACAACGCTCTATGCGGCGGCACAAATCATTTGTGTGAACTCAGATAGAAAACCTTCTTTAGAGTTAGAAGGCTCAAAATCGAAATAATCAATCAAAGTGCGGTTAGAAATAACCGCATTTTTTATCTCTATGAAACTAATGAGCAGGCAATAAAAAACGGCCAATATTTATCAAATATTGACCGCTCTTTTTATCTCTCAATGAAAGATTATTTCACACGAGAAACGTATTCGCCTGAACGAGTATCGACTTTAATTACTTCACCGATTTGAACGAAAAGAGGGACTTTCACCACAGCACCAGTACTTAATGTTGCTGGTTTACCGCCTGTACCTGCAGTATCACCTTTAAGACCAGGGTCAGTGTCGATGATTTCTAATTCTACAAAGTTTGGTGGAGTGACAGTAATTGGCGCACCGTTCCATAAAGTCACGATACAATCTGCTTGGTCTAATAACCATTTTTCTGCATCACCCACTGCTTTTGCATCAGCAGAGTATTGTTCAAATGTTTCTGGGTGCATGAAGTACCAGAATGCATCATCTTTGTATGAATAAGTCAGGTTAAGATCCATAACATCAGCAGCTTCAACCGAAGTACCAGATTTGAAGTTTACATCTAATACTTTGCCTGAAATTAATTTACGAATACGAGTACGAGTAAAAGCTTGGCCTTTACCTGGTTTAACGAATTCGTTTTCAACGATCACACAAGGCTCACCGTCTTGCATAAATTTTAGACCTGGTTTGAAATCACTGGTAGTATATGTAGCCATATTAAAAATATCCTAAAAAATAGAGATTGTTTGAAAGTGCGTATTTTAACCCGAAATATTGCGATTAGAGAAGAACAAAATTGGTTAGAAACCCTAAAAAATGCGATTTCTGATCCGAAAATCTTATTAAAAACCTTAAATTTGCCCGTTGACGATTTTGCAGAGGATATCGCTGCCCGTAAACTTTTTGCTATGCGAGTGCCTTTACCTTTTGTTGAAAAAATGGAAAAAGGGAATCCTAAAGATCCACTTTTTTTACAAGTGATGACAGCTCAACAAGAATTTATTGAGACCGAAGGGTTTAGCCAAGATCCTTTAGATGAGCAGCAAAAAAATGCCGTACCTAATATTCTGCATAAATACCAAAATCGCTTGCTGTTCATGGCAAAAGGAGGCTGTGCCGTTAACTGTCGTTATTGTTTCCGTCGTCATTTTCCTTATGATCAAAACCCAGGCAATAAAGCGAGCTGGCAACAAGCTATAGACTATATTGCAGCCCATCCAGAAATTGAAGAAGTGATTTTTTCGGGTGGCGATCCGATGATGGCAAAGGATAGTGAATGGGCATGGCTATTAGAACGCCTTGAAAAAATACCGCACTTACAGCGTTTACGTATTCACTCTCGTTTGCCTGTCGTGATTCCAGATCGCATTACGGATGAATTTTGTGATTTATTGCTAAAAAGCCGATTACAAGCGGTGTTTGTCACGCATATCAATCATCCAAATGAAATTGATGAGAAACTTGCTTTTGATATGCAAAAACTGGTAGGCGCTAAGGTCACATTACTCAATCAATCGGTCCTTTTAAAGGATGTGAATGATAACCCACATACATTAAAAGAATTAAGCGATAAGCTGTTTCAAGCGGGCATTCTGCCTTATTACTTGCATTTATTGGATAAAGTGCAGGGGGCGAGTCATTTCTTTATTTCAGATGAGCGCGCGTTACAAATTTATAAAGAATTGCAGACGCTCACTTCTGGCTATTTAGTGCCCAAATTAGCACGAGAAATCGGTGGAGAGCCAAATAAGACTTTATACACCGCTTAAGATCCGATAAAATACGATTCAATTTTTCACCGCACTTTTGTGCGATCTTTAGTTTAGCAAATCGAGGTAATCCCGTGGATAATAAAAATCAACCTAACGACAATTCATCTCAAAATGAATTAGATTTAGGATTTAATCACTCTGACTCTGTGACACCAAGAAAACCGGTTCAACAAAGTGGCTCAATTTTTGATAAAGCCAAAGGTTTATTTGGTAAAAAAGAACAGCCAGATACACAATTCCATGTTCGTCGCGAACCAACTTTTGGTGCGGCAGCAAGCCAATCTTTTTCACCTTCTCAAGCATTCCAAAGTGAAAATACTGAACAATCAGTGCAATCAAGTGCTTTCGGCGCTCAAGAGTCCGTTGAAAATGTTCAAGTAGAAAACGTAGCGGAAGAAAAAGTGATTTTTGAAAATTCACCTGCAGAAGAGATTGTGGAAGAAGTGAAAACTCAAGCAGAAACAGTTGCACCAGCAACAGCCGCTGCAGCAGCAAGCTTGAAATCACCAGAAAAATGGAAGGTTTTACAAATGTTACCAGAAAAACATCGCCGTTTATTTATTGCTATCTTGGGGTTAGTGGTCTTGCTGATTATTTTCTTCACCCTAAAACCAAACTCAGATACGGTAGAGTCTTTTGAACAACAAAACAGCAATGAAATTCCGGTTCAATTCCAATCATTGGATCAGTCTCAACCGGTTGAAACTACTGTATTAGATAACAATAACAATGCAGCGCCGGCAACGACAGAACAAGCTGCAAATGAAGCTAAATCAGATACACCTCCAGCCATGGAGTACGTAGGTGATAAAGCAGATGCTGCGAAATCACAACCTGCAGAGCCTGCACAACAAACTGTTGCTCAACAACCAGCAACTCAATCTGCACCAGTTCAACCAGCTGTTGCTCCTGCACCAGTTAAAGAACCTGTGAAAACAGTGCAACCAACTGTAGAAAAACATACCACAACAGTTGAGCATAAAGCAGAACCTCGTCGTGAACAAACATCGGTGGTTCAAGAGAAAAAACAACCTAAACCTGTAGCTGAAAAATCAACAGTTCAGCCGACTCAAACCGTGAAAAAAGAGTCAAGCAAGATTCAAGAAGCGAAACCTGTTGCAACTAAAGACAGTAAGGTTCAAATTGTGGAAGCTAAATCAGCAACCCACAATGCGGTGAAAGCAGCTGAACCAGCAACACAAAGCGCTTCAACAGGTGCAACAAAAACATTAACTGTGCCTCAAGGTGTTTCACTGATGCAAGTATTCCGTGATAATAAATTGAATATTTCAGATGTGAATGCCATGACAAAAGCAAGCGGTGCAGGTCATGCATTAAGCAGTTTCAAACCTGGTGATAAAGTACAGGTATCAGTGAATAGTCAAGGCCGAGTGAGTGAGCTTCGTTTATCAAATGGCGGTAAGTTCGTTCGTCAAGCCGATGGTTCATATCAGTATAAAAAATAATTTTTAGTGGGCGAGTAATCGCCCATTTTTCTAGATAAGATTGTTTATCCTTGCTCATTTCGTAAAGTGAGCAATCATAAACAACCCTTGATGAAATAGAATTCATGTTAAAAAAATTAA
>SKES01002048.1_pt1 | contig 10146 bp, 8 predicted proteins | sample 4826851 | NCBI WGS metagenome assembly SKES01 (sample SAMN11008803, study PRJNA524170) | human gut metagenome | biome: Human fecal sample; material: Feces; isolation source: fecal sample from pouch patient p52 | host: Homo sapiens | place: Israel: Tel-Aviv | collected 2016-09-04 | reverse complement strand
GAAAAATAGAATCAGAGGTTGCAATGTTTCCCAAATTACATTATTATAGACATTATACATACTGTCTGTTAGTAATGTGATAAAGTGTGGGCGCACAGCAGCCGCTGATTTTCTTTTTATTCATAACAAAGCAGGAGGTTCGCAGAGTATGCATTCTATGGTGCAGAAAAGCAGGATACTTTCTGGCAGGCGAAAAAAATCAGTTACACATATCTGACAGAGGAAAAGAAAGAGGGATTAGAGCATGGAATGTAAGATTGGCGTGATTTCCGGTGACGGAATCGGACCGGAGATCGTGGCAGAGGCAAAAAAAGTATTAGACAAGATCGGAACAAAGTATGGTCACAGTTTTTTGTATGAAGCGATTTTGATGGGCGGATGTTCGATTGATGCGACAGGCGTGCCGTTAACAGATGAGGCGATCGCAGCAGCAAAAGCGTCCGATGCAGTGCTTATGGGTTCCATCGGCGGTAATACAGCGACCTCTCCGTGGTATAAATTAGCACCGGAATTAAGACCGGAGGCAGGATTATTAAAGTTGAGAAAGTCTTTGAATTTATTTGCAAATTTAAGACCGGCATATTTATATGAAGAATTAAAAGAGGCATGTCCGCTCCGCGATGATATTATTGGGGATGGATTTGATATGATGATCATGCGTGAGCTGACCGGAGGATTATACTTCGGTGCGCGAAAAACCGAGGAAGTTGACGGTGTGATGACTGCGACAGATACCCTGACATACAGCGAGACAGAGATCCGCAGGATCGCAAAGAGAGGATTTGACATTGCCATGAAACGCCGCAAAAAAGTGACGAGCGTGGACAAGGCAAACGTGCTGGATTCCTCAAGACTTTGGCGTAAAGTGGTCGAGGAAGTGGCAAAGGATTACCCGGAAGTTACCTACGAGCACATGTTAGTTGACAACTGTGCAATGCAGTTAGTCAAAGATCCGAAACAGTTTGATGTTATTTTAACGGAAAATATGTTTGGTGATATCTTATCCGATGAGGCGAGCATGGTGACAGGTTCCATCGGAATGTTGTCAAGCGCCAGCTTAAACGACACGAAGTTCGGTCTCTACGAGCCGAGCGGCGGTTCAGCACCGGATATCGCAGGAAAAGGTATCGCAAACCCGATCGCGACGATCTTAAGCGCAGCAATGATGCTCCGCTATACCTTTGACCTTGACAAAGAGGCAGAGGCCATCGAGGCAGCCGTAAAACAGGTGTTGAAAGACGGTTATCGCACGATTGATATCATGCCGCAGGAAGAAGATAAAAAGAAAAATGTCACACAGGTCGGTACCGCACAGATGGGTGATCTGATCTGCGAACGTATTTAATATAGAGAATAGAGTTTGGAGCCAAATCCTCTGCTCCTGCAGAGGCAGTCGCATTTTGCTCCGCAAAACAAGGAGTAAAATCCTCTGCTCACCAGAGGGTTCGCATTTTGCTCCGCAAAACAAGGAGGATTACATGAAAAGCGATAATGTAAAAAAAGGGATGCAGCAGGCACCTCACAGAAGTCTTTTTAATGCATTAGGCTTCACGGAAGAAGAAATGAATAAACCGATGGTCGGTATCGTAAGCTCCTACAATGAGATTGTACCGGGCCATATGAATCTTGATAAAATCGTAAATGCAGTAAAATTAGGTGTGGCAGAAGCAGGCGGAGTTCCGGTCGTATTTCCGGCGATCGCAGTCTGTGACGGAATTGCGATGGGACACATTGGTATGAAATATTCCTTAGTAACCAGAGATCTGATCGCAGATTCCACTGAGTGCATGGCACTTGCACATCAGTTTGATGCACTTGTCATGGTGCCAAACTGTGATAAAAACGTTCCGGGACTTCTGATGGCAGCAGCGCGTATCAATGTTCCGACCGTATTTGTATCCGGCGGACCGATGCTTGCCGGACACGTTCAGGGAAAAAAGAGAAGTTTATCTTCCATGTTTGAGGCAGTCGGCTCCTATGCAGCAGGAACCATGACGGAGGATGATGTAAGAGAATACGAAGAAAAAGTATGTCCGACCTGTGGCTCCTGCTCCGGTATGTACACAGCAAATTCCATGAACTGTCTGACAGAGGCACTCGGCATGGGACTTCGTGGAAACGGAACGATCCCGGCTGTCTACTCTGAGAGAATCAAACTTGCAAAACATGCAGGTATGGCAGTTATGGATATGTACCGCAAGAATATCCGTCCAAGGGATATCATGACAAAAGATGCCATCTTAAACGCATTGACTGTAGATATGGCATTAGGCTGTTCTACGAACAGTATGTTGCATCTTCCGGCGATCGCACATGAGATCGGATTCGATTTTGATATCGCATTTGCAAACCCGATCAGTGAAAAAACACCGAACCTCTGCCATCTTGCTCCGGCAGGTCCTACTTATATGGAGGACTTAAACGAGGCAGGCGGTGTCTATGCCGTTATGAAAGAACTTGCAGACATTGGTTTACTGAATACAGATTGCATGACTGTGACAGGAAAGACAGTCGGCGAAAACATTGCCAATGCGGTAAATAAGAATCCGGAAGTCATCAGACCAGTCGATAATCCATACAGTAAAACAGGTGGTCTTGCTGTATTAAAAGGAAATCTTGCGCCGGACGGAAGTGTTGTCAAACGTTCCGCTGTCTGTGACGAGATGATGGTTCATGAGGGACCGGCGAGAGTCTTTGACTGTGAGGAAGATGCGATCGCAGCGATCAAAGGCGGCAAGATCGTTGCCGGTGATGTGGTTGTCATCCGTTATGAGGGACCAAAAGGCGGACCTGGTATGCGTGAAATGTTAAATCCTACTTCTGCAATCGCAGGTATGGGACTTGGTTCATCGGTAGCACTGATCACGGACGGACGTTTTTCCGGCGCGAGCCGTGGGGCTTCCATCGGACATGTTTCACCGGAGGCAGCAGTCGGCGGACCAATCGCACTTGTGGAAGAGGGCGATATCATCCGTATCAATATTCCGGAGATGAAATTAGAGATTGCAGTTTCAGACGAAGAAATGGCAGCAAGAAAAGCAAAATGGCAGCCGAGAGAGCCAAAGGTAACGACAGGTTATCTGAAACGCTATGCATCGTTAGTAACTTCCGGCAACAGAGGTGCTATTTTAGCATTGCCGGAAGAACAGAAATAAAAAAGAAATACAAAAGTTGTCATTCGAAAAGTCATATGTTGTAAAAGACGCATCTGATGATGTAGAAATTAAAAACAGATGAGAATGGCAGTGGAATGGAGGAATAATATGCAGTTAACAGGTGCCCAGATCGTGATCGAATGCCTGAAAGAACAGGGTGTTGATACAGTTTTTGGTTATCCGGGCGGTGCCATTTTAAATGTATATGATGAATTATATAAACATCAGGGAGAAATCCGGCATGTGCTGACATCACATGAGCAGGGAGCATCCCATGCAGCGGACGGATATGCGCGAAGTACTGGAAAAGTCGGTGTGTGCTTTGCAACGTCAGGCCCGGGTGCAACGAACCTTGTAACTGGAATCGCAACCGCTTATATGGACTCGGTTCCGGTCGTTGCAATTACCTGCAACGTTACCGTACCGCTTCTTGGAAAAGACAGTTTTCAGGAAATCGATATTGCGGGAATCACAATGCCGATCACAAAGCATAACTTTATTGTAAAGGATGTAACAAAACTTGCTGATACGATCAGACGTGCATTTAAGATCGCACAGACAGGACGTCCGGGTCCGGTTTTAGTGGATATCCCGAAAGATATCACAGCGGCAAAGACGGAATATACTTCGGTGAAACCAAAACCGATCGCAAGGATTACAGATACAATCAGTGAGGAAGATGTTGATATCGCAGTTTCCATGATCAAAGCGGCAAAGAAACCATATATCTTTGTCGGCGGTGGTGCAGTGATCTCCGGCGCATCAGAAGAATTAAAGAAATTTGTAGAAAAAGTAAATGCTCCGGTTTGTGATACACTGATGGGAAAAGGTGCATATGATGGAACAGACGATCGCTATACCGGAATGCTCGGCATGCATGGAACAAAAACATCCAACCTTGGCGTCAGCGAGTGTGATCTTCTGATCGCAGTCGGTGTCCGCTTTTCAGACCGTGTTCTTGGAAATGCAAAGAAGTTTGCATCACAGGCAAAGATATTGCAGTTTGATGTGGATGCGGCAGAAATCAATAAAAATATTCAGGTGGACGCCAGTGTGATCGGGGACTTAAAAGAGATTCTGATCCGTGTCAATGAAAAGTTAGAGGCACAGAACCATCTGGAGTGGATGAAAGAGATCATGGATCTGAAAGAAAAATATCCGCTCACTTATCCGAAAGAGGGACTCAGTGGCCCATATCTGATGGAGGAGATCTATCGTGCGACAAAGGGAGATGCAGTTATCGTGACAGAAGTCGGACAGAATCAGATGTGGGCAGCACAGTATTACAAATACAAAAACCCGCGTACCTTTTTATCATCCGGCGGACTCGGAACGATGGGTTATGGACTTGGAGCTGCGATCGGTGCACAGATCGGCAATCCGGATAAACAGGTGATCAATATTGCAGGTGACGGCTGTTTCAGGATGAACATGAATGAAATCGCAACTGCAGCACGCGAAAAGCTGCCGTTGATAGAAGTAATCGTCAACAATCATGTACTTGGAATGGTTCGCCAGTGGCAGGATCTTTTCTATGAAAAACGTTATTCCGCAACTGTTCTTGACGACGGTGTGGATTTTGTAAAATTAGCAGAGGCAATGGGGGCGAAAGGATATCGCGTGACCAGCCAGGAAGAGTTCAAAGAGGCTTTTAAGGAAGCACTTGAATCAGAAGTACCGGTTTTAATTGATTGTATCATCAACTGTGATGACAAGGTGTGGCCGATGGTTGCACCGGGAGAGGCAATCAGTTCTTCATTTACCGGTGAAGACTTAGCAAAAAAACAACAATCATAAATCAGAGGAGGAAGTTTAAGATGAGCAGAGTGTATAATTTTTCTGCAGGACCGGCTGTATTACCGGAGGAAGTATTAAAAGAGGCAGCAGATGAAATGTTGGATTACAAAGGAAGCGGAATGTCCGTTATGGAGATGAGCCACCGTTCCAAAGTATATGACAATATCATCAAAGAGGCAGAGCAGGATTTAAGAGACCTGATGAATATTCCGGATAATTACAAAGTCCTGTTTTTACAGGGTGGAGCATCCCAGCAGTTTGCCATGATCCCGATGAACCTGATGAAAAATAAAAAAGCAGGTTATATCGTAACAGGTCAGTGGGCAAAGAAAGCATATCAGGAAGCATCCATTTACGGTGAGGCAATCAAACTTGCATCTTCCGAGGATAAGACATTTTCTTACATACCGGACTGCTCCGATCTTGATATTCCGGATGATCTTGATTATGTATATATTTGTGAGAACAACACAATTTATGGAACCAAATACAAAAAACTCCCGAATACAAAAGGACATACATTAGTAGCTGATGTATCTTCCTGCTTCTTATCAGAGCCTGTAGATGTTACCAAATATGGTGTGATCTATGGCGGTGTTCAGAAGAATGTCGGACCTGCCGGTGTTGTTATCGTAATTATCCGTGAGGATCTGATCACAGAGGATACCTTACCGGGAACACCTACCATGTTAAAATACAAAACACATGCAGATGCAGATTCTCTTTACAATACACCGCCATGCTACGGCATTTATATCTGCGGAAAAGTATTCAAATGGTTAAAGAAGATGGGCGGACTTTCTGTCATGAAAGAGCGCAATGAAGAAAAAGCAAAAATCCTTTACGATTTCTTAGATCAGAGCAAATTATTCAAAGGAACTGTTGTACCGGAGGACCGTTCCCTGATGAACGTTCCATTCGTAACCGGAGATGCCGATCTGGATGCAAAATTCGTAAAAGAAGCAACCGAAGCCGGATTTGTAAACTTAAAAGGACATCGTACTGTTGGCGGTATGAGAGCATCTATCTACAATGCGATGCCAAAAGAGGGCGTTGAAAAATTAGTAGAGTTCATGAAGAAGTTTGAGGAGGAGAATGCATAATGTTTAAGTATAACTGCTTAAATCCGATCGCATCAGTCGGTCTGGATCTGTTTTCAGATCAGTATGAGAAAGTAGATGAATTAAAAGATGCACAGGCTGCTTTAGTCAGAAGTGCTGCAATGAATGATTTGGAACTGCCGGATACTTTAGAGGCAGTTGCAAGAGCAGGAGCCGGAGTTAACAATATTCCACTTGATAAATGTGCAGAAAAGGGTATCGTCGTATTCAATACACCTGGTGCAAATGCCAATGGTGTAAAAGAGCTTGTATTCGCAGGTATGCTTTATGCATCCCGTGATATCGTAGGCGGTATCGAATGGTGTTTAGAGAACCAGAACGATGAAAATATCGCAAAGACAGCTGAGAAGCAGAAAAAGAACTTTGCAGGAACCGAAATTTCCGGAAAGAAATTAGGTGTCATCGGTCTTGGTGCGATCGGTGTGTTAGTTGCCAATGCAGCAATCCATATGGGAATGGAAGTATATGGATATGATCCGTATATCTCTGTTGCAGCAGCATGGAACTTATCAAGAAGTGTTAAGCACATCAGCAACGTAGAAGATATCTACCGTGAGTGTGACTACATCACGATCCATGTACCGCTTTTAGATTCCACAAAGAAAATGATTAACGCAGATGCGATCGCCATGATGAAACCGACTGCCATCGTATTAAACTTTGCAAGAGATCTGCTTGTAGATGAAGAGGCAATGGTAGATGCACTCGCAGCAGGTAAAGTACACAAATATGTATCTGATTTCCCAAATACAACAACCGTTGGCGCGAAGGGCTGCATTGTGACACCACACCTTGGAGCTTCCACAGCAGAGTCAGAAGATAACTGTGCGATTATGGCAGTGCGTGAGATCCGTGATTACTTAGAAAATGGTAATATTGTCCATTCTGTAAATTTTCCGGACTGCAGCATGGGGGCATGCACAACTGCAGGACGTATCGGAATCTTACACCGCAATGTCAAAGGTATGTTAAGTTTATATACAACGATCCTTGGTGATGCAGGAATCAATATTGACGGAATGGCAAACAAATCAAAAGGCGATTATGCATATGCGCTTTTGGATTTAGACACTTCTGTTCCGGAGAATGTACTTGAAAAATTAAAGAATACAGAGGGTGTCTTAAAAGTTCGCAAGATCTGCTAGAAATCTGACGGTGATTTGTGACAATAGAGTGTTTAAGAAAGGTACATTCTATTGTTTCCTAGATCGGCATAGGAAAGAACTTTAAGGAAAATGGTAACTTAATTCAGAAGAATAAGATGAGGTGCAGCAAAAATGGCAGATATCAGACCGTTTATGAGCATCAGACCAGAAAAAGGGAAGGCAGCTAAAATCGCTGCCCTCCCTTATGATGTTTATAACAGAAAAGAAGCAACTGTGGAAGTGGAGAAAAATCCGGAATCTTTTTTAAAGATTGATCGTGCGGAGACAGGCTATCCGCTTTCTGTGGATATGTATGATGAAAAGGTGTATCAGAGAGCACATGATCTGTTGTGGGGGATGGTAGAGGATGGTTCTTTTATCCGCGATCAGAAAAAATGTTACTATATTTATGAACTTACGATGAATGGACGCACACAGACAGGGATTACGGCGTGTGCATCGATCGATGATTATTTAAATGGCGTCATCAAAAAGCATGAGAACACCAGAGCAGAAAAGGAAGCAGACCGTATTCATCATGTGGATGCCTGTAATGCGCAGACCGGACCTATCTTTTTAGCATACCGCTCGAATCCGGTGATCAATGAGATCGTGGAGAAAGTCAAAGCAGGAGAGGCAGAGTATGACTTTACATCGGAGGATGGAATCAGACACCGTGTGTTTGAGATCAGTGACGATGATAAAATTGCAGCAATCTCACAGGCATTTGAAAACATGGCAGATATCTATATCGCAGACGGTCATCACCGTGCTGCTTCCGCAGTAAAAGTCGGTTTGAAACGAAGAGAAGAACATCCGGACTATGATGGAACGGAAGAATTTAATTATTTCCTGTCCGTGTTATTCCCGGACGACCAGCTTATGATCATGGATTATAACCGTGTGGTCAAGGATTTAAACGGATACTCTTTCCAGAGTTTTTACAAGGAAATGAAAAAACGCTTTGACGTGACGGAGATCACAGATCAGAAAGAAAAGAGACCGCAGGAAAAAGGCAGCTTTACCATGTATATGGAAGGACACTGGTTCCTTTGTAAGTTCCGGGAGGACGATCTTGCCGCAGTGGCAGATGATCCGGTAAAAAGTTTAGATGTATCAATGTTACAAGACCTTCTGCTTCATCCGGTACTCGGCATCGGAGATCCGAAAACAGATGGAAGAATCGACTTTGTAGGAGGAATCCGCGGCATGGACGAACTGGTCAGACGCTGTGAGGAAGACTGTTCCGTTGCATTTGCCATGTATCCGACCTCGATCACAGAGCTCTTCTCCGTCGCAGATGCCGGAAAACTCATGCCTCCAAAATCTACCTGGTTTGAGCCGAAGCTCCGCAGCGGTCTGTTCATTCATTCTTTAGAATAAGGAAATTCCTTAGAGCAGGACAAAATGAGAAATGGAATTTTGAAAACTTATAAAGAACTGAGGAAGTTGTGAATCTGTGTCAGGTTCACAACATTCATAGCCTAAAGATGATTTTTTTAAAATTCAAATTCGAATAAAAACGAAGGGAGCCATATATGCTGGCAGAAAATGTAGAAGGAATCGCAAATGCAACTGAGACCGTCGAAATGTTAAACCAGGCGCAGGAAAACTTACAGGAGGTTGCGAAGAACCCTGGAATCGTAGGCACATGGCTGCAGGGTCTGATCCCGGATCTTTTGAATTTTGCATTTCAGGTTGTAGTTTCGATTATCATTTATATTGTCGGAAGCAAGATCATTAACCTGATCTTAAAAATGTTCCGCAAATCCATGGAACGCAGAGATGTCGATACCGGTGTCAGACAGTTTGTACTGCCATTGATCAAATACGCACTATATCTGGTACTGATCTTTATTATCATGGGACTGTTTGGAATTGCAACCACCTCGGCAGTGGCAGTGCTTGGTTCTGCTGGTGTGGCAGTCGGTCTGGCATTACAGGGCAGCCTTTCAAATTTTGCGGGTGGTGTGCTGATCTTATTGTTAAAACCTTTCCGTGTCGGAGATTACATTATAGAACATTCCGGCGGGAAAGAGGGTACGGTAACAGAGATCTCCATTTTCTATACGAAACTGCTCACCATTGACAACAAAGTGGTCATGGTACCAAACGGTACACTCTCTAACAGCAGCATCACGAATGTTTCCACCATGGAGAAACGCCGTGTGGATCTGGTAGTAGGCATTGCATATGAAGCAGATATCAGAACTGCAAAAGAAGTGTTGTATTCTGTTGCAGAAGCGGAGGAGGCAAGACTGCCGGAAGAAGAGATTCTTGTATTTGTGGATGAACTCGGAGATTCTTCCGTAAACATGGGTGTGCGTATCTGGGTAAAAACAGAGGACTACTGGTCTGCAAGGTGGCGCCTGACCGAGAATATCAAGTATGCGTTTGACAGTCACAATATTTCCATCCCATATCCTCAGATGGATGTGCAGATCAAACAGTAAATGACATTGATACCTCAAACGTGACGGATATGAGTGGTATGTTTACAGGCTGCGGAACCAGTAAAGTTACCATGAAACAGTCATAACGCTCTTATGTGCAAAATTAACAAAGATTTCTAAAAAATGTTGACAAAATAAGTGAGATATGCTAATTTTGATTTGTTAGGCAAAACAGATGACAAAGAGGATTCTGTTGAATGGTTATTTTATGTATTTAGGAGGTTTTTAAAGAGTTATGCAGCAGGGAACTGTAAAATGGTTTAATGCAAAAAAAGGCTACGGATTTATTTCCGACGCAGATGGTAACGATGTATTTGTTCATTTTTCTGCATTAGACATGGATGGATTCAAAGAGTTAAAAGACGGTGAAAAAGTTGAATTTGAAGTGACAGAGGGAGCAAAAGGACCTCAGGCAGCAAATGTAAGACGCATCGGCTAATTCATAGATGAGAATCTGAAAAGCGGGGGACTGTAA
>SKES01002032.1_pt1 | contig 10216 bp, 10 predicted proteins | sample 4826851 | NCBI WGS metagenome assembly SKES01 (sample SAMN11008803, study PRJNA524170) | human gut metagenome | biome: Human fecal sample; material: Feces; isolation source: fecal sample from pouch patient p52 | host: Homo sapiens | place: Israel: Tel-Aviv | collected 2016-09-04 | reverse complement strand
AAATTAGACAAGACCAAAACCATTCATATTAGACACTTCTTAATGTCATATAGGCAGTTTTTTTTGATTTTGTTAAAATGTTCATTGGAAATAAAGATAATCTTTAGTTAGGCATTTTAGAACTAGCTGAATAAATAAGAAATCAAAGGTCATTATTAGATTTAGTAACCGGGTTTTGTCTTAATATACGAAATATCCAATAATTCCTGTGATAATCATTAGGGCAATCGGATTAGGTTTCTTTTTTTGTAACCATAATAAAGAAATTACAAAAATAATTATTGCTAAAAAGTTGATAGAGTTATTTTCAACAAAAGTTAGAATTAAAATTGTTGCACCGGCAGACATGATCAAACCAACTGATGTAGCTTTTAAAGTATTTAGAATATTTGTAATTATTTCTAGTTTTTGATATTTAGTAAAAAGAAGATAAAGGATAATTGAAATTGTTGCTCCAGCAAAAATACAACCAATTGTAGCAACGATAGCACCACTAATTCCAGCTAGTTGAATACCCACAAAAGTAGAGGTATTAACTGCTAAAGGGCCAGGTGTCATTTGCGAAATTGTGATAATGTCAGTAAATGTATTGGCACTGATCCAATGATAGTTATTGACGACCTGTTCTTGAATCAAAGGAATGATTGCATAGCCGCCACCAATACTGAATAATCCAATTTTAAAGAAAATTATAAATAAATTTAACATTGGCAGTACCTCCGGCGATAGTATAGTTGAGCAGTGGCTACGATAATTGTAATTAAGATTATTACAACGATATTAACTTTAAAGATATAGCTGGCAATGAAAGTAATAGGAATCATCGCGGTTAATAATTTTGAATGTTGTTCATTAATAGCTCTTGTCATTCCTATTAGGATATCCACGATAATAGCAGCAATTCCGGCTTGCATTCCTTTTAAGATAGCCATAATGATGTGATTTGTACTAAAAACTTGATACCATAATGAAACAACTGCCAAAATAGTAATTGGCGGAATAATCGCTCCAATGCAACTAACGATAGTTCCAATGGTACCGGCAACTTTATAACCAGCTAATGCCGCAAGATTGATTGCGATTGCTCCAGGTGTTGTTTGGCTAATTGCCGACATGGTGATTAAGTCACTTTCATTGAAAATTTTTCTTTTTTCAACAAAATACTTACGAACCATTGATACAACCACATAACCACCTCCAAATGTAAAGCTGCTAATAAAAATATTGATAAAGAACAACCATGTAAGGTCTTTTAGTTTATTTGCTTTCATTAATATTCTCCTTTATATATCAAGATTATATAAGTTGTATATACATTAGTAAAATGATATAATTTAATGAAATACATTACTTTTATTCATGATAGGAGAAAGCTATGAACCTTAGACATTTATTAATATTTAAAACAGTAGTTGATACAGGGAGTTTTACTAAAGCAGCAAAACAATTATTTATTACGCAATCTGGAGTATCGCATGCGATTAGGGAATTAGAACAACAAACAAATGCTGTCCTATTCGATCGTTTATCAAAGGCAATTATATTGACTCCTGCAGGGAAATTATTATTGGAAAAAGTTATTCCAATTTTATCACTATATCATGACTTAGAAAAACAAATAGATGTTTTGGAAATGAGTGCGCCTCTAAAAGTTGTTTCAAGTATTACTATTGCAACCTTTTGGTTACCAAAGATTCTAAAACAATTTGCAAGCAGCTATCCTAATATTAAGGTTGAGGTGCAAGTGGTCAGTGCAAAAGAAGCGTTAGCAGTTTTGGAATGTGGAGAAGCCGATCTTGCTTTGGTAGAGGGAGTAGTTCCACCAGGATCCTTTATTGTAATAGATTTTTCTTCTTATCAATTAAACGTTTTATGTGCACCAGATTATTTTGCGGATAATGAAATTACATTAAAAGAACTTTGTACTCATGATCTTTTGCTTCGTGAAAAAGGGAGTGCAACTAGAGATATTATTGATAGTTGTTTATATTTGCGAGGATTGGCAGCATATCCTAAATGGACAAGTGTAAATTCAAAGGTCCTGATTGAAGCATGTAAGGCTGGATTTGGTTTTGCGGTTTTACCTACTCTTTTAGTTACTGAGGAGTTAAAGCATGGTACTTTAAAAACGGTGGAAACAGATGAATTGCTTTATAATAAAACAAAGCTTTTATATCATCAAGAAAAATATATAAGTGAACCATTGGCTAAATTAATTGATATTATTGGAGAGGCTGAATAAAAGAGGCTATAAGGAATAAAGTTTTTTAAACTTTTAGGTGTTATAGCCTCTTTTAATGTATTTAGAGTAGAAGTAGTAGTCTTTTTATGGTTGATGATTTTATCGATATTTTTATAATAAGTTAGAAATATTAATAAAAAACAGTAAAATATTTATTTTTTACTTTAAATCACTAATATTTATCATTATAATAAAAAAGTATTTTGAAAGGATAAAGGGTAGGATGTTTAAAGATTATGTATTAAGTTTGAAAAAAGAATTTGCAGGTTATAATGGTCAAAAGCTAGTAATGGATATTTTGGCAGGATTAACCGTAGCTGCGGTTGCGTTGCCGTTAGCTTTGGCTTTTGGGGTGAGTAGTGGTGCTGATGCTGGGGCTGGTTTGATTACAGCGATTATAGCAGGATTATTGATCGGTGGCTTATCTGGGGCATCGTATCAAATTTCTGGACCAACTGGAGCAATGTCAGCAATTTTAATTGGATTGTCAACTACATATGGTTTACAGGGGGTGTTTGTTGCTAGTTTTATTTCTGGGGTAATGTTATTAATTGCTTCATTATTTAAGTTTGGTAAGATAGTATCATTTATACCAGCTAGTGTAATTACTGGATTTACGAGTGGAATCGCAATAATTATTGCAACTGGACAAATTGATAATTTTTTTGGAGTTACTTCGAAAGGAAGCAATCCGATTGAAAAAATCTTATCTTATCGTATGTTAGGCTTTAATGTAAATTTAGAGGCACTGTTTTTTGGGATACTAGTAATAGCAATTATTATTTTATGGCCTAAAAAATGGGGAAATATATTTCCGGCTTCATTAGCTGGAATTATTATTGCTTTGATTATTAATTTAGTATTTAAATTTAATGTAGCAGAGGTCGGGAGTATTCCATCTACATTATTGCCTAAAGCTCGTTTGTCATTGAATAGTTTAAATTTAACAGCAATAACAAATCTAATTATTCCTGCATTTAGTATTGCTATGTTAGGAATGATTGAATCACTTTTATGCGGTGCTAGTGCTGGAAAAATGAAAAATGAAAAGTTAAATGCTGATCAAGAACTTTTTGCACAAGGGATTGGTAATATGGTTATTCCTTTTTTTGGAGGTGTTCCTGCTACAGCTGCTATTGCTAGAACGAGTGTTGCGATTAAAGCTGGCGGTCAAACGCGTTTAGTTAGTATTTTTCATGCAGCGGCTTTACTAATTTCAATGTTTGTTTTAGGTCCATTTATGTCAAGAATTCCTTTATCAGCTTTAGCCGGTGTGTTAATTATGACCGCCTGGAAAATGAATGAATGGCATGAAATTAAACAATTTTTTTCGAAACGAATAAAAACAAGTATGACACAATTCTTAGTAACAATGTTAGCGACCGTTGTATTTGACTTGACAGTTGCAATTGTAATTGGAGTGTTTATATCTATGATTTTATTTGTAATCAATAATTCTGATTTAGATATTGAAACAAGTGATATTGAACCACAACGACTTGATAAGGAGTTAAATTATGATCATCAAAGGACTAAAGTAATTTATATGGCTGGTCCATTGTTTTTTGGAAATCAAGAACAAATAATTACAAAAGTTAATGAGATTTTAAATGAATGTAATAATATTATTTTTTCAATGCGTGGTGTACCTTCAATCGATGATTCAGGGATCCGGGAGTTTATTGATGTAGTAGAATTATGTCGCCAAAATAATATTAATGTTTTATTTGCTGGAGTCCAAAAAAATGTAATGAAACAATTCAAGCGACATCATTTCGTAGAATTAGCACAACCAAATAATTTTTGTTGGGATGTTATTAAAGCATTAGATAAAATTGAACAAAAAGGATAAAAAAACTTGGATTTAACCAAGTTTTTTTTCATCTTTAATAATTTCATTGATTGTATATTGAGCATTTTCCGCACGTTCTGCTTCATCGCTATTATATGTGATCAGGGCCTTCCATAAAGCCCAGCCACAAGCACGATCAATCATCCTTTGATCTAGTTTTTTTAAGAATCGCTGTCGGCTTTCTTCTTCAAAAAAAGTCCAAGCCATTGCATAATCACAAGAAGGATCTCCAACACCTAAAACACCAAAATCAATTACTGCTGCTAATTTACTATTTTTAACAAGTAAATTGCCAGGGGCTATATCGCCATGAACCCAAACATTTAAATCAGATACTGATGCATTAAGGGCACGTTGCCAGATTTTCAGTAGCAGCTCAGTTGGTAAAACGGTTTTAAGATTTTCTAAAGCTTCGATTGTTTCATTGTGATATACTGCTAGATCACCACCACGATAATAGTTGTGAAGTCCTGCTTGAGGACCATTGGTTGTATCAATTTTCTGAAATTCTTTTAAGAATTTAGCTAGGTCATCAGCAAATTCATTTAAATTATTAATGTTTTGCTTTGTTAAAGTATCACCTTCTATATATTTGTTGATTGACCAAGAAAATGGATATCCACAGCTTGGATAACCTTTAGCTATTGGCGAAGAAATTGTCATGGTTAAATGTTTTTGGAGATAAGGTAGCCATGTAAGTTCTTTTTCAACTTGGGCTGCATAGCCTTTACCACTAGGCAAACGGACAGTCATCTTTGATCCTAAATGAAATGTTCGATTATCATGTCCGCTTTTAGCGACTGGTTCAATTACTAAATCTTTCCATTGAGGAAATTGTTCGTTAATTAAGTTTTGTACTAGTTTTTTATTAATTTCAATCATATCATTATTCCTTTATAAATTTATGTTCATTAATCATAATTTGTAATTCATTAATAAAATGAGAAACATGGTAAGCACCACATAATTGATGATGTACTCTAATTGATAGTGATAGAAGAGTTTTATCATTTTGTTTGTAGTATTTACCAATTGCGAAAATTGGTAATAAGTAATGTGGCTTATCATTAATTGTTAAAAAAAATCATTGAATGTTACCTAGGGTGGACAGGAAAAGTTAAATGAATTAACAGATTCTTGTTTAGGAAATATTTTTTAATTTCACCGTAAGTTTTAAGATTATTTAAGTAATTTGGATAGAAATATTTAAATTTATAATTATATTCACTCCATAGGATAGAAAAAGTTTCATCGTCGAAATGAAAAATAGTATAACTTGGATTCATTGTTTTATATGTTCCTAAAATTCCTTGATTTATATATAGTTAGTTTTTCTATTTTAAGAAGGCTGATCTTCGTGTTCTAATCATATTTACTTACCTCGCTTTTCTTATATTCTATCAGATAGTAACCTAGAGTAAAAGTTTTTTCACTTTAGTGTGAGTTTAGCAGGGGGCTTTAGGCTATTAAATAAATGCAAAAAAGTTTGTAGATAACAATCGACAAACTTTAAATTAATTATGGTACAGGAAATGGGACTTGAACCCACACGAGAAAATCTCACTAGAACCTGAAACTAGCGCGTCTGCCATTCCGCCACTCCTGCATTATTAATAAGTACAATAATTGTTGAGAAGATCTTGAGATAATTTGGTTGCATGGAGGATAGTTAATATTGAGAAAAAAGAGTAAGCAAAAACATATGTTTTAAAAACAAAAACCATTACTAAACCAATGAATCCTTCTACAAGAAATATAATTAAATAAATGTAAGGGAGGCAGGTTATTAAAAATGGTTTGCTAATAGCAATGTTTTTTAACAAACTGAATTTTTTTAGTATTAGCAAGACAATATATAATCCATAGCTAGATATTGACCATAAAACTGTTCTAAAGATCAAATCAAAAAGAATTGTTTCTATTTTGAAAAAAGGATAGCACCAAATATAACCTAGACACATTATAATCAAATAAATACTGCTTAGTATTAATGCCTGTCTTTTCATTGGCTAGTCCTCCTAAAAGCTATACATGATTGTGATATTTAATGACAGGTTAATCTAAATTAAAATAATTATTAAAGTCCTTTAATAATATTATTATACATCATTTAATTTGATTTGTTAATTAGTTAAACATTTTGTTATAATAAAAATAGTGAAAATGGAGGTTAGGTATAATGGCTGTTTTAGACACAGAGATTTTAGTTAATTATTATTTTGAGGAAATTTGTAAAATTCCCCATGGCTCTTATAATGAAGAAAAGATTGCTGACTTTGTTGAAGCATTCGCGAAAGAAAAAGGTTTTAGATATCATCGGGATCACTTAAATAATATTGTTATTTACAAAGAAGCTAGTCAAGGATATGAAAATCATGAAACACTGATGTTGGAAGCACATATGGATATGGTCAATGAAAAGAATAAAGATAGTAATCATGATTTTGAACATGATCCATTAGATTTGTATCTTGAAGATGGCTATGTTAGTGCTAATGGGACGACATTAGGAGCAGATGATGGCTATGGAGTTGCTTATATGTTGGCAATCTTAAGTGATCCTAATGTTAAAAATCCACCTTTAGAGTGTGTTTTTACAGTTGCCGAAGAAGTTGGTCTTGATGGAGCGTTAGGTTTTGATGCAAGTTTATTAAAGGCGACAAGAATGATTGGGCTAGATAGTGAAAATGAAGGAGAAATTTGCACAACTTCATCAGGAGGCTGTGATGTAATGATTACTAAGGAATTATATTTTACTAGTAATGAAAATCCAACTTATACATTATTAATAAAAGGATTATCAGGAGGACATTCTGGAGGTGAAATTCATCGCGGTAAAGGAAATGCCAATAAATTGGCTGCTCGAGTTATGTATGGTATGATCAAGGCAAATTTAGATATCCAGCTAGTGGATCTAAATGGTGGATTAAAAAATAATGCGATTCCCCGTGAATGTGCAATTGTTTTTGCTAGTACAAGTGATTTTAAGTTACTTCAGGAAGTGGCAGATGAGTATCAAGATTATTTTAGTGAAGAATTTGAAATTAGTGATCCTGGTGTTAAAGTTGAGTTATCATTAAATAATGATATTGCACAGCAAACGTTGAGTATAAAAGAATCAAAAGATATTATAAAATTAATGATGGCAGCTAAGAGTGGTTTTGTCGAACGTTCATTAGTGATTGAAGATTTGACAACGGTTTCATTAAATATGGGTGTAGTATCAATTAAAGATAAACAATTAAAAATAGATTATTTACTACGTTCACCAATGAAAAGCGCTGTGATGAACATGGTTGATGAATTAGATATTATTGCAGATGCCTTTGGTGGCACAATTACTCCAGCAAATTATTATCCTGGTTGGAATTACGACCAACATTCAAAATTACGTGATTTATTTAAAGCATTTTATTTTAAACGTACTGGAGCAGAAGTAAAAGAAGTAGCTACTCATGGTGGACTAGAAACGGGAATCTTTAAAGGGAAGATGCCAGCGCTAGATATTATTACGATGGGTCCTAATATGGCAGACATCCACACTCCAGATGAACGTATGGAAGTTGCATCATTTGTAAATTGTTACGAAATATTAAAAGATTTTATTGCGACATTATAAACCAAGTGTTAACTTGGTTTTTTCATTCTTTGAAAAGGGATATTGTTGAAAAGTGGCGATAATAGGAATACAATAATATGAGTTATAATAGATAAAAGAGGGAAAATTATGTTTAAAATGAAAGTTGATTTAACCAAAGATCCAATTTTAAAATCATTGTTGATCTTTGCGTTTCCATTATTTGTGGCTAATGTTTTTCAACAACTTTACAATACTATGGATACGATGATCGTAGGAAACTTTTTAGGGGATACATCATTGGCGGCAATTGGAGCATGTGGTGCTATTTATGAATTATTAGTTGGTTTTGCTTTAGGGGTAGGAAATGGATTAAGTATTGTTACAGCACGAAGTTTTGGTGCTAAAGATGAGAACTTGTTAAAAAAATCAGTTGCGGGATCAATCGTAATAGGAATCTTGTTAACTATTATTTTAATGCTTTTTTCACAGTTTTGTTTATATCCGCTATTAGAATTATTAAATACACCAGCAAATATAATTAATGAGGCATATGATTATATTTTTATGATTACTATTTTTGTTGGGGTAATGTTTGCTTATAATTTGTGTGCTGGATTATTGCGAGCAATTGGCAATAGTGTAATGCCGCTTGTTTTTTTACTTATTTCTTCAGTCTTGAATGTAGGATTAGATTTATTATTTATTACTCAATTTAATATGGGAATTCAAGGTGCTGCTATTGCAACTGTTATTGCTCAAGGAGTTTCGGCAATTCTTTGTTTTTATTATATTTATAAAAAATGTCCTATTTTGCTTCCTCACAAAGAGCATTTTAAAATTAGCAGGGAACTATATCAAGAATTGGCAGGGCAAGGTTTTTCGATGGGATTAATGATGTCGATTGTTTCTACAGGAACTGTTATTTTGCAAACCGCCATCAACAAATTTGGTTATTTAATTATTGCTGGACATGTTACTGCTCGTAAATTAAATAGTTTTTGTATGATGCCTGCAGCAACATTGGGTCTAGCCCTATCTACTTTTGTTTCACAAAATAAAGGGGCAAATCAAGGATTGCGAATTCGACAAGGGGTCCGTTATGCTAATTTAATTGCAGTAGGGTGGAGTGTTATTGCAACAGTTGTATTATTCTTTATTGCCTCAACTCTAGTTCAATTATTGTCAGGGTCAAGTAGTGCAGTAGTAATTGATAATGGTTCATTATATTTAATGCTAAATGCTCCATTTTATTGTATGTTAGGAATCTTATTGAATCTTAGAAATTCTTTACAGGGATTGGGGCGTAAGATTATTCCTTTAGTTTCAAGCATAATTGAATTTATTGGGAAAATAGTATTTGTTTGGCTGTTTATTCCATTGTTAGGATATTTTGGGGTTATTATTTGTGAACCGGTAATTTGGTGTTGTATGTGTTTACAGTTAGCTTATTCTTTTTATCGGGATCCATACATTAAAGAATATAGAAATATTAAGAAAGAGGCTGTAACGGGTAAATAATTATGTTGTGGTTTTGTCTTGTGCAAAAAGCACTCTATGATGAACGCTTTTTCAGACTTTTGACAAAGTGATACTCCAAAACGAGTATCGCTTTTTTTATATTGACTAACTTATAGAAAAATAGCGTTTTTGGATTACATACAGTGTTGTTCCCCTATCTTGCTATTATTTTTAGAATGTGATACGCAAAAATCATTAGTCCTTGATGCTGATTCTCCTTAAGCCCTTTTTACTCTTGTATATCTCAAATTGTGATGTTTTTTGCAATTCTATGGATTTAATTTGTATTTCCTATATCCTAACTTATTTGTAGCGCTGTATTCTAAAATCTTTATGTTGGGACATACATATTCATATTTTTTAATGTAGCTTTTTTTGTGATTGATCTTTTATATGGTGCATACATCTTTTGTTTGTTTTCTAATATCGTCTTACAAATTGTCAGTGTGATATATTCTGGATTTAAACATATATTTTTTGTCCTATCTTTATATTCTTCATTTAGTAACGCATACGTTGGAAAAACGATACACTGTTATGCACGTTGCCTGTGACGCAATAGTTTAATCCAACCAATCTGTTTTTATCACAAAATGTTTGATGGGAATATACTATTCATATAGATATGCCGGGAAACCGTAACAGCTGTTTCAAAATAGATCCTGATGTAACATTTATGCATATAAAATACGATTACTATAAGCATACAAATGTATTTAAATCTGAATATAATATCCAATTTGGGATAAGTGATGGCATTATAAGAAATATATATATCAGCAGTAACGGTAATGATTTAAAAACATATATACCATCGATGAAAAATATGAAGCAATCTATGGAAAGCTTCCTAAAAGAACACCAGCAGGTGTAAAATTAGAGATATAAATTTTTTCAAAAATAAGGTAATTCTTTTAAAATGCGTCAAAAAATAGTAAATTAATGAGGAAAAGACAGAGTAAAAAGGCTAAAATTTTATCATTTATTTTAATTTACAAAAAAAAGAACTGTAATACTCTAAAAT
>SKES01002029.1_pt1 | contig 10227 bp, 8 predicted proteins | sample 4826851 | NCBI WGS metagenome assembly SKES01 (sample SAMN11008803, study PRJNA524170) | human gut metagenome | biome: Human fecal sample; material: Feces; isolation source: fecal sample from pouch patient p52 | host: Homo sapiens | place: Israel: Tel-Aviv | collected 2016-09-04 | reverse complement strand
ATATTGATAAGCAAGCATAAAAATTGTGCTTGCTTTTTTATATTGTATTCAATTTGTAAAATAAAATGTATTGCATTTATAATCCAACTGTGCTATAATATAATACAAGATATAGATATACAAAAATATCAAGGACACAAAATATAGTGGTTACATAGTATTTGAGATTTGCATAAAACACGCATAAAGACGTGCTTTCTGCATATTTTTTTTGAGCGATAATACTGTATATAGTGTTTTATACAGAGAAGGGGTTATGAAAGTGAAAGTACAGAAGCGTGACGGCAGAATTGTTGAATACAATGCTGACAAGATAACAGCCGCCATTAAAAAAGCGAATGTTGAGGTGGACAATTCGCAAAAAGTCAGTGACGACTTGATAGAAGAGGCGATAGGAAACGTTGAAAAAACAGACAAGGAAGTAATTCCCGTTGAAACGATACAAGATATAATCGAAAAGACGCTTGTTGCACACAACAAGTATGTACTTGCGAAAAAGTATATGATATACAGATACCAACGCAGTCTTTTGAGAAAGTCGAATACAACAGATGAATCAATCCTAAAGCTAATCAGAAACGAAAACAAGGAGCTTGCGGAGGAAAATTCAAATAAGAATACTGTTCACGCGTCTACACAGCGTGACTATATAGCAGGTGAAGTGTCGCGTGACCTCACAAGACGTATGCTGTTGCCGGAGCATATCACAATGGCACATCAAAACGGCATACTTCATTTTCATGACGCGGATTATTTTATACAGCCGATTTTTAACTGCTGTCTTATAAATATCAAGGATATGCTTGACAACGGTACTGTTATGAACGGTAAAATGATTGAATCGCCTAAGAGCTTTCAGGTTGCCTGTACCGTCACAACGCAGATTATTGCGGCGGTTGCAAGTAATCAGTATGGCGGACAGTCCGTAAATGTGGCACATTTGGGAAAATATTTAAGAAAGAGCCGCGACAAGTTTATGGCTGAAACACAGGAAAAATTCAAGGATACGTTAAGTCGGGAAGATATTGAGAAAATAGTTGAAATGCGTGTCGATGATGAATTAAGATCGGGTGTACAGACTATTCAATATCAGATTAACACGCTTATGACAACGAACGGACAGTCGCCGTTTGTGACTTTGTTCCTATATATTGACGAAAATAACGAATACGTTGACGAAAACGTAAGAATTATAGAAGAAATTCTTCGTCAAAGACTTGACGGTATTAAGAATGAACAGGGTGTATATGTTACACCTGCATTCCCAAAACTTATATATGTGCTTGATGAAAACAACTGTCTAAAGGGCGGTAAATACGATTACGTTACGAAACTTGCGGTTAAATGTTCCGCTAAAAGAATGTATCCCGACTATATTTCAGCAAAGAAAATGCGTGAAAATTATGAGGGTAACGTGTTCAGCTGTATGGGCTGTCGCTCGTTCCTTTCACCTTGGAAAGACGAAAACGGTGAGTACAAGTGGGAGGGAAGATTTAATCAAGGTGTTGTAAGTATAAATCTTCCGCAAATCGGACTTGTGGCTAAGGGCGATGAAGAAAAGTTTTGGAAACTGTTTGACGAACGTTTGGAACTTTGCTATGAGGCGCTTATGTGCCGTCATAAAGCATTGGAGGGGGTTGTGTCTGACGTAAGCCCTATTCACTGGCAATACGGTGCTATAGCACGTTTGAAAAAAGGTGAAACGATTGATAAATACTTGCACAATGGGTATTCTACGTTGTCGCTCGGATATATCGGTCTTTATGAACTTACTTACCTTATGACCGGCGAAAGCCAAACAAGCGGTAAGGGTAAAGAATTTGCACTTAAAGTAATGTATCATATGCGTGACGCGGCGGAAAAGTGGAAAGAGGAAACAGGATTGGGTTTCAGTCTTTACGGCACACCTGCGGAAACGTTATGCTATCGTTTTGCTAAAATTGATTATGAGAAATTCGGACCGATTAAGAATGTTACCGATAAGGGTTATTATACAAATTCTTACCACGTTGACGTCAGAGAGAAAATCAATGCTTTTGATAAATTCGATATTGAAAGCGAATTCCAAAATATTTCGCTCGGCGGTGCGATTTCTTATGTGGAAATACCGAATATGCAGAATAACCTGCCTGCACTTGAAACACTCGTGAAGTATATTTATGATAACATTCAGTACGGCGAATTTAATACAAAGTCGGACTATTGCCAAGACTGCGGCTTTGACGGTGAGATTATGATTAATGACAATATGGAATGGGAATGTCCGCAATGTCATAATAAAGACCACAGTAAATTGAATGTTACAAGACGTACTTGCGGTTATCTCGGCGAAAATTTTTGGAATACGGGAAAGACGAAAGAGATTAAGAGCAGAGTTTTGCATTTGTAATAAGGGAAAATAACGTGAAAAATCACGTTATTTGATTTAATTGTCCGTGCGATTTTCGCCTATGGCGAACGCACATGGACATAATTTCCACTTAACGCCTTGTCAGCCCACAAGCAAGAGCAGTTAAGGTTTTTAATTACTATTTGTGGGCAGAAATGCTGTGGAAATTAATTATGTATTATGGGAATATAAAGAAAACTGACATTGCAAACGGAACAGGCGTGAGAGTATCGCTTTTTGTCAGCGGTTGCAGACGTCACTGTAAGGACTGTTTTAACAGTGAAACGTGGGATTTTTGTTATGGCAATGAGTTCACGGACGATACAATGAACGAAATTATAACCGCAATGGATAAGGAGTATATAAAAGGTTTCAGCCTGCTCGGCGGTGAGCCTTTTGAAAAGGAAAATCGCATGGCGGTACAATATATATTAAAAACAATAAAGGAACATTTTCCGAATAAAACCGTATGGTGTTACAGTGGTTTTGCTTTTGAAGAGCTTGTCGGAGAATGTGAAGATATTTTAAAGTATATTGACGTGCTTGTTGACGGTGCATTTGTGGCGGAAAAGAAAAATTTGAAATTGAAATTCAGAGGGTCTGAAAATCAAAGAATTATAAATGTAAAGAAATCACTTGAAGATAAAACAGTGACGGAACTTACAGAAGGGGAATACGATGAATACTAAACAATTTGTTAGAGTGGCAATGCTTACGGCATTGGCGTGCGTACTTACTATCGTGCCGAAAGTGCCGATAGGCGGCGGATATGTGCATTTCGGCGACTGCATAATTTATGTGGCTGCAATGATACTCGGACCTATACCCGGTGCGATTGTCGGAGCGATAGGACATAGCTTGGCAGATTTTATTTCAGGTTATCCGATATTCTGTATACCGACATTTATTATTAAAGGTATTATGGGATTTGCAATCGGTAAAATCGTTTACGGACACGTTGATATAAAGTATTTTATAATCGGCGGTATCGTTGCACTTGTGATTGTTACAGGCGGTTACTTTGCTGCGGAAATTCCGCTTATGGGATATGAAACCGCACTTGTATCGCTTATTTCATCACCGATACAGTGGTGTATGAGTATGGTTGCGTCAGCGATTATTGTACCGATATTGATTAAGAACAGAAAAAGAATAGGATTTTAATTAAAAACACACAGTCTGTTTTCATAGGACTGTGTGTTTTTTTAGTTATGTACTTTATTCACTCTTTGGAGCGGACTGTGTTTTTTTGAGGGGGTCTTAGATGTATAAGCTCCAATAATTTTAAAATACTGTTTTTTAAGCCGTATTTTACGATTGGTTTTTCTATGTAGTTGGTTATGATTATTCCCGCTAATATTGAAACGGTCCAACAAATTAAGGTTAATCCGTCCATTGCGGCTCTGTCGTTCATTACGGGATTTTGTGTGCTGTAAGGTATGTTGTGATTTTTTAGGAATATAAATACATTCTGGTGCCATAGGTACACCGTATATGATATTGATGAAAGGAAAACGAAAAATTTATTTCCCCATATTTTCTTTTCCCAAAAACCGTATGAGAAACAAGCGGTGAAAAGGAAAAGTGCTATTAATACAGAGAATATTCCTCTGTACAAAAAGCGAAAATACACATCGCCCGCAACTCCGTTCGGGAATGAAATCTTTCTAAGCCAGCACATATATCCGAAAGCAGAGAAAATACTCAAAGCGGATATAATTGTCATGCACAATTTGAGTTTATCTATACATTTTACTTTGTTTCTTACATATACCACGAAATATGCGGAAATCATTCCGAAAGCAAATACGTCAAAATAAATAGGTGTGATTGCCGACATTATAGGCTGTGATATGTTTGCATTTGCCATAAGTATAAATCTCAGCAATACAGCCACTAAAGACATAACGACTGTTGTAAGAACAGGTTTCTTGCGGAACGGAATACATATAAGCGGAAACAGAACATAAAACTGAACTTCAATACTCATTGTCCAAGCGGTAGAAATGGTTGTTCCGATAGTATGCGAATCAAAGTTATGAATGAAAAGCAAATGCATTATAACATTGTGAGCAACATTCGTAAAACTTTTGGGATCATACATTCCGCCTATATATGAAAAACTCGGAATTAGAATAGTCAGAATAAGCATTATGACATATGAAGGATAAATTCTTCTTGCACGCTTTATAAAGAAATTCTTCCAACCTCTGAACTCACATTCACCAAACATACTTCGTGCGATAGGATAGAAAAGACAAAATCCACTCAACACGAAGAAAGAATCTATGGCTACATAGCCGTAACGTTGAAATATTTCAAAATTAAACAAATACTTGTCAGGACTTATTTTTAAATTATAAAAAATCCAACTTTGCTGGAATGTGTGAAATATTACTATAAAAATAAGTGATATTGCTCTCATTCCGTCCAAAGCGTAAAGATAGCCGGGAATATCGCTTTGACGTGAATTATTCATTTGTTTCCCTCCTGCTGTACATAATGCCGATTATAACGGTGACCAAGATTATTGCGACGGTTATACTAAGACCTATAATCATTATTTTAGGCATATGACCGCAACTCATTATTGCCCATTTTATTCTTTCGATACCTTTTTCAGAGGGCAAATCGGCTGCGTATGCAAATGTGGAAGGCATAGTGCATAACATCACCCAAACAGCTAATATAAATTTTTTCATATGTTTTCCTCTCTGTAAGTCTATAATATAAGACTGTTTATTGAATTATAATTGCTGTACCCGATTGTGCAGGGGCAGGGGTTATGTTTTGGGCATTTTGTGCCTGTACAGGTTTGTCTGTTGCCGATTGTGTATTGCTGTTTTGTGCGTTTGCTGTGTCGGCTGTTGGATTTGTTGTACTTGTTGGGTTTGTTGTATTTGTTGGATTTGTTGTGCTTGCTGTATTTGTTGTATCGGTTGAAGTAGTTGTTGTGGCTGTTTCACCGCTTTCAGGGGCGATTGTTGTGACGGCGGCTTGATAATTAATATCGTCAAGTCTGTGGAATGTATATCCCTCTGAAATCAAATATTCGATAATCATTGGCAAAGCGTCAGCCGTAGCTTGTTTAGCGGCGGCATCGTGCATAAGAATGACAACATTTTGACCTTCCGGCATATTTGACTTTAGGTAATCCAAAAGACCTTGTGCATCTTTCTTTTTACCCTCTGCGTCACCATTTAGCGCGTTCCAGTCACAATAATAGTAACCGTTTTCTTTTAGTACTTTTTTACATTCTTGCTTTACAGGCGAAAAACTGTCTGCACTTGATTTATAGCTGCCGCCAGGAAAACGTACAAGTCGCATTGTTTGAGCGCCGCCTGTAACTGCGTCAATTTTTTGGAAACAAGCGTTTACTTCATTAATAAATGTGTCTGTTGACGCATATAATTTCTCATAGTTATGTCCATCAGAGTGGTTTGCTATAAGATGTCCTTCTTCGTATACACGTCTTGCCATATCAAAGTTTGAGTCGATAAGTGAACCGACTTCAAAGAACGTGGCTTTAATATTGTATTTTCTCAAAGTATCAAGAATTTGCGGAGTTATATTTTCTGTAGGACCGTCATCGAATGTAAGATAACAACGCTTTTCCTGTACTGAATCTTTAACGATTTGAAGCAGGTCGTTTTCTTCCGTTGCGGGAGGAATATTTAATGTATTTGTTTGTACCGGCTCTACGGTCGGAACGACATTTTCGGGATTTTCTGTTGCTTCGACTGATACATTATTTGTATTTTGTTGCTCGTTGTTACCTTTTTTCATCGAAACGGCAACTGCGACAACAATAATAATTGCTATAAGAACTATAAAAATAATAGCCGCACGTATACGTTTTTTTCTAAGACGTTCACGTCTGCGGCGTTCACGACGTCTCATTTCAAATTCGGTTGCATTAGACATAATTAAAATCCCCCTAAAAAGCTGATATATCATTATTATATACCAATTTACAATAAAATTCAACAATATTATTAACAATATTATTAAAGAATAAAAATAAATAAAGAAAGGGTATGATAAACAATGAAAAAAGTGATTTTGGTAATTTTTTGCACGACAATTTTGATGAGCGGTTGTTCATCTAATACAGCCGATACGGTCAGTAATGACGTACAACAGGTGAATGTGTCATATGACCAAATGAATAATGAGGGGATTGGTTGGGGATTTGTACGCAAGAAAGGCGCACCGCCCGAAATACCTAATTCACAAAAGGAAGTGCTTAGAAAATACGATTGCTATTATATAGATGAAAATGCACCGAAAACACTTTATCTGACATTTGACGAGGGTTATGAAAACGGCTACACGTCAAAGATTTTGGACGTTTTGGAGCAGACTTCAACGCCTGCGGCATTTTTTGTGACAGGTCCGTATCTTGAAAATCAACAGGAATTGGTGCATAGAATGATTGATGACGGTCACATTGTCGGAAACCATACCGTAAACCACCCGAATTTACCGAAACAGAGCGTCGAAACGGAACAAAAAGAACTTTCCGATTTGAATAAAATGTGTGAGGAAATGTACGGCGTGAGTATGAAGTATATGCGTCCGCCGGAGGGGGAATACAGTGAACGAGTGCTTGCTGTTGCAAAAGATATGGGATACAGGACAATTCTGTGGAGCTTTGCGTACAAGGATTGGGACATAAATATGCAGCAGGGGGCGGACTATGCGTTTAATCAAGTTACGCCGTATCTGCATGACGGTGCTGTTTTACTTCTTCACGCAGTGTCCTCCGACAATGCAAATGCTTTGGAAGATATAATAAATTACGCAAAAAATGAGGGATATACGTTTAAAAGCCTTGATGAATTGCAATAATTAAGAAAAAAACATAAAAACTCTTAAAAAACACTTTATTAATTCATCATTTTGGTGTATAATTAAATTATTATAATGTATTTTAGAGAGGAAATTGATAAAATGAGAGAGGCAAGTTTTGATTTTGGTAAGAAACCGCCTGTTGACGGTTACACAAAAGTGACTGAAAAATCTGTTTACACAAAGGAAAAAGGTTTTGGACTTTCGGAAGTCGCAGAGGCTGACGAAAGAAAAATCGGTGAAAAGGAATTAAACAGAGATTTTCTTTTTATGGGCGGAAAGTCATTTATCGTTGATATTGAAAACGGCGAATATATTGTACGCGTTTCTACGGGCGACTATGTTGACGAAGGCGATGTTATGACATTCTACAACGTCAACGGTGAAAAATACGGCGTATGGGTAAGTGACGGTACTGTTGTGGAAAGAGTGTTCCCTGTTACAGTTACTGACGGTAAGATTGAATTTGCATTTGAAATGGGTAAGCATACTTGCCTTAACAGCATTGATATTGCACAAAAGCAAGACATTGAAGTTAAGAATGTTAAAAGTGCCGTTATCGCAAAACGTGATACGGCTTCGGTTAAATTGACTTGGGATAAAGCCGACGGCGTTATCGGTTACAGAGTGTCACGCAGAAATCCGAAGAATAACGAAATTGATAAGGTTCAGGAAGTTATTACAGAGGAATTTGTTGACGGTGACGTTACAATATGCGATAAATTTGAATACAGCGTGTGTGCATTGTATGCACATAAGTTCTGTTCGGATAAGTCTGTTACGATTGATGTTGAAGTCGTTGACGGCAAGAGCGTTGCCGGTGAGATAACAGAGCTTGACGCAAAGGAAACTCCTAATTCCGTAACACTTGTGTGGAACGGATTTAAGGAGGCGGTTTGGTACAACATTTATCAAAAAGCACCTTACGGTATTTACAAGTACATAGGAAAAACAGAAGAAACACATTTCATTGATGATAAAGTAATAACAAACGTACCTTTCGTATATGCGGTTGAGGCTGTTACGACAAGCGGTATATCAAAACGCAGTGAGGTAACAATAGATATGGAGGCTAAGCCGAAGAAACGCAAAATGGAAACGTTGGGCAGAGGTGCCGTTGCAATGATGACAGAAAACGGCGTATTCCTTAGCTGGCGTCTTAATGCGTATGAATACGAACAGGACATTAACTTTATAATTTTAAGAAACGGTGAAAAGATTACAGACGTAATCACCGATTCTACAAACTATCTTGACAAAGACGGTAAACCGGAAGACGTTTACACAATCAAAGCCGTAAAGGGTAATAAGGCTGAGAAAAAGGGTGCGGAAGTTAAAGTTGTAAATGCACCTTATATATCAATTCCTCTTGACAAGCCTGAAAACTTTGTTGACCCTGACGGCAATTCATATCCTTATACCGCAAATGACGCGTCTGTTGCAGACCTTGACGGTGACGGCGAATACGAAATCATTCTTCGTTGGGACGCAAACGGTAAGGATAACTCACACAAGGGTATAACAGGTGAATGTTTGCTTGACGCATACAAGCTTGACGGTACAAAGCTATGGAGAATTAATCTCGGACGTAATATCCGTTCGGGTTCACACTATACACAATTTATGGTGTATGACTTTAATAATGACGGTAAGGCAGAACTTGTATGCAAAACCGCAGACGCAACTGTTGACGGCAAGGGTAACGTAATCGGTGACAAGGACGCGGATTACAGAAATAAGGACGGATTCATTCTTGAAGGTCCGGAATACTTGACATTGTTCAACGGTGAAACAGGCGAAATTATGGATACTGTCGATTATGATCCGCCGAGAGGCAACGTTCGTGAATGGGGCGATTCTTGGGGTAACAGAGTCGACCGTTTCCTTGCCTGCGTAGCATATCTTGACGGTGAAAATCCGAGCGTTGTAATGTGTAGAGGTTACTATGACCACGGTTGTCCGACAGTGCTTGTTGCATATGACGTAATTGACAATAAACTTGTTAAGCGTTGGAAGTTCCTTGCTAACAAGGATCAGAATATCGAATACACAAATCAAGGTAACCACAATCTTGGTGTCGGTGATATTGACGGCGACGGACTTGACGAAATCGTTTACGGCGCAATGGCTGTTGACCATGACGGTAAGGGTATTTACTCAACAGGCCTTGAACACGGCGACTGTATGAACCTTGGTAACTTCACAAAGAAAACACCTAACCTTGACTTCTTCCAAATTCACGAACACGACAGTGCCGAATACGGTTTTGAAGTGCGTGACCCTGCAACAGGCGAGATTAAGTGGGGTAAGTTTACAGGCCGTGACACAACAAGAGGACTTTGCGCGAAGATTGACCCGAGATATGAAGGTAATCAGTGTTGGGTAATGGATGACGGTATCTACACAATGGAGGGTGAACTTATCAATGAAAAGGGCCCTGAATCAATAGATTTTGCTATTTGGTGGGACGGCGACCTTATCCGTGAACTTCTTGACCACGAATTTGATGATGAAAAGGCAGTCGGTTATCCGAAAATTTATAAGTGGGATTATGAAAACAACAAACTTGTGACAATCCTTGACCCTAAGGGTACTCTTTCAAACAACTGGAAGAAGGGTACACCTTGTATCCAAGCCGATATTTTGGGTGACTGGAGAGAAGAGGCTGTTTGGAGAAATGAGGACGATACGGAACTTCGTATTTACACAACAACAGACCTTACAGACCATAAGTTCTATACGTTTATGCACGACAGTGTTTACAGATTAAGCGTTGCATTCCAAAATACCGCTTACAATCAGTGTACACAAACAGGTTTCTATATAGGTCCTGAAATGGATAAACCGCCTGTACCTAACAACGAATATGTGAGAGGAATTAACATTCCTGAATTCACGGAAGATATTGATGAAATTTAGCATTTAATGTATACTATGTATCAAATCCTTTACAAAAAGATTGATATTTTATGTAAAATAGGAAAAAA
>SKES01002018.1_pt1 | contig 10289 bp, 16 predicted proteins | sample 4826851 | NCBI WGS metagenome assembly SKES01 (sample SAMN11008803, study PRJNA524170) | human gut metagenome | biome: Human fecal sample; material: Feces; isolation source: fecal sample from pouch patient p52 | host: Homo sapiens | place: Israel: Tel-Aviv | collected 2016-09-04 | reverse complement strand
TAATAGTATATAGAATAAAGGAGGAATAAATGAGTATTGAATCAGTAGCTGGTAAAATTATTATAATAGCATTAGTTGCAATTGGACTATATGCTTTTTTTATGTTAGTTGACTTGATTAGAACGAAGGGAGCAAATAGATGAGTAAATACTTTAATGACAAAAGATATTGCTACTGCTTCGATATACCAACGAGTAATGGCTTGGGAGTTTGCAAAGGTTGCAGGGGGTATACAAACGTCTGTTATAGTTGCGATCGCTGTTTACATTGCTGGCGTACATCACAGATTGAACTGTTTACCGAATATGATGAACCTAAGTTGCTGGCACTTATAGAAAACTGGAATAAATTATATCAAATTAGAAAGACAAGGAACTTTTAATGCTTAATTTAGACGAGAAGAAAATTAGAAAAGGTAGACCTATTGGGCTACCGTATCAAGGGAGCAAGAAAAAGATAAGTAAGAAAATAGTTGAAATCATCAAACAGAACTTTGGCACAGATAAGCCGATATACGACATCTTCGGAGGTGGCGGAGCAATTACAGCCGAATGTATTTTAAATGGTTTAGAAGTCCATTATAACGACTTAGACAATGATATAACCAACACTTTTGAACGAGTTATATCACAAGACCGTGAGTGGATTAAAACCCTTATTATTTCACGTGAGGAGTTCTTCGAGATTAGGGCGAAAGAAAACAAGACAACAGACGACTTTTTGAAATTGCTGATTAACTCTTTCGGAAATAGCACGAAAAGCTATATGTATTCTGAAGAAACTTCAGACTTGAAATATAATCTAGCTAAAGAAATTATCGAAAAGCATGACGTTTTTATCGGTTATAAACAAACAGAAACATATAAGAGAACGATTGAAAAGCACAAACGATTTGAACAACTTCAACGACTTCCACAACTTCAACAACTTCAACGACTTCAACAACTCCAACGACTTCAACAACTTGAACGACTTCAACAACTTGACAAAGTAAAAGCAACAAATAAAAGTTATCATGATTTTAGCGAAGTTTCTGGAGCTATATTATATCTTGATCCTCCTTATGAGGGGACAAGACACGATGGTTATATCAATTCATTCGATAGTCAAGAGTTTTACGACTGGGCATTTAAAATGGCCAAAACTAACATTGTGATAATTTCAAGTTATTCAATTTCTGACGAACGCTTTGAGGCTGTATATTATTTTGACAAAGTACGTAGCACTATTCGGTGTGGACAAAGAGATGGTAAATGTGAGAAATTATTTATGGTTAAAAACATATCAAATTAAAAAGACAAGGAATAATGCTTAAGTTAGACGAGAAGAAAATTAGAAAAGGCAAACCAATCGGATTACCATATCAAGGGAGCAAGAAAAAGATAAGCAAGAAGATAATTGAAATCATCAAACAGAACTTTGGCACAGATAAGCCGATATACGACATCTTCGGAGGTGGCGGAGCAATTACAGCAGAGTGTATTTTAAGCGGCTTAGAAGTGCATTATAATGACTTGGATAAGGATATAACCAACGCATTTGAACGAGTTATCTCTCAAGACCGCGAATGGATTAAAACGCTAATTGTTTCACGTACGGAGTTTACCGAGATTAAGGAGAAAGAAAATAAGACGACAGATGACTTTTTGAAGTTACTAGTCAACTCTTTTGGAAATCAGAAGAAATACTATATGTATCCTAAAGGAATTTCAGATTTGAAATATAATCTAGCTAAAGAAATTATCGAAAAGCATGACGTTTTTATCGGTTATAAACAAACAGAAACATATAAGAGATTGATTGTTAAGCCTCTTAGACTCCAACAACTTGAACAACTCCAACAACTCCGACAACTCCAACAACTTAACGAAGTAAAAGCAACAAATAAAAGTTATCATGATTTTAGCGAAGTTTCCGGAGCCGTTCTATATCTTGATCCGCCTTATGAGGGTACGAGACAAGAGGGATACAAGGGTGTCAGTTCTTCTTTCGATAGTCAAGGATTTTACGACTGGGCATTCGAAATGGCTAAAACCAATATCGTGATAATTTCTAGCTATTCAATTTCGGATGAACGCTTTGAGGCTGCATATTCTTTTGACAAAGCACGTAGCACTATTCAAGGCGGAATAAGAAATAATAAATGTGAGAAATTGTTTATGGTTAAAAACAGTTAATTCTTGACAAAGTAAAAGCAATTTGATAGAATGTAATTATAAATATAGGAGAACAAAATGAAAGATACAGTAAAAACTTTAATGATAGTTGCAGGTGTCAGCTTTACACTTATCGCTATCACTTGGATAGGTGTGATTGCGACGTTGTTTATTACATGGCTTGGAGGTAACATCTAATGAATTTTAAAGAAAATAAGCACTATGCCAACGAATACGGTGTGGAACTTAACGAATACTTGAAGCATAATTTTAACTACGAAGAACTTGTAGGCTGGTATACGATGCAGGTATTGAAGTATCTAGTGAGAGCTGGCAAGAAAGAGGGTGAAAGCTACGACAAAGACCGTAACAAGGCTTTAGACTATGCAGGAGAACTTGCTAACTTAAGTAACGAGAATGAGCTTACAGAGTACACCGCTGACGACATTATGGGCTTTATACAAGAATTAGCTGATGATTTCGAACGCTGGGAAGGAATAAAATAATTAAAAATAGTTTATGCTTGACAGCGTGAACTTTTTTTTGATATCATAGTCTTATAGAAATAAAGGAGAGTAACGCAAGATGGTAAAATGGATACAAAAGAAAGCGAAGATTAAAGCTGATAGAGAGGATGATTTAAAGACAAAAATTTTAAAAGCACGTGGGATCCCCTTGGAAGACCATCAAGAGTTTTTGTTTCCTGATGAAAAGTGGGAAAATCTTCCTTTTGAAATCCGTAATGTAGAGAGGGCTGTTAATCGTATCTTAGAGGGTATCGCAAACAAAGAAACAATTATAGTAAGTGGAGACCCTGATGCAGACGGAATCACAGCAACAGCTATTATGTTTAACCGATTGAAAGCATTACAAGATTTTAATGAGTTTAACTTAGATTACATCTATCCTCAACGTGATACAGGCCATGGATTGTATGGTCAATTATCAGTTCAAGACCATTGGTTAAATAAAGCAGAAAAGGCAAAGGCTGAAAAAGATAAAGAAAGTCTTGCGAAGTGGGAAAAACTTATTGACCTTAGTCGTTCAAACATTGAAAAGACAAAAGTAGCTGACATTCTCATTGTTTTGGATAGTTCAAGTAATGACTTAGAAGGTGTTGAACGTGCTCGAACATTGAATCCTGATTTAGATATTATTATCTTAGACCACCATGAATTCGATTCTAAAGAGATTGCGAATAAAATGGATAAGGAAGTTATCTTGTGCAACCCTCAACATCACCTAGACAAATCAGTCAATAAAGATTTATCAGGTGCTGGTATGGCTTATAAAGTAGCCAAAGGAATTGATGATGTCTTAGGTGACGAGGGATTTTCTAATCAATTTCGTGACTTAGTCGCAATAGGTTTGGTGGGAGATATGATGAGTGTTCTTAATTTTGAGAACCGTTACCTTATCTCTCAAGGGCTGCAAAATGTTAATAACGTTGGGTTATCACGTATCCTTAAAGGTGCTAAAATTAATACATACCGATACAATACAAAAGATATTGGGTATAGTATTGCGCCATTGATTAACTCATCTGCTCGTATGGGGGAGATTGAGCTTGCTTTTCAAATTTTGATGGTAGATAACGATACTGATGCTGAAAAACTCCGTCTTAAAATGGATAAATTAAATAAGAAACGTCAAGAAACTCAAAAAGCAGTCATGCAAAAATATGAAGATACTCAAGATATGGAAGGCAAGATTGTCATTGTTATTGATTCAGAATCAAACAAAGGTATGAATGGTCTAGTAGCTCAGAATATTGCTCAAAAATATCATCGTCCATGTTTCGTTGTTACAGAGGGAAAAGATGGAGTCTGTCGTGGTTCAGGTCGTTCTTATGGTAGTTTTAATACTAATGAGTTCTTGAGTGAATTAGATTTCGTAGAAGCACAAGGACATGGACAAGCTCACGGATTAAGTTTCCCTCTTGACCGTTTAGATGATTTAAAAGAGTATATCGAAGAAAACATGCCAGACAATCTTGAGGCAGAACAGACGTTCTACTACGACATTGAATTGGAAAATGTCGAAGAAGCGTTCATGGCTTTAACTGACTTAATCAACATCAACTATATTACAGGTAATAATTTTCCAGAGGTTGTAGTACGCATGGACAATGTTATGATTGAAGAACGTACAGTTATTGGCAAAACAAAAGAAACGGTTAAATTTAAAACAAGTGGAGATTTAGTTTTTATTAAGTTTAAAGTTAATGAAGATTGGAACAAAGATATTGATACATTTGATGCTGTAAATGTTGTAGGAAATGGAACAATTAATGAGTTCTATAACTTTAGGACAAAAGAAATGACACGAACGCCTCAAATTATTATCATGGATATTGTAAAGGATTGATATCAAATATTTATTTTCATAAGGAGAACAAATGAAAGATAAAGCATTCGATGAAAATGGACAATGTACTTGTTGAGTATTCAGTATGATGTAAGTGGTGCTGAAATTCCTGAAGGAGTATTACAAGAAGAGGCGGATCTAATTTTTGGTTAAACGAATAAAGTTAATGTTTGACAGCATTGACTTTTTTTGATACAATGGCATTATAGAAGTAAAGGAGACAGAAATGAAATTATTTAACAGAAAACCTAAGGACAAAATTAAAGTAGCAACAGCATTTACATTAAAAGGATTAACAAAACAAGTAATTCAATTAGAGCAAAAAGGGTTTGTTAAACAAGGAGAAATCCAAAGTGCTATGTTTGACGGAACGATTATGGCTTATAAGCAAGCGATGATTAAGAAAGCTAGTGAATAATATGTGTAAAAAACGTAAATACACAAAAATGGGTGCTTTATATTCAATAGTAAATGCTCAGCATAACAAAAAGAAAGCTGGCAAGATACCAGTTAGAGCTTATCACTGTAAGTTGTGCAATTTATATCACTTATCAAGTCAGCAAAGGTTAAACATCAAGACAGGAGTAATTGGATAATGAAAGATGAATTTACATACTACACAGTATCTTGGATATTGGAAAAAGAAATTAAAACACGTAAGTTTTATGATAAAAAAGAGGCTTTAAAATGGAATGAATTGCTTCCAGAAGAACAAAGATATGAAGTTAAAAAGCATACAGAAATAATTGAGGTTATAGCATAATGACAAACGAAGAAGTATATGAAAGAATCGCTAGTGTTCTGAAAGAGCAAGGTATAGGAATGGCACAGTTTGAGTTAAAAGTTAAAGCTGAAACAGGTAAATACCCTAACCTAAAAGTAACTAAATCACGTTTGAGCCTACCGAACACCGTAGCATTCCCTTATCTTACTATGTTTTTCAATGATGAAGAAATGCACGAGCTTATACTTAAAAAGATGAATAATTCAGTAACAGGCGGGGAGGCTATGGACTTACTAGATGAGTTATTATATAGCTTAAAGCCAAGCAAAGAATACCTGTATAAGCAGCGATTGAAGCGTAGAATGCAAAGGGAGGCAATGAGATAATCTTACACAATTATACAAGTAAAATAAATAGGTCAAAATATCCACAGCAAACAGCACGAAAGATTGCCAATGACTTGAATAATAAAGACCCTTTAAATAATTATCTAATCAGTTTTGAGCTTGGCTCTAAAAGGTATATTATTGAAAAATTTGAAATTAAAGGAATGAATAAATGAAACGTTTTTACATAGAAGAAAATGATGAAGGTAAAGAGATTAAGCGAAAACTAACAGCTTTTGCTAATGATGATTTAACACAGCTTTCAGATGATGAGTTAGAAACATTATATTATGAGTCATCTGCTCAATTTTTAGCTAAATCAATGCACTTTACGAAGATTGAGAACGAACTATTTTCAAGAAAGAGTGTAACTGTAAGTGATGAAATTCTAATAAATGCTGGCAATAATATTATTGAAGCTATTAATCAGGTGAGCAATTGAAGCATATATCAAGGCTCAGGTGGTACAGCATGGACAACATGGTAAAAAATAAAATAGATAGCAAATTAAAAACCACCAATTAAGGTGGTCTTTTTTTATTAGTTTACTTTTCCATACTCTGCTTCAAATTCATTTTGATACATAACTGCTTCTGGTAACTTGATTGCTCCAAATTTACCTTGGAAACCGCCAAGCATACGAGTTGTCTTAATATGTCGTGCTGATACTCCATTGCATACATACCAATTTTTAGTGTCTTTACAATTAATTAGAAACATTTCAATTTCTCCGCTTTCTGTTGTGTTATTGTTATCTGTGCTTACAGTTTGCCCTGTAAGGCGCTTATTTAGTTCTGCGATAAAGTATGAGCGACAACTATCTACCGTGCCACCGTGAGCTTCTACGGAACGTCTAGGGCAACTTGTGCTTGATAGTTCTTGATGTAGCTTCACGGTATTATGATTAGGAGTTAGTCCCCATTGTTTCATATACTTAGCTACGTCATCTAGTACCGCTTGTTCATTTCTCAAGAACTGGGTTAAATCGCCCTCTGATTGGCACACTTCCCAACTTGCATAATTTGCATTACCGTATGAGTTAGCACAATGCCAAGCCATATTTGAGAAGTCAGAAGCCTGTAATCGTCCGTCAGAAGCAACGTAGACATGAGCAAAGCCATTTGCTGGATCGTGATTAGGTAACCAGCCATTATAAAAACTAGTGTTAGCTCCATTTGAACCTGCGTCATTGTGAATTACAACCCCAGTAGGGTTATGCCCACGTACACCAGCATTAGTTATATTCATTCTTTTTTACCCTCCGTTTGTTCTTCTTCAGTTTCAGGAATACTTACACCATTCTTTTTCATAAGTTTAATCAAACCGTCAAACATAGGGCTAATTTTTGCGATTAAATAAATAAACTGTCCTACAAAGTACAACAAGCCTACGTTAATCACTGTTTTAGCGATATCAGAAGTTGAGGGTGTTTGTGTAAAGTAAAAGACTGCATATAAAACCCATAGCGCGAAGACTACCGTCAAATCAATTACAAGTCTATGTTTGAAGGGTGGGTTCATCGCTTCTCTATCTTTGACCCACGTAGCGAAAAGAATCGCCAAAATCAAGATAGTTATTAAAATCATTCTAGTTACCATTTTATTTCGCTTTCTATTTTGTTATTTTATTTATTACCGGTGCTTGCTCCTTTGTCCTCCCTCTGTTCCCGGAACAATCCATTGCATGCTATCCCAAATTTCAACATTCTTTCCAACTGGTTCATGTGAACGAATAGCCCCATTGTGGTCTACTGTAAAACGACAGCGTTGACCGTTTGCTGTAAATACGGTAAAGTTTTGAGTGTATTCTGGTTTAAACGTATTGTCTGTAATCCAACCAACAACAGCACCACCTCCTGGAATAGAACCACTTGTAGGGCTACTTTGAAAGTTACAAGTTACCACGTTAGCGGACTTGTATAAAGTGAAAAACTCTAAAGCTGTGCCTGTGATTGTAGCGTAAACAGTCGGTGTTTGAAATTGTGCTGAACGTTGCCCCGGTACACCTTTTACTATCAATGTATTCGTGGTTGTATTGTTTTTAGCTGTTACGTTATTCGCCGTTACTGATTCCGTAGCTGTGAAAGATCTTGATGTTGTTGCACCACTAACGGTTAAATTACCACTAATTGTAGTATTTTTTAATAATATAGAGTCCTTTACCTCTAAGGTACTTAAAACAGCTTTTCCGTCAATTCTTGCGTCACCGCTTAGCGTTACTTCGCCTAAACTTGTTACTTGTTTCGGTTTTTCGGCTTTTATAACTCCTATTGCGTTGGTTGTTATAATATCTATCAAAACTTTCAGTACACCAGAATCATTGTTTATATCGGTTCGGTTGCTATTATTTACGGTTTCAGCTGATAAACTTACAGGACTAGTGGTTTGAGTTAAGTCAATATTTGCATGGATATAATTGATAGAATCGGCCCTTAAAGCTACAGTTTCATCAAATAGTTCAAAATATCTTCCTCCCGCTATAATGGAAGTATTGATATATTGTACGTTTAGAGCTGTGTTAACTGGCTCTGACCAGTCTTTTCGCCTGATAGTCCCATAGTCCATCCCTGTCAACATCATATATAGCTTTCCGTCATTATTTGCACCGACTGGGAACTCTGTGCCATTTGGACTAAAAAATGTGAAGTTTTTAATTGTCATTTTTAACCTTTCTTGAAATTATTTTCGCTTTATCTAAAACCGGGTTATCAGTAATTGATAGCTCTAACAATCTAAATTTTCTACCGCCATAAGGGTAACCGCCAATTGATACAAATTGACCGACTTCATACAATAGCGTAGTTTCAATTCTAAGCGTGCTTTTGCTATTATAGTATACTTTACCTGACAATAGTTCTAAGTGGTCTTTACGTAGTTCTCTGTACCCTGTGAAGCTACCTATTCTATATTTGTCTCCGTAAGTAGCTACATACTCATATAACATTCGGTTTGTCCCCACTTTCTACAAAGATAAGTCTATCACTGAACTCTGTTTTAACTCTGTCTGCTATGTAACCTGAATACAGTTTACCTTCGTACCAAATATCAACCAAGTCATTAACATACAAAGGCAATAGTTCATCTTGATTAAAGATTAACCTTGTGACGATTGTGGAGGGAGAAATTTCAGCCTTAATAATAGACATATCAGGAGGGTTTCCGTGGTCATCTCTATCATAAAACAATGTTTTAGTCACCCTTATTTCTGGCAAGTCTGTTCCGTCTCCATGATAAGTGCTATAATCAACGACATCTCCGTTATTTTTTGCTGTATACATTTTAGGAGCGTCTGTGTAATCGCCAGTTGCTTTGTTTTTAATGAATACGACAGCAAAATTATGAGCTGAACGTTCTACTATTGTTTCCGTGTCCATTGCCACACTTTGCTTAACATCCACCCTTGTTGTGATTCTTTTTCTATTCCAGTTCCTTGAAGCAAAATTAATAAATAACAAGTTCCTGGGGTCTGTTTCAGATGAAGCATGCTGAATGGTTGTAGTTGGTTGGAATTGAACCTTGGAAAATATCCTTTTTGCTACGTCAGTAGCTGGTGAAGTTTCTGCTTTACGGTTGATTGCAACCTTTCCAGCAAAGACAGTTGAATTTAAAAAGTAGCCATAACTCATTAAATCATTCTTATTAGGGTCAATCAAATAGTCAATGATAGCGGAGCTTGTCGTTTTAGTTATTGCATTCGGAACATCTAGGCTTTCAATCATTGCCCAAAAATAGTTCTTTAATGTAGCCTTGTTGCCTTCATCTACACTTGTTACAAGATAAACCATATCTAAGTTTAAGTTTCTTTTTTTACCTAGAGTTTCCTCAATTGGAACAACTTCAGGAAAAAGAATTTGAACAATGTCGCCAACTTCTACCGAAACGGTCAAAGTGGCAGATGAAGTGTAAAGATAACCTGTTTCCCACAGTTCGTAGTTAATAACTTGACATCTTGCCTTTGGTATTGGTAGACCTCTTTTGTCTTTTTTGCCGCTAGGAAGAGTAAAATCAGATATATTATAATAGTTAGGGTTAAAGTTATCATAAACGTTAGCTTCTAACATTAAACGAAGTCCGCCTTTCTCTTGATTTTAAATTCTGTCTTACTTAAGTTGATTAGATCCATTTGACCTTTTTTAATTATACGAGTTCTGTATCGTTCAAAGTCCATTACAGGGAATAAGTTTAGAGCAGTTGTCCCCGTCCAACCTTGATAAGTTTCGTCATTTACATCTGTATTAATTAAAATATAGTCTTGCACCTGTTCCGTATTAAACACAATCGCAGTATATTCATTTCCAATATCGTCTAAAAATCTAATTCCAGTAGGTGTTTTAGGAAGTTTCGGGTATAATATCCCCATAAAACTAAATATTTCATCTTTTATATTCCAGCGGCTTAAACGATCTATATTTGTCTCTCCATAATAAGTGTATGCTTGATTTGCTATGTAGTTATAACCAAAATATTCGCTTATATCAGCAGTTGTGACTTCGCTAGCTGAGGGCATGTATGGAGTGGCTGTTGAACCTTGTTCCCATTTATGACCAGCCGTCCATAAAATTGAATCTGAACCTGAACCAGTTATGTTATAACCGATATAAATAGTATCCTCGGCTTTCAAAGTTACGGTAAAGGAATCTCTCAACCAATCAAAATT
>SKES01002017.1_pt1 | contig 10295 bp, 2 predicted proteins | sample 4826851 | NCBI WGS metagenome assembly SKES01 (sample SAMN11008803, study PRJNA524170) | human gut metagenome | biome: Human fecal sample; material: Feces; isolation source: fecal sample from pouch patient p52 | host: Homo sapiens | place: Israel: Tel-Aviv | collected 2016-09-04 | reverse complement strand
ATATATAAGAGTATAAAACAGAGCACCCCAGTTTATATTTACATTATATTTGAATATCTTATGCAAGATCATCTTCATCTAAAATATATAAACTTTCTAAATTAGATGAAGACAAAACATAGCAATAAAGCGTTTCTTCATAAATGCATAGAAAAAGATAGTTAATATAAGCAGTCTATTATTTTATAATTGTTTATATTTGTACAGCTATTAAGCCTTAAGTAAGGACAACAATACATAAACGCAAAAAAACAACGCCATCCTTTCGGATGGCGTCGTTTCGCATAAGGATTGTGTGCCCTAGTCGGGGTCCAGGGAACAGCAAGGCCCTCAAACAATCGCCGTATGAGGGCCATATGTAGTTGTTCATTATATACACTGTGCGTCACACATCATCTTCCTAATTCATTGTATATCGTTTATGCCGAGCTCTCAGTGTGTTAATGAATTATAGTTAAATTTACAAACCTTATTATTGAATCGCAGCGCGCAAGTCTACTTTTTTAGTTTCTTGGTTAGCTGGACGATTGATCGCTTCACGAAGATCTACAGTATGTTCATCTTGAACAGTAGGTTCTTCACTAGCTTTATTTTTAACTGTTTGTTTAGCTGCGAACCAGATTGTTTCGTTCATGTAGTGACGAAGTTCTTCGTTAGAAACGTTTTCTTGGTCTTTAGCCATTACATCCAAAATAGCATCTTCTAATGCTTGTGCTTCGTCGTCAGTCATAGGACCGCCAACTTCTTTTTGTTTTTGGATGATTTCGTTAATACGATCTGTCATGCCGCGCAATACATTGTAACCATAGCTGTTAGTGAAGCCATCTTCTTTATTGTATTTAGGCATTTCGAAATATTCGTATTCGTTTTTATTACGGTTTTCACCATTCCAGTTCAAGAACACTTCTTGACCATGTACACGACCGATGGAATGTGTGCGGAAGTAGTCAGCATAGTTGTGTTTGTCATAGGAATGTAACCATTTTTTCTCAGCTTTTGTCATACGCTCATGGTTTTCGTATTTCACTTTAGCTTTTGCGATGTTGATCTCCGCATTTTGCCAAGCTTTCACATAGTCATGAACAGCAGACACTGTTTGTGGACTAGCCACTGGAACCAATACTACATTGCCCAATGCAGGAGCAGATACAGGATTAGGTAAGATCAAATTATCGTCATATGTTGGAGCGGATTGTGCACCTACAACGCCTGTAGAAATAACAAGAGCCGCTGCACAAGCAAGTAATGTAGATTTTTTCATTCTATATTCCTCTTTTCTATCGTTAGATTATGGTGAAAGTATCTCTCACGCGTTTACACGTTCATATTTAAAAGCACTGCTTTTATAAACAATAGGGAGAGGCAGGCGCTACACGAGGTAGCGCATACCTTCCTTTGTTCATTCAGTTCTTACACTCACAAATGATTACATACCAAGTTTTGCCATCATAGCAGCAATTTGAGCTTTCATTTGTTCGTTTTCAGCTTTCAAATCAGATACTTCTGTTTTTAATCCAGCGTTTTGTGCTTTAACGGAAGCCATTTCTTGTTGCATTGCATAAGCAGAGCTGATAGGGCCTTTGCGGTAACGATCTGCTACAGCAGCTTCGCTATCACGGTTGCCAACTTTCCAAGTTACACCAGCGTTTGCCATCATGTGATGGGAACCACCTGCCCAAGCTAAGCCTGCATGCATCATTGTGGACTCGTTTTTGTAATGAGCAACGCCCATTGCAATAGCGGAGTTACCACGGTAGTTACCATAACCAGCCATGATTTGAGTTGGTTCTAATGGATCGTATTGGATAGGTTTCAATGCTGCAAGAGCTGCACCTTGTGCACCTACACGACCGATTTCGTCTGTCAATTCATCGAAACGAGGGCTTGCACCAGTAGTCAAGTCGTATACTTTAGCGCCATCTGTAGTTTCAGATTCTTGAACACCTACAGTACCATCTGTAGATTTAACGATTGTACGGGAATCTTTCAATTGTTTCAAGTTAACCGCATCTGTATCGTTAGTACCTTTACCAAGGTTAGTAATTTTGTTACCACCCATGTTGAGGTTACCACCAGTTACGGAAAGGTCACCAGCGTTGAAGTTCAATGCAGGACCATTGTCGCTATTCTTGATGGAGTTGATACCTTTAAGGTCTTTGTTCAATTTAACAGTTAATGTATCGTTACCATCAGCTACTACGTTGATGTTACCAGCAGCGGATTGGAATGCATTGGATTGAGCTTCAGTTACGCCTTCGCCTTGAACTTTAACAAGCGTATTCAACGCATGTTTGTTTTCAGTGCTAGTGTTGTTACCTGTGAATTTCAAGCCATCATCCATAGTTGCTACTTCACGTTTGATTGGGTTACCATCAGTATCTTTCAATGGGTTGCCATCTTTATCTTTTGGTACGTATACGATACGTTCAGATTTGTCGCCATTGTTAGCTTCTGGTTTAACAAGAGTTTTGGAACCGTGATCTGTAGAGATATCTACACCAGTACCATCTGCACCAGCAGGACCTTGAGGACCAGTCAAGCCAATGTGACCTACACCATCTTTACCAGCGATAGATACAGCATCTTTACCATCTTTACCGATGGAAACTTTACCGTCGATACCGTTAGCACCGTCTTTACCGGAGATGGATACACCATCTTTACCAGCTACGCCATCTTTACCAGGAACGCCAATGGAGTTCAAGCCGTTAAGATCTTTATCAAGACCGATTACAACTTTACCATCTTTAGTCATAGTTTTGATGTTGGAACCGCTGTAGTTGTCATCAGCTTTAGTACCTTCGCCAACGATTTCAAGTTTTTCACCCAAGTTTTTGTGGATGTCATCGCCAGATTGAGCACCGAAGTTCAAGCCTTTGTTGCCGATTGCATCAGCAGCATTTTTAAGGTCTGTTACATTTACAGCACCGTTCTTAGTATTGTTGTCACCAGCAGCGGCATCAATCTTATCTAAGAATGTGTTACCAGCTTTATCCGCAATGGAAGAACCAACGTTGTTCAATTTCATTGGATCTGTAGTAGAAGCGTTAGGGTTGTTCATGGAAGCGATAATATCGCCAGCATTTACAACATCGCCAGAACCATCTTTAGCTGTATTGAAAGTACCATCTGGTTGTTTGTAAACTTTAGTGCCGTCTTGTTTAGTGTATACCACTGGAATTTGAGCATTGTTTACAACACCTTGGTTATTGATCTTAATGTCATATTGGTGACCTTTAGCTGCATCATAAGTTGCAGATGTAGGATCATTTTTGTCAGTTACAGAGATAGTACCATCAGAAGATTCAACAGTTGTAACTTTATCTTTCAATTGTTTAACGTTTACTGCATCTGTATCAGCTTCACCAGCTTTAACGTTAGTAACTTTGTTACCACCGTTGTTCAAACCATCACCAGTTAAGGATACAGTTTTATTAGGATCTGCATTTGCAATTTTGATACCATCTTTATTCACTACAGTATCGCCAATTGTTAAGGAACCATCCTTAGTTAAGTTAACATCTTTAGCTAATTGAACTTTTAACTTACCATTGTCAGCATTAACACCGATGTTGTTATCAGTTAAAGTACCAGTTGCACCACCAACGATATCTACTACGTTGTTAAGATGTTTCTTAATAACATTAGGGTTAGTATCTTGGTTAGCTTGACCGTTGTCGCCAGCGAACTTCATGCCATCATCGTGAGTTGCAACTTCATGTGTGTTGCCATCTTTGTCTTCGTATACGATACGAGTCAATTTATCACCAGGTTGGCCATCAACACCAGGAACACCGTCTTTAACGGAAATCTTAGCACTTGCGCCATCTTTACCGTCAGCACCCTTAGGACCAGTCAAGCCGATAGAGCCATCTTTACCGTTGAGTACAACAGATGCGCCGTCTTTACCGTTAACACCGATCTTACCATCAACGCCGTCTTTACCATCTTTACCAACAACTACGCTGTCAGCTTTAAGGTTTTTATCAAGTTTAACGTCGATAGTTGTGTTACCATCTGCATCTTGAGAGATGATAGTCTTAACGTTTTCACCGCTGTATTCAGTATCAGCTTTAGCACCTTCACCTTGGATTTTCACAGTGGAACCAAGTTTGTTAGTTTTCACACCACCAGCATTAGCATCGAATTTCAAGCCTTTATCGATCAATGCATCAGCAGTATTCTTAAGGTCAGTTACGTTAACTGCAGCGTTTTGAGTTTTAGTATTATCTGCAGCTGCTTTAATCTTATCTAAGTAAGTGTTACCAGCTTGATCAGCAATAGTGGAACCTACGTTGTTCAACTTCATAGGAGTTGTTGTGGAATCGCCACCATTGTTCATGGATGCAATTACATCAGCAGGTTGAACTGTTGTACCAGTACCATCTTCTTTAGTATTGAATGTAACATTACCTGTAGCAGGATCTACGATTTTGTAAAGTTTATCGCCATCTTTGTTAGTATAAACAACTGGAGTTTGAGCTTTTTCAACTACAGATTGGTTATTGATAGTGATGTCATATTGGTGACCTTTAGCTGCATCATAACCAGGTTGACCAGCAACGTTTTTGTCTACTACTTTGATGGAACTATCGGAAGACTCAACAGTTGTAACTTTGTCTTTCAATTGTTTTACGTTAACTGCATCAGTATCATTTTCACCAGCTTTAACATTAGTAATTTTGTTACCGCCGTTATCTAAGCCAGTATTAGTCAACTTAACATCTGTAGTAGGTGTTGCACCGGCTGCAGGTGTAGGAGCCTTAATTGTAATACCACCATTATTTACTGTAGTATCACCAACAGTTAAGGAACCATCTTTAGTCAAGTTAACTTCTTTAGCTAATTGAACCTTCAATTTGCCATTATCGTTGTTAACACCGATGTTGTTATCAGACAAGTCACCAGTTGCACCACCAATGATATCTACTTGTTGGTTAAGTTGTTTAGCAATTACTTTATTAGCATTTGTTTGACCATCATCACCAGCAAATTTCAAGCCATCATCCATAGTAGCTACTTCACGTTTAATATCGTTGCCATCAGTATCTTTCAATGGGTTGCCATCTTTATCTTTTGGTACGTATACGATACGTTCAGATTTACCACCATTGTTAGCTTCTGGTTTAACAAGTGTTTGTGTACCGTGATCTGTAGTGATATCTACGCCTTTACCATCTGCACCTGCAGGACCTTGAGGACCTGTTAAGCCGATTGTGCCAACGCCATCTTTACCTGCGATAGAAACAGCATCTTTACCGTCTTTACCAGAAATACCAACTTTACCATCGATACCATTTGTGCCAGGAAGGCCTGGTGCACCTGTAGCGCCTTGAGGTCCAACGATAGTTACGCCATCTTTACCTGCTTGACCATCTTTACCATTAACAACAACTTTGTCTAAGTTAGTTAAGTCTTTGTCTAGGCTGTAAGTATAAGTTTGAGTTTTATTGGCTGCATCAACAGTTTGTTTTACAGTCAAGTTTTTACCTGCTGCAAAGTTTACAGTACCACCATTTTCAACAGCTGTTGCTACTGCAGGAGTTGTAGTATCATTTGCTACTGTACCACCATCAGCAGTTGCATTAGCTTTGAAACCGTAGTTATTACCAGCTGCAGGAATGTTCAAGTCGGAGAAGTCGATAACTGCTTTAGTATCAGATACTGCAGTGCCTTTGCCATCATTGTATGTCAATGTAACTTTCTTAGTAGCTGCATCGTATTTGTATACGTTTTCAGTACCGCTTACTACGCCGCCTTTAGCTTCAGTGCTACCAGCTTTCACTGCTGTAGGAGCAATGTGAAGTTCATTCGCACGTAAAGCATCAGCTGTAGATTTCAAGTCAGATACGTTAACAGCTGCATTTGGAGTCAAGCCATTAGCTGTATCTAATTTAGTTAAGTAATCTGCGCCTGTTTGATTTTTAATAGCAGAGCCAACATTATTAACAATGGAGTTACCACCAGTTGTATTGCCTGCTGCATCTTGGATGGATACGATAACATCACTTGCAGGAACATCATTACCTGGAGCACCATCAACATTAGTTGTGAAAGTACCATCTGGGCGTTTAACCACTTTAGTGCCATCAGCTTTAGTGTAAACAGCTGGAGTTACAGCATTTACAGTGTAAGTTTTTTGGCCAGTAGTAGCATCAGATGCTACAGTTACGTTAACATTTTCGCCAGCTTTTACCACAGAACCAAGACCAGTGATTACTTTCTTACCATCATTTGTAATGTTGGAAAGATCTTGGTTTGCAATACCAGTAATAACCGCTTTATCATTTGGTACATCTTGGCCTTTGCCATCAACGTAAGTCATTGTTACGCTACCATCGTTTTGTACAGCATAGCTACCTGGTTTGATGTGTCTTTCATCTTTAAGGTTAGCTACTTCATATGTATTGCCACCTGTTGTATATGTGATACGGTCGCCATCTTTCTTAACGGAGATATTATCTGTATCATCACCAAGTTTAACTTCTTTAGTTGTTACGCTGTCCAAACCTTTAAGGTCTTTTGCCAATGCGTATTCTACTGTAGCACCGTTAGCATCGCTAGTTTGTTTAACTGTTAAGTTTTTACCAGCTACCATTTCTACTGTTTTAGTGTTTTCAATAGTTTTAGCCGCTGTTTCATGACCACTTGCTGTAGCACCACCATTAGCAGTGTCTGCAGAGGATTTGATATTCCAACTAGAAGGTGTTGCAGTACCACCAGTATTAGCTACTTTCAAATCATAAGTTACTTGGTCGCCATTTGTTGTTTTGTTAACTGTTACAGAACCATCATTAGAAGTAACAACTGTACGAGCTGCTTTCAATTGATCGTAGTTAACTGCATCAGTGCCATCAGTACCAGGTGCTACATTAGTAATTTTCTTACTACCAGCATCAATACCAGTCTTAGTAATGGATGGACCACCAGTGATTGTTACGCCATCGTTGTTAACTTTAGTATCACCAATTGTTAAGGAACCATCTTTAGTCAAATTAACGTCTTTGTTCAAGTCGTATTTAACTACGCCATCAGCAGCTACAGAAGCTGTTGTGTTGGAACCGTTAGTGAAGTTTAGACCTTTGTCCAATTTAACTGTTTGGTCACCAGTACCATTAGCTTTGTATGTCAAAGGAATTTGTTTAGCTGCTTTATCACCATCGAATTTCACTTCGTATGTAGTGTTGTGGTCAGCATCATTTTTCACAGGGTTAACAGTGATAGGGTTATCTGCATCGGCTGTGTAGTTACCACCAGTAGTTGTACCACCATTATTAACTGTTACTGCTTCACGAGCTGCATCTTTAACTGCATTACGGGAAACATTAACTCCATATTGAGCATCTGGAGCACCAGAGTTTTTACCGTTTTCAACAGTAATATCAGCCATGTTAGTATCGCCAGCTGCAGCAGCTTTTTTAACTACGCTTTCAGTAGAAGAAGCACCAGCTGCTGGAGTATTAGCAACAGCTACTTTATAAACTGTTTTATTAGGATCAGTTGTATCTTTAGTTACTGAAACATTGCTAGAACCAGGAGCTACTTCAAAGGTATGGTTCAATTTAGCTTTTGCATCATCGGACAAATCAGCTACTACATCTGTACCAGAAGCAGTTGTTTTAATGTATTGACCGTTATTAGCACCAACTACACCGAAGCTTAAACCACCAGCTTGGCTCAATTTTTGAGTATCTGTGTTGCCAGTGTTACCAGCCAATTTAACTGTGTTATTGAAGCCATCGCTTACTTTTTTCAATTGGTCTTCAGTTGCTGCACGACCAGAAACAACAGTTGGGTTAGTAATATCCCAATCTTTGTTTTGTAAGCCAGTTACATAGCCACCTTTACCATCTAAGGAAATAGGGTTGTCGCCTTCAACTTTTACAACTTGATCACCAGCGAAGGAGATTTTACCAGAACCGTTACCGTTTGTGATGGAGGAGATATCAGCCAAGTCGCCTTCCACATTTACTTTGTAAGGAGTAGCTGTAGAACCGTCACCTGTTACAGTAGTATTTTTACCTGCTTTAAGTTTAGTAGGGTCAGCAGCTGCAGTACCAGTTGCACTTACAGTATAGATATCATGACCGTCTGTGCCTTGAGACTTAACAACAGTAACACCAGTACCTTCTTTAACTTCAGTTCTTAAACCTTTAATTTGGCTTACGTTAACTGCATCAGTATCGTTTACACCAGCTTTTACATTAGTAATGTTTTTATTACCAGCGTCGATACCAGTTTTAGTAACAGATGGGCCTCCAGTGATAGTCAAGCCACCATTGTTGATTTTAGTATCACCAATTGTTAAGGAACCACCGTTAGTCAAATCAACATCCTTATTCAAGGAGTATGTGAATTGTTTATCAGTTTGATCTAATACAATGTTTTTACCAGCACTCAATGTTACAGTATCGCCAGGGCTTACTTTTTTGGATGCTTGAGTACCTGTTACGCTACCACCATTATTGGAAGAAACTACGTTCCAACCAGATTCGTTGATTGCTTTTGCAACATTGTCAGTTGTAGCAACACCATTTGTAGTAGGAGCTACCGCTTTACCATTGTTATTAGTGATTGGGCCACCTTCAGTAAGTTTTACTTTTATGCCATCTGCATCAGCACTTGTGGAGATTAAGCCTTCACCTTTAACGTTCAATGTACCGTTATCTAACAATACATCGCCATTGCCGCTGTTACCAGCATATTTCAAGTTAACACTTCTTAATTGAGCTACGTTAACAGCATCAGTATCATTAGTACCTGCAGCAAGACCTGTAATTTGACGAGTTGCAGTAGCACCGTCACCTACGGAAACAGCTGCCAATGTGGATGTTTGTGCCGTACCAGCTAAACCAGCATATTTATTAGTACGAGTTTCAGCTGGGTTGAAGCCTTTAACACCTGCATCTACAGTTGCTTTAGAGTTAGAACCAAGAGCTACGCCATCGGCAACAGATGCAGAAGATTTATAACCCTGAGCTACAGAACGAGATGCACCTGCAGTTGTTTCTGCGCCACCACCAATAGCAACAGAACGGTCTCCATTAGCTTTTGACATTGCACCAACAGCTACCGCATAATCAGCTGCTTCTACAGTTTTATTTTGAGAAGCAGAACCAATAGCTACCGCATAGTCACCTTTCGCTTTTGTACGCGCACCTAAAGAAACAGCACCAGTTTTTGTAGATTCAGCTTCACGACCGATAGCTACAGTATCTTGACTTGTTGCTTTGTTGTCTAAACCAATAGCGATTTGAGAGTTTTCTTTAGTTGCAGTAGTAGGATCCCCAATAGAGGAGTCAGCGATATTATTTTTACCAATTGCGATACCGCCCATTGTATTAGCAGTATTACTATTACCCATTGTAATAGTATCACCAAGATTGGAATTATTTTGTTTACCAATAGCGATAGAAGCACTACCTTTTGCTTTGGATTGATAACCCATTGCAGTAGCAAAATTAGCATTTACTTCAGATTCACGACCGATTGCTACCGCATAACCACCAGTAGCTTTAGTCTGTGCCCCGATTGTAACAGTATTTACAGAGTTACTTGTGGAATCACGACCAATAGCTATACTATCACCAGTAGAATCAGTTGTAGCATTATGACCAATACTGATGTTATCAGTACCTCTAGCCCAGCTTTCACGGCCCATAGCAATAGAGTATTGACCGCTACCTCTATCTTGGTTAGCTGGATTAGAGTTTGCACGGTTACCAATCGCAATAGAATCTTCAGCAGATGCCATAGATACGTTACCAATAGCTACAGAAGCACGTCCTGTTGCTTGGTTATAAGCACCCATAGCAACTGCTGCACCGCCAGAAGCTGTATTACCATTACCTAGAGCCATTGCAGAATTTTCTGTAGCCGTATTTCGCGCACCGATTGCAATAGTTCCATCTTGGTCATTAGTTCTATTTTGATAACCAACTGCTACAGAGTTTCTTCCAGTAGTATTAGAACCATTATAAGCATCAGGAGTGATATTAACAGCACTACCACCATAATTACCACCTGCTTGTACAGGTGTACCTGCTGTAGCAGCTACCATAGCCAAACCAGCTAATACGCTAGCAAGAGCTTTTTTCTTACCACCATTGTTTTTTGCAACTTCGGAAACTACTACGTAGCACTCTTTAGTTTTGCTCCAAACAACTTTAAAGATTTTATTCATATTACTATGAACCCCTTTCTTAACTAGACACAATTACAATCCTTATAATTAAATCATTTAAATACAAAAGAACGAAAAGCCTAAATTTCCCATACCTTTACGCCTTTCTGAG
>SKES01002010.1_pt1 | contig 10352 bp, 10 predicted proteins | sample 4826851 | NCBI WGS metagenome assembly SKES01 (sample SAMN11008803, study PRJNA524170) | human gut metagenome | biome: Human fecal sample; material: Feces; isolation source: fecal sample from pouch patient p52 | host: Homo sapiens | place: Israel: Tel-Aviv | collected 2016-09-04 | reverse complement strand
TCGTGCCGGTGACCGTCAAGGGCAAGCGCCACCAACTTGAAGTTACAGAAGACGAGGCGATTCGCGACACGACGATGGAAAAATTAGCGGCCTTAAAGCCGGTCTTTAAAGAAGGTGGCGACGTGACGGCCGGCAATTCTTCCGGATTAAATGACGGCGCCGCTGCTTTAATCCTAATGAGCGAACGCCGGGCTCTGGCGGAAGGCAAGGAAATTCTCGGCTACTGGCAGGCCGGTACCTTGGCCGGGGTCAAGCCGGAACTGATGGGGATCGGCCCCTTGGCGGCCACTAAGAAGCTGCTCGCCCAGGTTGACATGACGCCCGACCAGCTTGACCTGATCGAAATTAACGAAGCCTTTGCCGCCCAAGCGATCGTTTGCCAGCGCGAATTGGGCTTCGAGGAGAGCAAGGTGAACGTCAACGGTGGGGCAATTGCCCTTGGTCATCCCCTGGGCGACTCCGGGGCCCGCATTTTGGTGACCCTACTCTACCAAATGAAGTGCCAAAACGCCAAGCGGGGGCTGGGGACCCTGTGCATTGGCGGCGGGATGGGCGCTGCCACCCTCGTCTACCGTTAGGAGGATTGTATGCGTAAATTATTCAAACTCCCTTATGCCCCCTTAGTGGTGGCTATTTTCGCCTTATACCTGGCGATTACCTATTGGCCAAACGTTGCGGGCCTGTTGAAAACATTATTGGCGGCAGCCATGCCCCTCCTGATTGGTTGCGTGATTGCCTACATCGTTAACCTGTTGATGGTACGCTACGAAGGTTTATACCACCGGGTCTTTAAGGGACAGCGGGCCCAAAGGTTTGCCCGGGTCACCGCCCTTTGCCTCGCCTACTTATCAATCGTGGTGGTGATTGGGGTGGTTTCTAGCGTGGTGGCCCCCCAGTTAGTAGCTTGTGTTAAGTTGCTCTTCTCCGGGCAAAGCAAGGTCATCCCCCAGTTCATCAACTGGCTAGAAAACGAGAGCTTTTTAAAGAGCCTCTGGCAACAAATTGACCTCTCCAAGATTAATTGGACTAAGGTGCAAAGTTACCTCTTAAACGGGGCCAGTGGCACCTTTAGCACGGTCATGTCCACCGCTAGCAAGGTGGTCTCCGCCCTGACTACGACCGTCGTAGCGATTTTCTTTTCGATCTACCTCTTGCTCTTTAAAGACCGTCTCGCCCGCCAGTTCAAGCTCTTATTGACCACCTACTTGCCGGGGCAAGTGGCCCGGATTTTACGGGTACTGACGGTGTTTGACCAGTCCTTTTCTAGCTATATCGTGGGGCAAGTTAAAGACGCCGTGGTGCTCGGGTGTTCGTGCACCGTCTTGATGCTAATTCTCCAACTCCCTTACGCACCAATGGTCGGCGCGGTGATGGCCGTCACCGCCCTCGTACCGATCATCGGGGCTTTGATGGGGGCCAGCGTGGGGATCATCGTGATCTTCGCAGTTTCCCCGGTCAAGGCCCTGATCTTCTTGGTGATGATTCTAGCCCTCCAGGAATTCGATAACCGGGTTACTTACCCGTTGATCGTCGGCAAGTCGATTGGCCTGCCCAGCGTGTGGGTCTTCGTGGCCGTCATGGTCGGTGGCGGGGTTTCCGGGATCCTAGGGATGATGTTCACCGTGCCCTTCTTTGCGGCCTTCTACCAACTATTAAAAACCGACGTTGCCAAGCGGCAATTAAACTAAACTCACCCCCACCCTAGTGCGCCAAGGTGGGGGTGATAGTGTATAATAAGCGTGTTTTTAGTTAAAGGAGGCGGCAGATTTGACGTTAAATTTGTTGGTAGTGGTGTGTGGTTTTCTGATTGGCTTTTTCGTTATCTCAACCGGGGGTGGCGGGGCCGCTTTGTACCTTGGGGTTTTAACGGGGCTGTGCGGGTTAAGTGCCGCCCACGCGGTGGATACCTCGCTTCTAACCGCCATCCCCGCCCTGTGTTTTGGTGCCTTGTCCTTTTACCGTCACGGCAACGTCAACGTCAAACTAGCCCGCCAGTTTCTGTACTTCGCCTTACCAACCGTGATCGTAGCTTCCTTGTTGGCCCGCTACATTCCCGAAAAGATTTACGCCCCGCTGATTGGACTCGTCTTGGTGGTGTTAGGGGTTCAAATGTACTTTCGCAAGGTGCGCCAAACGGAAGATATCCACGTCGACCGGGTCAAGGCAGCCTATTACGCCATCTTGTCCGGTTTAATGATCGGCATCGGTGGGCTTTCCGGTGGCGGCGTGATCATGGCCGGCCTGCTAGCGATGGGCGAAGATATGTTGGGCACCGTGGCCACGTCTAGCTTCATCCTCGTTTGGACGAGTTTAATCGGTACCGTGATGCACATGACTGGCGGGGGCGTTAGCTACTTTTACGCCCTGTTACTGATAATCGGCTCCGTAACCGGGGCGCTTATAGCCCCACGGGTCTTATCCCGGGTTAACCGGGCAACCTTTGACCGGATTTGCAAGCCAGTTATTTCCTTAATTGTGATCCTGATGGGGTTGCAGATGATTTTCTAACTCAACTGAAGAGGCCGGGGAAAATTCCGTTTTCCCCGGCCTCTTGCTGTATTCACGAATGTTAGACAGATAGCGTGGAAAATAACCGCAGGTCTAGTGTCTAAGCAGGCCGAAGAACAGTGCGTACCGCACTAACCGTTCGTCCTAGCTTAGTCATACGACCTGCCGAGAAGGTTATTCCCCAATCACTTTCCTATGCGTACTTGTGGGCTAACTTACCGCACAGGGCGGCGACAATCGCCCCTAGCAAATCATCGATGAAGGTGTTGACCTGGTCGTTATCCTCATCGTATTGCTTGATGATCCCGTACTTGACCCGGTCGAGATAACCGAAGTTGGTTACCCCAATCGTGCCGTAGATGTTGGCGGTTTGCAGGGCCAGGGCTTCATCAACCCCGAAGACGCCGGAGTCGTTTCTAATGATGGTCAATAAGGGCTCTTTAATTTGCCCCTCTTCGGCCAGGCGGTCGAGTTCCAACGCCACCATCGCGTTGTTCAAGAGTTCGCGTTTGTGCAACACGTTCAGCAGTTCTTGGTAGCACTCCTCCTGGGTAATGGTGGGCACGAAGTTGTGCTGTAAATCATAGGCGATCCCACTCAACTGGTGGAGGTCCACCCCGCGCTTTTTCAGTCCGTCAATAACGAAGTCAAAGGCAGCGGTGTCGGGATACTTAAAGTCTTTATTTAACATGCTACATCCTCCTTAATCGAGTTCCTGAGCCAGTTTGCTGTAGTAATAGCGGTTCAGTTGCGTCCGAATTGTTTTTGCGGTCCCTAGGTTGATGTTATTAGTGAAAAAGATCATCCGCTGCTGGGTCGAAAAGTCCCCCGAGGCAATCGCCGAGTAACCAGCGTAGCCTCCGTTGGCGTGGAAACTATTGCCGCTAAAGTAAATCCCGCCAAAGTAGCTAACCGTCTTTTGGTCGGCGTACTTATGGAGCCAGGTGCTGGCTGCCTGGTCGTCCATCAAGTGGCTAATCAATTGCCAATAACCTACCGGGGTCGCCAAGTAGTTCCCGGCCCCAAAGGTCGCCGACATCGCCCGCCGCAAGCTCGTCCAAGAGGCCGTTGGCAAAAGGCTCTTAGACACCTGGCTGGCCTTCAGCGCACTAAAGGGTTTAATCTCCTTAATCCCCCACGGCGCCAGGATTTTGTCCCGAACGAACTGATCATAGCTTTCGCCGCTGACCTTGGAAACGATCGCGGCTAAGAGGACGTAATCGATGTTGGAGTAGTTCCAAGTTTCTTTACCACTCGACTTATAGTGGGCCAAGGAGTATTTGACCTGTTCGCTTTGACTCATGAGGACCCGTGGGGCGACCGTCTGGGTGTCGGCAAGCCCCGAGGTGTGGCTCATCAGCCACCAAATCGTAATTTCCTTCGCGTGGGCCACTTGGGGGTAGTAAGTCGCCAGGGTGGTGTTAACCGATAATTTGCCCTCCTTGACGAGGGTGTAGATGGCTAATCCCGTCAACAGTTTTTGCAGCGACGCAGTCGGGAAGTAACGGTGGCTAGAGACCGCCCGTTGACTGTTGGCCCCCACCAGTGAGTTTTGAATCACGGTGGGTGTGTCATCGCTACCAATTAAAAGAATCCCGTTGACGTGGTTGGATTTAAGCACGTCCTTGAGCGTTAATTGAAGTCGCTTGGTGGTTGAAATTACTTCCGGGGCGTGTACAATCCGGGGGCGAACCCCAGTGATCCCGATTCCCGCAAGTAAGCCAAGAGCCGTGCCGAATAGCCATCTTCTCTTCAAAGATTGTCACCCTTCCAATTTTTCGCGGCGTCTTCTTTATTCAGTTGCGCCAGCTGGTCGATCATCGTCAGGCGTTCGCGAGGCGAGAGGTTACGTAAGAATTCGAAAAAGGAGTCCGGAAACTTCTTCATTAGGTCAATGAATTCCTGGGTGGTCTTATCCAGTTGGGCAATCATGTCCTTGTAGCCCAGGTTTAGATCGATGTTGGATTCCCCCCACCGGTTGGCGATCACCACTTGGACCGCCCGCATGAGGACGTGGCTATCCTTAATCGAAAGCATTTCGGTGGCCTGCATGTACATAATCAAGTAGCGTAACGCTAATAAAATCGGCTCCGGATCGGCGTCGTCTGGGGCGAAGGCCTCCCACTGGAGGAGGAAGTCGGTGGGCGATGTTAGGTCATCAATGACACACATCGGCCGCCGCTGGGTTAAGTAGTCGTTTAGGTATTGATCGAGCAATTCCTTGATCTGGGCCCGGGTCTTTTCATCCGTTGTGGTGTAGGTTTCCACCCAGGTCATCAGGTCAGCGATTAGTTCGGTGTTAATGTCGATCAATTGGTCGTACACCGCTTGGACTTCCGGGGCCTGCTCGTCAAAGTTAGCTAAGTAGGTTGGGGAGTTGTTTAAGTCCACCCAACGCCGTACAAAGTAATTCCCCTTGTTCGTGATCATCGGGATCCGGACCTGGTTGACGATTTGATCGGTAAAGTTGATCATCGGCGTTTCCTGGCGGCCAAACCGTTCCCGGTCCGCGAGGGTGACCGATTCCATCGCTAACCCCATTAACAGGTCGTTTTCCTCGTAGCTTTCTAGTTCTTCCGGGGTGATCTTGCTAAAGGCGTCCACGTAGTAACGGAAGGCCCGCTCTAACAAGAAGTCATTGCTCGTGTTCCGGTAGGCCACCCCGCCGTTTAAGATTTGATCGGTGTAGCGGGTCGCCTTATCCGGGTTAATGGCCAAGCGGCTGCAGATTTGCTTAACCACTTGGGCTAAGACAAACTCAACCCCGACCCGCAGGTATTCCACTCCCGGAATGATGGCGGGCATCAGGGTTTCGTGATTAACGGCGAGGACCATTGAGATCCCGTTAATCGTAAACGGGCGGATTGTCCAGTCGCGTAAACTAGTGGGACTAGGTTTCTTTTCCTCACTTAATTTAATATCTTCTTCCAGCACGTTGGATGCGTACAGCATGTTGTTCTCTCTTCCTTATTGATTTTTGGTTGGGCCAACTTCTTTTCTTAGCCCGGCTTTGACCAAGTCCTTAGCGGTTTTACTGACCGACTGACCCCGTTGCTCAGCGAGGGCTTTTAACTGACGGTAAAGGGCCATTTCCTCTTCGCCCTTCCACAACAGCCCAGTCACTTGATGAAATTCCTTTTGCAAAAGACACCTACTCCTTCCCCCAAATCACGTGGGCAATCTTCTTGATAATCTTGACCCGTTGGTGAAGCTCCGTGTGGGTCGTATCGGTGAAGATGTGTTGGTGATAGTGGACGTGTTTGTGTTTAATCAGGGTTTTTAACATTAGTGATTGGATTTGGGGAACTTCGCCGTCAGTGGTCGATTTCCCCTCGTCGCTTCCCATCCAGTTATAAAAGACTAGTCCCCTTGGTAGCTGTGCTTCCTTAACCTCCTTGAGCATCGTTTTAAACATTTGATCGTGAGACTTTTTGAATAACCACTTGGTGTACTTGGTGTTGGTCCCAAACGATTCGTCAACCGGGACCCCTAAAAAAACCACCTTTTGCAAGGCGATTTCTCGTTGCAGGGTTTTGGACCCGATGTAGGCATGCAAAAGCTCGGTTCCCCCGTAGGAATGGGCGATCACGTTTAGTTTTTGAACGTGATACTTAGTGGCTAAAACCTGCAAAACTTGGGTTAGCTCCCGCACCTGGGGCTGGTAAGTGGTGGAATAATTCCAGTCGTAAATGAACTGGATCAGTGGGTTTTGCTTGCCCTTCAAGCTACCCGAAACCTGGACGGCTCCGGTGGGTGCTACCCGGACCACCATTACGTTCGTGGCGATGTTTTGGTCCTGGTAGTAGTTAATTAATTTCGTATAGGTCCACGTGTTTCCACCCCAGCCTGGGATCAGGAGGGTGGGCGTGGCGGAATACTTTACCGATGAGTTGGTGGGGGTGATGGCCTTACCCGGGGTTCCCCGCAGCAAGTACAACTGAACCCCCGCCAGTACGACGATGATGACCGCTAAGCCAATGGCCACGCGGCGCAAAACCTTCTTGAACATGGTCACCGCCTCTTTGCTTCCTTGACCATCATACCCTTTCCGGTTCCGCTTGGCTAGTTAGATTATGTGTGCACAAACAACAAGAGGCCCTCAGCACGGTTCGCTACGTGCAACTGGAGACCATTGAATTGAGTTATGCTAGCCAAACAACCGGGCCCAAAAGCCCTTCTTCTTTGGTTTTGAAACCTGCCCGTGTTCAATCGCCGACGGCACCCGTGGCGTCTCTGCGACGTCATAGGTTTCGTGGACGGTCACCCCGGCTGGCAACGCCATGTGAGGGTTGTTGATCCCCAACCAGTGGTAAAAGGCGCCGGCCTTAATTTCGACAAACTTCCCGGTTTTACCGTTGATCCCGTCGACGCAAATTTCGATTGGTAAGGAGTTGCGGTACTCTTCGACGGCGTCTTGGGTAAAGCCGTTAAAGGAGTTGAGCTTGGAGATATCAAAGAGCAGGCTGTCGTTTTCCTTGCGGTAGACAAAGTCGCTCTCTTGGGTTAAGTATAGCTTAGCCCAACGATTGCGTGAGCTCTCGCGGAAGTCATCGAAAATCCCGTCGTTGAAGTAGTCCGGCAGCGGTTGGTCGACCATTTGGTAGTACTCCTTGAAGATCCGCCGCGGCATGGCCAAGAAGTCGAGCAGGCCGGTTTCCTTATTGTAGGTCCGCCACGGGGTTTGGTCGTCTTCTAAGAGGTTGGCCATCCGGACGACAAAGTCCTTGAAGAGGGTGTTGTTTAAGATCTTGCGGACGTTGTAAATGTACTTGGTGGCCTCCGATTTTTGCTGGTCGTCAATCACCTTATCCAGTTGCAGGTAGTAGGTCCGCCGGGCGGTTTCTCTGGCCATCGAAAAGCCCCCGTTGTAGTTAGTGGTCCCGATCAATGGTGCGATCGGCTTGGGGCTGTTAACCAACTGGTTCATCGTGTCGACGACCAAGTGGCGGCTGTACTGCGGTTGCTGGAAGAAGTAGGGTTCAATTTCATCAATTAGGACTGGGTAACTGGAGCCCGTCTTCATGTACAATTCTAGGGCCTGGACCGTCTTGGCCTTGCGCTGCGGGGTATCGGTGTCGTAAATGGTGCCGAAGTCAATCATCGAGTTGGCGGTGTTCCAGGTTAGCTGGTTAATGATCCGTAAGAGAGTCGACTTCCCTGACCCGGCCGTCGCCCCTAGGATCAAGAAGTTAGGCACGTCATTACCGTCCTCGGGGTTCAAACTAGCCTTGGTGCGGATTTCCCATAAAAACGGCGCCGCAAAGCCGTAGAGGATTGCCTCAAAGAACCGGCGCCCGTATTCCGGGGTGTAATCGACCACGAACTTGGCATAGCCCTGGATCACGGCGTCAATTTGGTGCAACCCCTCCCGAATTTCAGAAACGGTTGCCAGCTTCCCAAACGGCAAGGGGTAGGTGCCGGTGTCGTTGGGGGTGTAGAGGCCAGTAGTGTTACGGGCAATGTTGCGTTCCAGGGGCCGGTCGTACAAGAAGGTGGTGTACTTTTTTTCGACCGCTAAGTCCTCGGGGGTCACCGCCTGTTCGAAGGCTTCCACCACCCGTTTGTTGATCTGGGCCCGTTCACGTAGCTTCGGGTGGGCTGCCCGCGGTGAAACGGCCTCTTTTTCCAACTTCAGGATCATTTCACGCTGTTCAATCGCCCGCTCGGCCTCGTCCTTTTCGGTGGCGTAATTGACCGTTACGTTACGCAAGCCCAGCGGCAGTTCCGGGTCGACCAGTTCCTTGTCAAGCTGACGTTGCACGTCGTTGACTAAGAGGTTGGTCAACTCCACCTGGGCGATCCGGTCGGTCTCTTCGTTAGAGAGGATCACCACCTGGCCAGCGTCGGCATCCTTGTCCTTTTTTAGGGCCTTGAGTTGCTTTTCGGCGGCGTTGAGTAGTTCATTAGTGAAGTAGGGCTGCATCACCGGTAGCATGTCAACCTTAAAGTGGTTATTCAAGCTTTCGTAAAGCGGGTGGTTGTCAAAGATGAGGGCCTCTTCAAAGCGGTTGTGGGCCGGGTCAAAGGAATCTTCGGTCAAGTTAACCGACCCCAACACTACCCGGGTTTGCTCGGTAGTCGGGTTACTGAGCAGGTAAAAGCGGGAGTGGACCGCTTGGGTTGGCGAAATGTCCAGCTTTAACAGCCCGGACACGGCGTTTAACTCATTTGGCTGGTTAAAGCATGAAAAAGCTTGGCCGCTTCCTTGTTGGCGGCGTTTAACATCGCCGTTGCCAGGGCGTCTTTAGTGATCGTTTCGGTGGCGGTGTACCCGGTCGCCGTCTGGCGGGCGCCCAGTCCGATTTCGACCTTTACAAAATCGGGCAAGTAGGTGTTGATAAAGTCAGGCGTCACCGCTCCGGTCATGGCGATCAGCTGGGAATACTTTTCCGGATCAAAAATCTCTTTAATCCCCAGTTCAGCCGGTTGCCCATCGTGGAGAACGTGGATCTTGTGCAGGTCCCGTGGTTGGGGGGTCGTCTTGGTGCTTGTCATCGAATAAACCTTCTTTGTTGTAAATTATGATTCGTTAAGAGGGGCGCCGTAATTCTCATAATTACTCCTTGCCACCCCCGCCCCTCGTTGCTAAACGATTGATAAATCATTGATGATTTGGTGTCGCTTCCAAGGGCGGACCGACAAACATCGTGGTTTGCCTTAGTCACATGATAATTTTATCTTACCACAAGACTCCCCCGCTCGCCCGGTGGGATCGTGATTTCATCATTTTTTCGTCTCAAGCAGGGCGCCGGACCGTTAACCACGTCAGCTTGAAAACGATTTCGTGATATACTAATTACAAAACTAATCGTTTGCTTGAAAACGTTTTCATGATATACTAATTACAAAACTAATCGTTTGCTTTAAGAAAGGAGACCACTATGACCATCAAAAATGTAACCATCGCCGGGGCCGGCACCTTAGGGAGCCAAATTGCCTACCAATCCGCCCTCAAGGGAATGCGGGTCACCGTTTGGAACCGCCACGTTGAGAGCGCCAAAACTCGTTTGCACGCCTTAAAGGATGCTTACCACCGTGACCTCAAGCTTTCCGAGGCCGATTTTAATGCCGGCCTGGCCAACATTGTCGCGGTCACGACCGACCTAAGAGAAGCCGTTGAAGACGCCGATTTAGTCATCGAAGCGGTGCCGGAAGCCATGGAAGTCAAGGAAGCCTTCTACGAGGAACTCAAGGCCGTAGTCCCTGATAAGACGATCGTGGCCAGCAACTCTTCGACCTTCATGCCTAGTCAATTGGTGAAGTTCTTTGGTGACCCGCGCCGCTTCTTGCACATCCACTTTGCTAACGAAATTTGGAAGTACAACGTCGCCGAAATCGTCGGTAACCCGGACATCAAGCCGGAACTGGTGGAGGAGGTAATTGACTTTGCTAAGGCCATCGGAATGGTGCCGATCCACCTTTACAAAGAGCAACCCGGCTACGTGCTCAACTCACTTCTGATTCCGTTTCTCGATGCCGCAATGGCGTTGTGGGTCAACGGCATCGCTAGCCCCCACGAAATTGATAAGGACTGGATGATTTCCACCGGCTCCCCGTCCGGCCCGTTCATTATCTTGGACACGGTGGGCTTACGGACCGCTTACCAAATCTCTTTAAACAAGCACCAAGCCACCGGTGATGAAATGGCCAAGCAAGTCGCCGACAAGCTCAAGGAAATGATCGATGCTGGCCACTACGGCAGGGAGGCCGGCCAGGGCTTTTACCACTACCCGGACGCCGAGTTTCTCGCCCCGGGCTTTTTGAAGTAGGCAACGTAAACTAAGCAAAAATAGCTGAGGATCACGTTAACTAAGCAAAAAGACCACTTTCTCCCCTGACGGTTG
>SKES01002001.1_pt1 | contig 10395 bp, 10 predicted proteins | sample 4826851 | NCBI WGS metagenome assembly SKES01 (sample SAMN11008803, study PRJNA524170) | human gut metagenome | biome: Human fecal sample; material: Feces; isolation source: fecal sample from pouch patient p52 | host: Homo sapiens | place: Israel: Tel-Aviv | collected 2016-09-04 | reverse complement strand
ATTCATATTATAATATGGGTTGCTTTTTTAATTTTATTTGTATATAATAGCAACTGTTATTAAGGAGACAGAAATACAAAATAGCGCCAGGACTAAGTAATTAGTTGACGAGGGCTAGACTTATCGAAATATTCGGCGGATGGTCTAGAGGTATGATACTACCTAAACAATGAACAAAAATAATGAGTAATCATTAAACAAATTCATTCGGTATCCTCCATTGATAACATAATAACAATTGAATAATCAAAACTATGGAGGAATTTTTATGTGTGGAATTACTGCGTTTTCCGGTAAAGAAGAAGCTTTACCATTCTTACTTCAAGGACTTTCTAAATTAGAGTATCGTGGCTATGATTCAGCTGGTGTAACCCTTGTAGATAAAGATAAACTTTTCACGATTAAAACGAAAGGAAGATTGCAAAATCTCATAGATCGACTAGATCAAGATACTCCAATTGGCTGTGTCGGAATTGGTCACACTCGCTGGGCAACTCATGGAGTCCCATCTAACCTTAATTCTCATCCCCATACCAATAATAAAAACACTATTTCACTAGTGCATAATGGAATCATTGAAAATTATCGAGAATTAAAGGAACAACTAGTAGCTAAGGGGTATAAATTCCATAGCGAAACAGATAGTGAAGTTGTCGTCCATCTACTAGATTCTTACTATGATGGTGATATGCTGAAAGCATTAAAAAAGGTCATTACTCACATTGATGGAAGTTACGCTTTATGCATTGTTTCTACTTTAGAGCCGGATGTAGTTTATGTAACCAAAAAAGACAGTCCATTAGTATTAGGGACAAGTGACTGTGCAAGTTTTGGGGCAAGTGATATTCCTGCTTTATTAGACTACACCAAAGATGTCTATTTTATTGATGATTTTGAAATTGCTAAATTATGTAAAAATAAAATAACTTTCTATGACGCTGAAGGCAACGAAATTCAAAAAGAAATTACACATATCCCTTATGATAATGAAGCAGCTCAAAAAGGCGGTTACGATACTTTCATGTTAAAAGAAATTCACGAACAGCCATATGCTATTAGTGAAACTTTAAGAGGCCGAGTTGAAGGTAATGATCGAATTATTTTGCCTGAACTAGAAATATTGAAAGAACGTTTTACAACTTTTAATAAAGTATATTTTGTCGCTTGCGGAACTGCATATCATGCTTGCCTTTCAGGAGCCAATATTATGGAACGCTTAACTGGTATTCCTACTTTTACCCAAGCCGCTTCAGAATTTAGATATGGTGACCCTATCATTGATGAAAAAACTCTGTGTATTTTTGTCTCACAATCGGGTGAAACTGCAGATACCATGGCTGCTTTACGTTTAGCAAAAAATAAAGGTTGTACTACGATTGCCGTAGCTAATGTTCTTGGTTCAACTATCTCGCGTGAAGCTGAAGCAACAATTTATACTTGTGCAGGACCAGAAATTGCTGTAGCAAGTACTAAAGCCTATACTACGCAAGTTATTGTCTTATTATTATTAGCAATGTATGTTGCACAGACCCTAGGAAAAGAAAATGATATCTATAAAGACATTATTAACGGAATTGCTAAATTGCCTAAACAAATCGAAAATATTTTAAAAGATGAACCACTATTTGAAAAATATGCGAACTATTTAAAAAATCAAAAAGATGCCTACTATATTGGGCGAAGTTTAGATTATGCTTCCGTCCTAGAGGGTGCTTTAAAACTAAAAGAAGTATCATATATCCATGCTGATGCTTATATTGCTGGTGAATTAAAGCATGGTCCAATTGCTTTGATTGAAGAAGGCAGTGTAGTAATTGCAGTTGCTACACAACCACATATAGCTTCAAAAACAATTAGCAATATTCAAGAAACAATTGCTCGAGGAGCAAAAGTCATTTTATTTACATTAACCGGTGAAGAGGTTGGAAATGTTGATGAAACTTATTACATGCCCGATGTAAATCCAATTTTACAAGCAGTATTAGTTGCAATCCCACTGCAGTTAATCAGTTATTATGCCGCTAAACTTAAAGGTTGCGATGTTGATAAACCTCGTAATTTAGCTAAATCAGTAACAGTTGAATAAATATATAAGAGCGTTGTTATCACGCTCTTTTTGTTTTCCAAGACATAAGCCACTAACAATCTATTCCCCTTGCATATCTTATAGTATGGAAGGAGATGAAACCCATGAATTCATGTAATCGAGATTTTTGTATCGATGACTGCTGCATGGACAATTGCTGTATTGAAGGTTGTTGCGTTGATGAACGTTGTGCCTTAGCGGCTGTTTTACAATCAGTTGCAATGCAAGAAGGTGCCTTAGCTGCAATTTTATGTGCTGAAAGTGAAAAAATTAAAAAAGCAGTATGTTTAGCTAAATGTATCGATGAATTAATTGCAATCAATGAATCAGCAGCACAGACAATTGGTACTGTAAAGGAACTAGAAAACGCATTAAAAGAAAAAGCCTGTTGTGCTATTGAAGCATTACAAGACCTACGCAATAATGATTCTTGTAAATAAAAACTAGTCTCTGGAATCTTCCAGAGACTTTATAAATTTAATAAATTAGTAGCAATCGTAAAATAGATCAACAATGACAAAGCATCAACGATCGTAGTGATAAACGGGCTAGCCATCACAGCGGGATCAAAGCCTAATTTATCAGCTAAAATTGGTAAAGTGCAGCCAACGATTTTAGCAATGATTACAGTAACTATCAAAGTTAGACAAACTACAGCAGCTATCATGATTGAAACATGATCAATAATCATCATTTTAATAAAATTACATGCTGCTAAAGTAACCCCAACTAAAATTGCAACTCTAAATTCTTTAAAAACAATTTTGACGATATCACTATGTTTGATTTCATCTAGTGACAAAGCCCGAATAATTGAGACAGAAGCTTGCGAACCTGAATTACCACCAGTATCCATTAACATTGGAATAAAAGCCGTTAAAATCACAGAGCCCGCTAAAGCATGCTCAAATCCTTGAATGATTTTTCCAGTAATAGAAGCTGAAATCATTAATAACAAAAGCCACGGTATTCTTTTTTTAAATGTTTCAAACGGGCCATTTTTAATATAAGGCTTGTCTGACGGTACCATTGCGGCCATTTTTTCGATATCTTCAGTTGTTTCTTCCTGCATGATATCAACAATATCATCAACTGTAATGATTCCAACTAAACGATTTTCATTATCAACCACAGGCATTGAAGTTAAGTCATATTTTTGAAAATCATGTGCTACATCCTCTTGATCCTCCATCGTATGAACTGTAATAAGATTATCGTTCATAATCTCCTCAATCAAAGCACTTTGTGATGATAAAACTAACTTTCTCAAAGTAACAATTCCCAAAAGATGACGAAAATTATCGATTACATAACAAGTATTGATTGTTTCTTTATCTACTCCAATACGTCTAATTCGTGCAATCGCTTCCTTAACTGTCATATCTGCACGTAAATCAACAAAATCGATATTCATATTACTACCTGCAGAATCTTCAGGATAGCGTAATAAATGATTTATATCACGACGAGTCTCAGGATTGGAAGCAGCAATAATTCGCTTCACAACATTAGCGGGTAACTCTTCAAGAAGTTCCATTACGTCATCTGAATAAAGATCATTAATAATATTCTCTAACTCTTTATTGGTTAACGAATCTATTAACGCATGTTCTCTGTCGCTTGACATATATGCAAAAATATCTGCAGCATCATCTTTTGGCAATAATCTAAATATACGTATCATTTTTTCATCAGAAAAACCTTCGAGCATTTCGGCAACATCCACATCGTTCATTTCTTTTAAGATTTCTTTAATTTCCTTATATTTCCTTATTTCTAATAATTTTTCAATTAATTTAATTTGTTCCATTCGACTTTCCCCGTTTTTCATATCATTATTAATTATACCAAAGAGTATATGCTGATGAAAGACAAAAGGAAGATACCCACATCTTCCTTCGGTTTCTATTAAAATAATTTTTGTGGATAAACACCGACAGCTGTTAATTTTTGAATACTTTCAATAACTGTTTGTTTATCTTCTTTATATGTAACTCCAAACCAATTATCTAACGATTTTAACACAGTCACTTCAACCTGATTTTCTTTTAATAGTGAACCTATAATAGTTGGTAATAGATACTCATCTTTAAAATTATCATTCTCTAATTGAGATAAAAACAATTTGAACTTAGAATCTAAAATATCAAATATTTCTGGTTGTAGAGCCCACATATTCATTGATACCGGTACCTCGAGATCAAGTTCAATAATTTGATTTTCTTTTTTAACAAATGCACAATTATCACCTTTTTCAATATTATGTGTCTCAACAATATCACAAAGATGATTGTTTTGATCAACCGTGCACACCCCACGTGTTACACCACCATTATCACTCAAAGTATTTTTAAGTACAAAACTAACCATCGCAATCTGTTGTTTAGCCGTATTATCATGATTTTCATTTAAGTATTTATAAGCTTCTTCGTATGCCTGTTTACCATAATAGTCATCAGCATTAATAACTAAAAATGGTTCATTAATTACATCCTTGCAACATAAAATTGCCTGCCCTGTTCCCCATGGTTTTGTTCTTTGTTTAAATGTTTCTTGGTATTCGTCAGGAATATTATCTAGTTCTTGAAAAACATATTCAACATCAATAATTTGTTTGATTCGTGATCCAATCACAGCATCAAATTCTGCTTCTAAATCCTTACGAATAACGAAAACTACTTTATTAAAACCTGCCTTTTTAGCATCATAAATGGAATAATCCATGATTATTTCACCATTTGGTCCTACTGGTGCCAATTGTTTAATGCCACCTCCAAAACGACTACCAATTCCGGCCGCCATAATAACCAATGTAATATTCTTCATAAAGTCCCTCATTTCTAAATATTCTTCATTAATTATACACTATCTTTAACTATTTTAATAGTTATTGTAATAAGCAAATCGCAGCAAACAAATTAAAGTAGTATTAATATCAATATTTTGTTAGAATGAATATCATGGAGGGGGATTATGCAGACTTATCTATTATCAAGAAAATATTTTAAATTAGCATTCATTATTTATGCTTTTATCAATACACTTGCCCTAGGTTACCTAGGTTTCAATCTTAATATTTTGTTATTTATCATGATTGGATGGGGAGGACTTATCATTGGATGGGACTTTTATCAAAAACAAATTAATTACCATGATATTAAATTTATTTTAATTATTACCTATGGCCTAATTTTGTTCCTTGCAACAGCGATCAATCCATATAGTAATTTAAAATCATATTTAATTGCACTTTTACAGCTAATGATCTTTTTTTTAATCTACGGGAATCAAAAAAGTTTTTCATCAAACAATATCTACGATGAATTAAAAAGTATTATTCCTCTGACCAACCTATTAACCGGTCTAGCTGGAATCTGTTCTTTAATAATGTATTTATTTAAATTCTCGAAAATTCAAAATGGATGGCCAATCGGATTAGTAGGAAATCGATTATTTGGTGTATATTTTAATTGTAATCCTGCAGCCTTTTTGAGTGCAATTACTATTTTATTAGCACTTTATGCATTAAAAAACGAATATACACATCCACGATTATATAAACTAAATATCATTGTCCAACTATTATATATTATTTTGACTCAATGCCGAGCAGCTCTAGTTATTTTGGCTGTCATTTTGACTGGTTTAATATATACTTATTTTTTTAAAGATTGTTATTATTCAAAGTTAAAGAAATATCTATTTTCTTTAGGTCTTTCTATCATTATTTTCATTACTAGTATCATCACCGCTAACGGTCTATCATATTTAAGTGGTAATCATCACGAAACAAGCAGCCGTTTTCAAATTAATAAAGTAATTGAATCAATTGAATTGTTTTTTCAAGGAGATTTTCAGCCAAGTTTAGATCAAATTAATCAGATCAGCAGTGGACGTATTGAATTATTTAATACTTCAATTGAAATTTGGCAAACCAACCCTATTTTAGGAATTGGTGCCGGTAATTTTCAAACTATTGGTAGGCACCTGACCAACAGTAATGTTGTCAAACAAATCCAGGTTGTTCATAGTCATAATGTCTTTTTGGAAACTCTTGTAACAACTGGAATCGCTGGAGCGAGTCTATTTATAATATTTTTTATTGCTTCATTTAAATCTATTCTAAAATTATTTAAAGTAAAACAGCAAAGTTCCAATTATCTAAAGATAATGATTTTTACATTAATTGTTGTTAGTGAATTTATTGGCGGAATGTTTGACTATGGCGTTTTTTATGTTTATTCTTTATCAGCAACTCTTTGTTGGTTATTTCTTGGTTATCTACATGATTATCATTAAAAAAGCTTATTCAAAATAAGGGTGAACCCTCTCTTAAAAGCTGAGTTGAATTCAATTCAGCTTTTTTGTAAAGAAAAAAGACGCCAAAGCGTCCAATTATTTTCTTAAACCTAAACTTTCACATAAAGAAGAATATCTTTCAATATCTTTATTTTTTAAATATTTTAATAAATCTCTTCTTCTACCAACTTTTTTTAATAATCCTCTATTTGAATGATTATCTTTTGGATGTTGTTTGAAATGTCCATTTAATTTGTTGATATCTGCTGTTAATACTGCGATTTGTACTTCTGGAGATCCTGTATCTCCTTCTTTAGTAGCATATTTTTGCATAATAGCTGTTTTTTCTGCTTTAGTTAACATTCTAATTATCCTCCTGTTGTTTAACTTAGCTAACTCCAAGCTATACGTCGAGTACTCGTATATCCTAGACGTTGCCGCGAATAATATTCTATCAAATATCTTCTTAAAGTCAAGTTAAATCACTAAATATTTAAATAAACTTATTTCTTTTTATAATTCCCCGATTGATAACTGCTAAGATTGTAAACTCTTTATCTATGACAACAATATCACCCTGATAACCAATTTCTATCTTCCCCTGCTTTAATCCATATAATTTAGCTGGATTAACTGCCGCCATTAGTACGGCATCATCGATTGAACAGTCACAATAACGCATCATATTAGCACAAGCTTCATTTAACCCTAATGTGCTTCCTGCAATTCTACCAGTTTCTTTGACTGTAGCATGTCCCCCGACAATTACAATATCTTTACCAGAAAAATGATATTGCCCATCTGGCAATCCCTTACAGGGATTAGCATCAGTAATCAAAATAATTCGCTCTTTTCCAATTGCTTTGTATGTCGCACGAATAACATCTTCATCAATATGAAAGCCATCCACGATAAGCTCACACATTAAATCTGATAAAATTGCACCAGTTACAACTCCAGGGTCACGGTGCAAATGCTGTGACATTGCGTTATAAAGATGAGTAATTCCTTTTGCACCGTATGCTTGTGCCTTTTTTACCTCTTTAGCACTTGCACTTGAATGCCCCACATTCATCACATAGCCATGGTTACTTGCATAATTGATTAATTCTAAAGCATTAGGCAGCTCGGGGGCAATTGTCATTGCATTCACTTTTCTGCAAGTTGAAATATACTGATTAAATTCATCAAAATTTACTAAACGTAAATGTTCTTCTTTCATTACACCTTTATTCTTAATATTTAAATACGGTCCTTCAAGATGAACACCAATTAAATTATCTGGGGTATTTCCTTCATACATTTGTAAAAGATTCAATGTGTCGTGATGGCTTTCACAAACAATACTAGCGTTAAAACCAGTAACTCCCTCATCTAATAAGCTATCACTGATTATTTCTAACTCCTGCTTTGATGAATACTTATTAAAATCATATCCCATCGCCCCATGTGTATGGGTATCCAAAAGACCAGGAATAATATAATTATTTTGAACATCAATAACACTATCAGCTTCTAATCCTTCATAATCTTTATAAATACCTGTAATCTTTCCACCTTCAATCATCACCGCACCGTTATTAAGCCGTTTAATTCCATCAAGAATCACAATTCCATTTTTAATTAATGTTTTCATATCATGTCCCCTTTTTCCGTATAAATACATATGTTTCCACATCTGATAATGCTTCACAATATTGATAACCTAAATAATTAAATTGTTTTACTGCCTCAAATGAATCAATTCGATTTTCAATTAAATAACGAACCATTTGTCCTCTTGCCATCTTTACATAAACACCTATTTCCCTATACCCTTCATCACTCTCCTCTTTAAAGTGGCATTTAACATATTTTATGCTAGATGTTAAATATTTTTTTATGATTTTAGTATATTGTTTTGCCCCAAGATCTAGTATTTGATTATCATCTTTTGTCAATTCATCATAAATTCGACTGTTCCAAAACTCATATAAACTTTTAAATTTTTCTGTCTTTACTTTATTATTTAATTCTAAACGATATGGCACAACACCATCGAACGGTCTTAAAATACCATAAAATCCAGATAAGATGCGTAAATGTTGTTTTGTATATTCATAATCATCATCAGTTAAAACATGAGCTGCCGTATTAGTATATTGAATTCCTTCATAAGCTAGCAGTGCTGGAACTGTGTCCTTTTTTAGATCCATCATCTGATAATTCAAGTATGCAATTTGAGCAATTTGATCATTGCAACCTAACATCTTTTTTACTTCATCGACTTTTAGTGTCTTAAGAATTCCTAGCAGTTCCTCCGTTTGTGGCAAAAAAACAGGTAAACTTTCTACGTCTATATAATCAATATTATCGTTCATCCGTTTAGCTGGAGTAATTACAATTTTCATTTAATTTCCTTATTATAACTATCTTTAAGATAGTAGCGTCTTTTTCCCTTTGTCTTATTTTTATACTCAATTGCAGCTTTTGGACAAATACTGATACATGCCATACACTGTGTACAATGTTTATCCCAAATAGGTCTAGAATCAACTAGACTAATGTTCTTTAATGGACAAGCATGGATACATTGACCACAACCAATACAAGTATCTTCAACATGAAATCCTTTAGCCCTAACAAACATTGGATAAAAAAGCCTATTGACTATGCCACTATTAAATCGTCCTATAAACGTAGGTTTAGTTTCTAAAAAATATTTTCCTGCTTTGATTTCAGCTGCTAGTAAAAGTGCAGTTTCTACACCATGTGAAATAATCACTTCTGGATTTTCTGGTGCCTTAAACATAGTAATAAAATTTTCTGGCATAACAATCTCTCCGACTCCCATTAAAATCATATTTTTTTCATTACATAAACGGTTAATATATTTAGCAGCATTTCCAATATCTCCACCACATGTCATTATAAAATAAATTTTAGTTCCCGAAACAAAATGATTAGTCCGAATAAATTGCTCCACTACCCGAGGAATACGCCACGCATATGTAGGGCAAACAATAATATACTGCTGCTCTAATGAAACAATTAAATTATTTTTTAAACATTCATTGATAGAAACTAATTTATCTTCAATCACTGAATTAATTACCTCTGCAATATATCGGCTATTTCCAGTCCCGCTAAAATACAAAATCATTAAGCAATCTTCCTTTCATAAATATTTTCATATCTTCCCGAACACGTTTTTCCACAATCAATTATTTTAAATCCAAATTTTTCATATAAACCAAATTCACTACTATGTATATATATTTTTTTAAAACCCATTTTTCTTGCACATACAATAATTTCTTTAATCATCACTTCACTTAAACGTTGACCACGGTAATTCGGATTCACATAGATATAGCCAATAAAAGGCTGATAGCCACTATTATCTATACTATCACTTTCAACAAAAGTCGAAAAACCAACAATTTTATTATCATACCAAATCCCAACTACACACTGCCATTTAGTAAAATACCCTGTCTTCATTTTATTAGCCAAAGATTTACCAGCACGCCAAGAACAATTTTGAACATAGTCAATCATTGTATCCCAATATTCATCCGTACTTTTTAAAAATTTAATTTCTATCATTAAATCCCTCCCATCAAAAAAAGAAGATCTTATCAATCCTCTTTATTATAACATCATATAGATTGCTTGGGAAACACCGTCTTCTTCACATGCTCCAACTACCTGATAAGCCATTGCTTTAATTGTCTCATTAGCATTACCTGGCGCAAAAGAATACTTAAACCGCTCAAATAATGTAATATCATTGAGACCGTCACCTAAAACCATTACTTCATCTTTTGAATAACCTAATTCTTCAATAACATTTTCCAAAATCAATCCTTTTTGAGCTGCCTTATCGGTAACTTCAATATTATCATCAAATGATGATAAATAAGCTATCCCCTCAATTTCCTGAAGTTTTTCTTTAGCTTTTTCAATTAATGATACATCATTATTAAATGCTTCAACCTTAATAATATCAATTGAAGAATTAATAAAAT
>SKES01001975.1_pt1 | contig 10507 bp, 3 predicted proteins | sample 4826851 | NCBI WGS metagenome assembly SKES01 (sample SAMN11008803, study PRJNA524170) | human gut metagenome | biome: Human fecal sample; material: Feces; isolation source: fecal sample from pouch patient p52 | host: Homo sapiens | place: Israel: Tel-Aviv | collected 2016-09-04 | reverse complement strand
GACAATCAACAATGATGAAGTTTTAGTGAAATTATTGTGAGAAATGAACTTATCTGTGTGTATTGTAAGCTAGAGGGAAGATTATGAATCGAATTTACAATGTAATTTGGAGTAAGACCAAAAAGTGTTATGTAGTAGTTTCTGAGATCGTGAAAAGCGGCGGCGGTAAGGTTAAATCCTTGCACACAGGCAAAACACATGCTCGCATGGGTGCTGTTATGGCCGTAGCGGCACTATTAGTAGGTGTGAACATTACATCTGTAAATGCAGCGGCTATCATGATTGATGGCGTAAATGCTGGCTATGCAACAGCTCAAAATGGTGGTGATAAATGGAGTTATTTGTACAATTATAATAACCCTGGTAATATGAATGCCTTAGATGGTAGTGCTTCTGGTATTTATTATTCTGGTAGAGCATTAAATGGTATTTCCATTGGTCATAATACGAAGATTCAAGAGGATAGTGATTCTACGTATTATTCTGGTGTGGCTATTGGTGATTATGCACAGGCTACAGGTGGTCTATCCTTCTCTATTGGTAATTATGCACAATCTACAAAGCCATCTGCCATGGCCCTCGGTACGGCTTCATTATCTAGTGGTTTCAACTCTTTGGCTATGATGCGCCAATCTGCAGCGACAGGTAATTTCTCTACGGCTATTGGTACAACTTCTTGGGCGAGTGGTACTGGTAGTTTTGCTTTGGGTTATTCCGCGCAATCCAAGGGGGATCAATCCATCGCTATCGGTGCAGCCGAGCCTATTACTGTAGCAGGCAGTGGTAATGAACCTAGCGCAGCCTATAATGGTAATACTAATACTGTAACAGAAGGGGCTCGCTCTTTAGCCTTTGGTACAAAAGCACGTACTGAAGCCGCGGCAAGTGATTCTATGGCATTTGGTTCTAATGCTAAAACTAAAGCAGCTAATGCAGTAGCAATGGGTAATTCCTCTCGTGCTACCGCTACAGATGCATTTGCCTTTGGTAATAAGGCGTATGCTACAGGCGCTAATGCTATTGCTATGGGTAGAACAGCTCAGGCTTCTAAGGTGAATGCTATCGCATTGGGCGGTCAGGCAAAAGCATTAGAGGCTAATGCTCTTGCTATTGGTAGTACAGCAGAAGCAAGTAAAGCTGGTACTATGGCTATCGGTAGTGCTGCTAAAGCAACAAGCAGCAACGCAACAGCTATCGGTAATGGTGCAGAGGTTACGGGTGAGAACTCCATGGCATTAGGTGCGGGTGCGAAGATTTCTTCTAATAACTCCATCGCCCTTGGTGCAGGTACTGAATTCAATGGTCCATTAGTGAACACGTATGCAGCTTTCACCAACGAAATAAACCCTGCAGAAGCGGGCGTAGTGGCAGTTGGTAATACTAGTACGCCTCGTCGTATTGTTAATGTTGCAGGTGGTCAAAACGATAATGACGCTGCAACGATTAAACAATTGCGTTATGTAAATAACAACTTGGCTATGACCATTGCGGGCCCTACATATACTGGTTATGAAGCAAATGGTTCTACCTACAAAGCACCTGATTTCAATATCAAAAATAGCACATACCATACAATAAAAGAAGCTGTAGAAGCGGCGCAAACTAACTTCTTCAGCGCTAAAGGTACATCTGCTGATGCAAACTATGATAATAAAGGTGCTACAGGCACAAATGCGACAGCAGCAGGCGTACGTGCCTCTGCAGCAGGTAACTTTGGTACGGCACTTGGTGCGGATGCAACTGCAACAAGTGAAAAAGGTACTGCATTAGGTTATAACGCGAAAGTAACAGAAGATGATGGTGTAGCATTAGGTTCTAATTCTGTAGCAAATACGGAGGCTGGCGTAGCTGGTTACGATGTAAGCGCAGCAGACAATCGTGCCAATAAATACACTGCTTTAACAGGCAATGTAGCAACATCTACATTGGGTGCTGTATCTGTAGGTCAAAGCACTAGTGTTGGTAATGAAACGCGTCAAATCACAAACCTTGCTGCTGGTAAAAAAGATACAGATGCAGTTAACGTAGCTCAATTGCGCAATGTAAACCTTAAAATTGCAGGCAATACGAATGACAATAACGGCAAAAATGATGTATTGTTAGATAAACAAACATTGACTGTAAAAGGCGATGGCACTTATGTAACGACTAAAGCTAATAACCAAACTATTGATGTAACGTTAACAAATGATACAAAGGATAAAATCGACAATGCAGCTAATAAAGATCTTTCCAATATCAATAATGATGGTAAAACCGTTATCCGTGAAGAGGCTCAAAAGGCCGTAAAAGTAATTGCTGGTCAAAATACAACTGTTACAGAAGGTACAGATGGCACATATAAAACATATGCAGTCAACGTAGCATCAGCGGGAGACTACCGATTAGTAGAAAACAGTGCAGCTGCTGATAAAGCGTACACTGTAACTGGTAATAAAGTTGACTTAACAGTGCAAGATGGTAGTACTCCAGCGAATACGAAGACTGTAACTATTAAAGACATTGCTTCTAAAACGGAATTAGATTCTACAAAATCTGAGTTAACTGATAAAATCACAGATACAAAAACTGAGCTCATCAACAAAGGGTTGAAGTTTAACGCAGACAACAATGATGTTAAGACAAATAAACTTGGCTCTACTGTAACTGTATCTGGCGATGCAAATATCACCACAAAAATCACAAAAACTGGTGATGACTCCACAATTGCAGTGGCTTTGAATGAAGACCTCAATGTTAAAACAGTGACTGCTACGGATACTGTGAAAGCTGGTACTACAACAGCGGGTAGCCAAACTGCGACAGATAACAAAGGTGGCACTCAAACTGGCAACTTTGTAACTGGTTTAGACAACACGGCATGGAATATGGCTGATCCTGTATTCGTATCTGGCCGTGCTGCTACAGAAGATCAATTGAAAACTGTTAGTGATGCTGTAAGAGCCGCAAATGCTGGTTCTAGTGACTATCGTTTGATTGGTGACCCAGCTAATACAACTGATGGCTCTTACAAGGTTACAAACAACCAAGTAGACTTGAAGGTAAAAGACGATAAATCTGGTACTACTAATACTGTAACTATTAAAGATATTGCGTCTAAAACTGAGTTCGATAAATTAAACGATCGCGCTGTCAAATACGATGTAGATGGTTCTGGGAATGTAGATAAATCCAAGGTGACATACGAAGGCCCTACATATAGCAGTACTAATAAATCTGGTGGTACTCACGTAACTAACGTGGCGTACGCAACAGGTAATGATGGTAGCGAAGCAGTTAACGTAGATTACTTAACTGACAAAATCAAAGATAGCTCTGATGCGTTGATCAACAAGGGCATGAAATTTGATGCTAACGTTGGTGGTGTTAAGACTAATAAACTAGGTTCTACTGTAAAAGTTCAAGGTGAAGGCACAGAAGCCGACGCTAACTATAGCGGTAAAAATATCAAAACATTTATTGGTCAAGACTCCAGTGGCAATACGACAATCGACGTTAAGATGAATAAAAATCTTGAAGTTGAAACTGTAACTGCTACAGGCGCAAATGGTAAAGACGGTAAAATCGGCATTAATGGTAAAGATGGTGTTACAACAAATCTTTCCATTACACGTGATGGTAAACCTGGTGTAGACGGTGCGGCTGGGACAACTACAACTCGTATCGTATATGAAAAACCAGATGGTACTACAGAAGAGGTTGCTACACTAAATGATGGCCTTAAATTCAAAGGCGACATGGGTGCTACTTCTAATGTAAAACTCAATAAACAAGTGGACGTAACTGGTGGCGTTACAAATGCAGCTGACCTTGCAACAGGTAACAATATTGGTGTTACATCTGCAGCAGTTGATGCTAATGGCAATGCTAAACTTCAATTGCAACTTGCTAAAGATATTACAGGCCTTAAATCTGTAACAGCTACAGATACTGTGAAAGCTGGCACAGCTACAGTGGGTAACCAAACAGCTACAGATAATAAAGGTGGCACTCAAACTGGTAACTTTGTAACAGGTCTAGATAATACAAATTGGAACATGACTGATCCTGTATTCGTACCTGGCCGTGCGGCAACAGAAGACCAATTGAAAACTGTTAGTGATGCGGTGAAAGCTGCGAGCGCAAGTGCATCTGACTATCGTTTGATTGGTGATCCAGCTAACACAACTGACGGTTCCTACAAGGTTACAAACAACCAAGTAGACTTGAAGGTTAAAGATGATAAATCTGGTACTACTAACACTGTAACTATCAAAGATATTGCGTCTAAAACTGAACTAGATAAATTAGATGACCGTGCAGTTAAATATGACTTAGATCCTACTACAAATACAGCAGATAAGTCTAAAGTAACTTACGAAGGTCCTGCATACACTAATAAAACTGGTGGTACTCATGTAACAAATGTGGCGTACGCAACTGGTAACGACGGTAGCGAAGCGGTTAACGTAGATTACTTAACTGACAAAATCAAAGACAGCTCCGATGCCTTAATTAACAAAGGCCTTAAATTCGATGCTAACGTTGGTGGTGTTCAAACTAACAAATTAGGCTCTACTGTAACTGTAAAAGGTGAAGGCACTGCAGCTGACGCAAACTACAGCGGTGAAAATATCAAAACATTCATCGAACAAGATACAGCTGGTAATACAACTATCAACGTGAAGATGAATAAAGACATCATTGCTGATTCCATCAAAGTTAACAAAGATGGCAGAGATGGCAAAGATGGCGTATCCATTACTGGTCCTACTGGCGTAGCTGGTCAAGACGGCAACAATGGTAAGGTTGGTATCACAGGTGCTGATGGTAAAGATGCAGTTTCCATCTCCGGTAAAGACGGTGTAGGTCACATCGGCTTAACTGGCCCTGCTGGTACAAACGGCAAGGATGGTTCCAACGGTATCGACATGTCTGTTAAGAATGGTTACGACGATGCTGCCAAAGGCGTTAAGGGTGAAAAAGGTGTAGACGGCGTTGATGGCATTACACGTATTGTGTACACTGATAAAACTGGTGAACACCAAGTTGCTACAATGGACGATGGTATGTTGTACGGTGGTGACGCTGGTAATGTAATCAAGAAAAAACTTAACAACCAAGTGAATGTTAAGGGTGGCATTACTGATGAAACTAAATTGACTACTGATGACAATATCGGCGTAGTTTCTGATGGTACAGATACGTTGAAAGTTCGCTTGGCAAAAGATCTTAAAGGTCTTAACACCGTAACAGTTGCTGAAACTGTAAAAGCAGGTACAGCGACTATGGGTAACCAAGAAGCGACTAAAGCAGATGGTACTAAAGAAACTGGCAATTATGTAACAGGTCTTGATAACAAAACTTGGGATGCTGACAACATCGTAACTGGTCGTGCTGCTACAGAGGATCAGTTGAAAGATGCATTGTCTAACCAATCTAATGCAGGCCTTAAATTCGACGCTAACGTGGGTGGCACTAAGACTAATAAATTAGGCTCCACTGTCATCGTAAAAGGTGAAGGCACTGATACAGATGCTAACTACAGTGGCGAAAACATTAAGACTTTCATCGACCAAGATACAACAACTGGTACTACAACAATTAACGTTAAATTGAATAAAAACCTTGTAGCTGATTCCATTAAGGTTAATAAAGACGGCAAAGACGGTAAGGATGGCGTATCCATTACAGGTCCTACGGGCGTAGCTGGTCAAGACGGCAACAATGGTAAGGTAGGTATTACCGGCGCAGACGGTGAAGACGCAGTTTCCATCTCCGGTAAAGACGGTGTAGGTCACATTGGCTTAACAGGCCCTGCAGGTACAAACGGTAAAGATGGTAAAAATGGCATCGATATTTCCGTGAAAAATGGTTACGATGATGCTGCTAAAGGCGTTAAGGGCGAAAAAGGTGTTGATGGTGTAGACGGAATCACGCGTATCGTGTATACTGATAAGACTGGTGAGCACCAAGTAGCTACTATGGACGACGGTATGTTGTACGGTGGCGACAGTGGTACTGTAATCAAGAAAAAACTTAACAACCAAGTGAATGTTAAGGGTGGTATTACAGATGCAGCGAAACTTTCCAATGATGATAACATTGGGGTAATCGCTGACGGCACTGATACATTGATGCTCCGTCTTGCGAAAGACCTTAAAGGCCTAAATTCTGCTACTTTCAACAATGGTACAGATGGCAATACTGTTGTAAACGGTGGCGGCCTCACTATTAATGATGCAGCAGGTAATCCATTAACATCCGTTACAAAAGACGGTGTTAAGATTACTGATGGTCCATCTATGACTAAGGACGGCGTTGACGCTGGCGATAAGAAAATTACGAATGTACAAGATGGTACAATCGCAGCTGGCAGTAAAGATGCTGTAAACGGCGGTCAATTACATACAGCGGTGGAAGACCTCAAAACTAAGGGCTTCGGTTTAACTGCTGAAGATGGCGCTTCTGTTAAGAAACCTCTTGGTGATACTGTGACTGTGAAAGGTGACGGTGCAAACATTACTACATCTGTAGATAATGGTGCTGTGAAAGTAGCATTGGCTAGAGATCTTAATGTAGATACTGTTACAGCAAACACAGTAACTACAGGTGACACTAAGATGGATACAAATGGCGTAACTATCAAAGATGGCGCTAATGAAGCGACTAAGTTGACTAAAGATGGCTTGCAAATCAACGATGGTGGTAACAAAGCTGTTACGATCGACAAAGATGGTTTGACTATCGAAAATGGTCCTAAGGTAACAAAAGACGGCATCGACGCTGGTGATAATAAAATCACTAACGTAGCTGATGGCACAATCGGCGCAGGCAGTAAAGACGCTGTAAACGGTGGTCAATTGCACTCCGCTGTGGAAGATCTTAAAGCTAAAGGCTTCGGTCTTAAAGCTGAAGATGGTCAATCTGTGAAGAAACCTCTTGGTGAAGTAATCGATCTCAAAGGTGATGGCAACATCAAAACATCTGTAGATGGCACAGCTATCAAGATGTCCTTGAATGATACAATTACACTTGGTACAGATCCAACTAAACAAGTTAAACTTGATGGATCTAATGGTACAATTACTACTGGTACTGGTAATAATGAAGTTAAAATTGATGGTAGTAATGGTTCTATTACTGCAGGCAATACAGTGAAAGCTGGCGATGTAGTAATGGGCAGCCAAACTTCTGGTGGTCAAACTGGCAACTTTGTAACAGGTTTGGATAACAAAACTTGGAATCCTAATAACCCTGTAGCAGTTTCCGGTCGTGCGGCAACAGAAGACCAATTAAAAGCTGTTAACGATGACTTCAATGACAAAGCTAGAAACGGTCGTGTATTCCAAGGTGACCAAGCTGGTAACGATGGTAAAGTAGTTAAGGGCTTAGGTGATACAGTGAACCTTAAAGGTGGTGCTGATGTGACTCGTCTAAGCGACAACAACATTGCTGTATTGAAAAATACAGCTGGTGATGGCTATGATATCAAATTGGCTAAAGACCTCAACCTCAAAGATGGTTCTACTTCCTATACAAAAACTGTACCAGGAACTAACACAACAATTCCTTACACAGTAGATACGAAAGTAGATGGTGGTGGTGTCACAATCACTCCTTCTATCAATGGTACACCTGTTCCAGGTCGTACAGTAACTCTTACAGAGAATGGTTTAAACAATGGTAATAACACTATTACTAATGTGGCACCAGGCGTAAATGGTACTGATGCGGTTAACGTTAACCAATTGCGCAATGCTATGCATAGTGTAGATGGTAAAATCGCTGATGTTGGTGCAGCTAGCGCAGCCATGGCAGGTCTTAAACCATTGCAATATGATCCATTAGAACCTACACAAGTGTTGGCGGCTGTTGGCAACTATAAAGGTAGTACTGCTGCTGCTATTGGTATCGCTCACTATACAAATGAATCTACAATGCTTCATATGGGTGTTTCCTTAGGTGGTCATGATAATATGGTTAACGCTGGTGTATCTTATAAATTCGGTACATCTGACGCTAAAAAAGCAATTCCAGCACGTTACAAAGCAGGCCCAATCAGCTCTGCCTATGTAATGCAAGATGAAGTGGCTGCATTGAAAGCTGAGAACTTACGCATGAAACAACGCGATGAGGAATTATCTGCTAAGTACGAACAAGTACAACGAGATAATGATGAGATGAAAGCTCAAATTGCAATGCTTATGAAACAAGCTGGGTTAACCAAATAATCATTCACTTGAGAGTGTATTGAGTATTTAAAACATAGGAAAGCCGCCCTGGGGAGGGCGGCTTCCAATGAGGGGACTTATGAAACTAATTAAATTATTACCAGTTATGGCAATTGCTTCTGTATGTGTTGCTGGCCAAGTACATGCGGCACAAGATCCTTTGATGATGCCTGAACAACCTGCGGCTCCTTTGACTGCAGAACAACAAGAAATCTCTCTTGCTGTACCTAGCGAAGAGGTAAAAGCTGTAGTATCTGAATTTGCAGCATTCCAATTGGGGATGAGCAATGCTTTAATCCAAGACGACAATCGCGTAATGTCTGGTCAACAACGTTATACTAATAACGTGTTATACTACATGAATGTTCGTCGTAGCTGGTACATTACAAGCCATCGCTATAAAAAAGATAGCTATGCTCGTGTAGCATTAGATCGCTTGTACTTAGATTACAAAGAATTCTTCACAAACCACACAACTGTGTCTGACATGAACAAAGCTGAATATGAAAACCAAATTTTGGCAATTCTTGAAAAGAATACAGCTAACATGTCTAATGATGAATTGCGTTTCTACATGAACGAAATGGTAATCTACAGCTTGAAAGAAGCTATGCGTGACGGTAACAACCGCGTTAAACGCATCCGCTAATCGGTATATACAACTATATATCTATGAAAGAGGTAACGGCATAGGCCGTTGCCTCTTTTGTTTTCAAAACAAATGGCCCCCGTAGGATTCATTCCTACGGGGGTTTATTTGTTATTTGTATTCACTATTATATTCTTTATGAATTATTATTTATATTATTTACATATTTTTTCGATAGCAGTATAATCTACTTGTAGAATTATGAGGAAAGTATGAAGGAGAAATGTTTTGTAGTGTAACAAGGGAGGCGTATGATTATGAATCACGCAAAGAAACTACAATTATTAGCAGTACTCGGAGTTTTGACTATATCTTCTGCTAGCTTGGTTCAAGCTGCAGATATTCCCGTTGTTTCCACTGGGGGTGCCACCTATAACATTGGTTTACAAGGTTGGTCATCTTTCACTAACTCAGATAATGTACATCTTGGTGGTCAAACTGGGGCGGCTAATAGCGATCCCTATTCCCATGCAGGGGATCCAAATGCAAAGGGTAATAATATTGCCATCGGTCGTATTGCCTTGAATGGTTCTCAAGGCGGTGGCAATGTAGCATTAGGTGCTAAAACCTTCTTAGAAGGTAAAGGAGATTATAACTTCTTAGGTAACTTTGCGGCAGGCTTTAAATCAACTATTTCGGATACAATTGCGGTAGGTTATTTTGCAGGAGCTGGCTCTGAAGGTAATAAAAACGTATGGCTCGGCGCTTCTCAAGCTGGCGGTAGTAAGGGGAATAACACTGTATTAATCGGTTCTAACTCTACAGTAAATGGTAATTTTAACTATGGCATGGGTCATGGTGTTATCTTTAAAGGCGATAAGAACTCCGCTATTGGCGCATATAACAAAATTGAAGGTAACCAATCTGGCGCCTTTGGTGTAGGTACGTATAATGTGGATACTGTTAAGGGCGATAATTCCTACAGTGTTGGTAACAAGAACCAAGTGAGTGCTAATAATACATTCGTAGTTGGTAATAATGTGAAAACATCTCTAGACAATGCAGTTGTATTAGGTAATAATTCTACTGCTGAAAGTAGTGATGTAGTGAGCACTCCTAGTTATACCTACAATAATGGTGTTACTGAAAGCTTCGCTGGTACTGCTCCTGTATCTACTGTATCTGTTGGTGCGGCAGGTCAAGAACGCACTATCACTCATGTTGCAGCAGGTCGTATTACAGCGGATTCTACAGATGCGGTTAACGGTTCCCAGTTATATGGTACAAACCAACAAATTGATGTATTGCATCGCGATGTACGCCACGTGGAAAAAGAATCCAATCGCGGTGATGCTCGTGCCGCAGCATTAGCTGCATTGCATCCACTACAATTTGATCCTGACCATAAGGTTCAAGTTATGGGTGGCTATGGTCATTACAAGGGTGAAAATGCATTGGCTCTTGGCGTTGGTTACTATCCGAAAGAAAACCTACTCCTTACAGCAGGTACAACTGTAAGTGGTGATTTGATGACTAATGTAGGCGTATCTTATAAATTCGGTGAAAATAAAACGTTGCCTAAGATTTCCCCTGCATCCTATAACGCATTGGAACAACGGGTAGATACATTAGAAGCACAAAATAAAAAACTACAAGAAACAGTAGATATGCTTGTGCAAAAATTAAATAACAGATAATATTGAGA
>SKES01001972.1_pt1 | contig 10533 bp, 16 predicted proteins | sample 4826851 | NCBI WGS metagenome assembly SKES01 (sample SAMN11008803, study PRJNA524170) | human gut metagenome | biome: Human fecal sample; material: Feces; isolation source: fecal sample from pouch patient p52 | host: Homo sapiens | place: Israel: Tel-Aviv | collected 2016-09-04 | reverse complement strand
ACACAAGGTGGGGATATGGCATACAGGCATGATACTTATAAATACAAAAATAAAAAAATCATAGAGCATGAGTTTAAATATGCGGGACGGTATGGAGCAAAGGGAGAGAAGAGGGCACAAAGAAAAAAAGCTACACCGGAGCAGATGAAAAAACAGAATCAGTATAACAGGGAAAAGTTAGTACTGAGGAAGATGAGAAATAATTTTAAAAGAGGAGATCTGTGGATCACATTAAAACTCAAAAAAGGAGAGAGAGTATCTGCACAGGAAATTTTAAAAATCAGGGAAAAGTTTCTTCGCCAGCTTAGAGGTGTGTATAAGAAAAGGGGACGGGCACTTAAATATATGTGCAGGATCGAGATTGGAGAGAGGGGAGGAATCCATATACATATACTGGTCAACAGAATAAAAGGCACACCGGGAACAGCGGAAGTTATTTCACAGATATGGGGACGGCTGACAGGTGGTCATGTAAATTATGCACCGGTATACGAAGAGGGACATTTTAAAGATCTTGCGGATTACCTGGTAAAAAAACCAAAAGAGGAGATCACAGGTCAGTTGACACTTTTTGGAACAGAGGAAGAAAGAAAAATTTTTTCAGAGTACACCTGCTCAAAAAATTTAGAACTGCCGGAGAAAGAGACACATGATTATAAACATTGGACACTCAGGAAACTGGTCGAGAATGGTCCAGAGCCGAAGCCAGGTTATTATATAGACCGGGACAGCATCCGGCACGGAAAAAACCCGTACACCGGCATGTCGTACTACTACTATACAGAGATCCGGCTGGAACGGGATGCCGGGGAGATAAGAAGGGAGTGTGAGGACTTATGCGGGCAGTCAGTATATACACCGCTACGTCCATAAAGGGCAGATGGGAACGTGACGGATATATCGGTTATACGCTGGAATATTACCCACCGGGCAGGAATCTGCCGGAGGTCAGAAAGCATATTGAGTTGGTCGAGTCCATGAACGCAAACCGGGCAGAGATGGAAGCTCTGATACGGGCATTTTCCCGTATGAGAGAGAAATGTGAGTTATCCATTTATACGGACTCAGAATATCTTTTCAACGGATTTGCCGGACGGGAAGATGTAACACGCTGGATCAGGAGTGGATGGATCACAACCAGAGGACAGTCAGTCAAAAATAAAGACAAGTGGCTGGAACTGATAAAAGGAAAGCAGGGGCATCTGTGCAGCTTTTATCTGAAACAGCCAAATGCATACACGAAGGAACTGATAGAAGAAATGGAACGAAGGGAGAAAATAAGGGATGTTTGAGAGATTCGGAGAATTTGACAGCGCAGAAGAATTAAACCTCACAGCAGAGGGATTGAAAACAGAAGGAGATATGGAGAGTCTCCTGGTACTGGCAGAGGAAAATGGAATCGATAAGGAGGATGCCAGAGATTACTGGGACGGATACACGGACACACTGACGACACCGCTTGGGGCGGCGATTGGGAAGATCGATGTGGAATGTAAAGATTTAAAACCGAAACAGATCATGATTGACTGGGTGGATTACATCAGATCACAGTGCATGGAGCATGACGATATGGCGGTCGCGGTACGCAGGAAAGGGAAAAGCATCAAGGGCTGTATTGGGAAGCTGTTGGAATGGTCATTTAAGAATCAGATTCCAGTGGACAAAGATATTTTAAAAGAGGCAAAAGTAAATGCCAGCCGTGTGACACTTGGAATCCCAGGAATGGGAGAAGCAAAGAAGATCATAAAAAGTTATTACACGGAGGCGAAATGATATGGCAGCAGTTAGGGAAAATGAGGAAGAGAGAATAAGACAGCTGGAAGAATTGACGCCGGAGCTTCCGAAGAATTTTAAAGAATGGTGCGGGGAGAAATTTAAAACGCCGGAAATTTATTATAAAAGAAAAGGCAATTTTGCAGAATGCACCTGTGGGAAATGCGGAGAAAAATATGAAATTTATACACCAAAAGAACCGGAATACGGAACACTGTGTGAAAAGATTCCAAGAAGAGGAGAGCGGGCAGTATGTAAAAAATGCGGGAATATATCAACTTATCAGTGGAAAAGGATCACAGAGCCGGTAAGAGAGAGTGCGAGATTTTATTTATACCAGAGATCAAAAGATAACAACCTGTTTGTGCGGATTTTCACATATTACAGGAGATACAGTCAGTTTTCCAAAATGGAAGAGTTGCTGGAAGAGGACAGCCGGTATTTTTTACAGCTTGGAAAAGTAGAGAAAATGGTACGTTCTTACACTTACAGACAGGATGAATACCAATGGATCATATCAGATAGAACAGGATACCCGTATTTGAAGACTTTACATGGAGATTTATATCCCGGTTGGAGAGAAGAGATTAAACAATCCGAATTAAAATATTTTATGGAGCAGATATTGGTAGAAATGGCGATGAACAACTGGGGAAGACAGACATTTAACGGTGTCAGTCTAACGGATGCCATTATGACATATGCAAACAACCCGGCAATCGAGATGTACTGCAAAATGGGAATGCACAGGCTGGTAAGACATCTCATATGGAAAGAGGGAAGAAGTGGACTTGTAAACAGAAAAAAAGACACCTTACAGGGACAGCTCCGGTTGGAGAAAAAAGAAAATATAAACAAGGTGATAAAAGCGGCGGGAGACTTGGGTTTACTGGAGACTCTGCAGTTTGAAGAAAAAGAAGGCTATGCGTGGAAACCGGAGCAGGAAGAATGGATAGCGGAAATATTTGACAGGGAGATGAAAAAAAGAATAAAGCATCTGTTAAAATACATGACCTTGCAGCAGTTGATAAACAGGACAGAGAAATATGCAATTCAAAAATACAGCCCGGTGCCGGAGGGATGGAAGCCGTATGGAAATTATAAAGGGAATATTGTACAGGAATACGATGACTATCTCAATATGCGTGAAGAACTGGGCTATGACATGAAAAACAGCGTATTCATTTATCCACGAGATCTTGAACTGGTACATGACCAGATGACAGGGGAAAGCAATGCGAGACATGATGAACTGTATATTAAAAAGAAAAATAAAGAGTTTCCGGAAATTGCAAAAAGATACGAGAGTCTTTGTAAAAAATATCAGGCAGCAGCGGAGGGATACATTATCAGACCGGCAAAGGACGCAGGGGAGATCATCATGGAAGGAAGAAAACTGCACCATTGTGTCGGTGGTGACAATTATCTTTCAAAACACAACAGGGGAACGACAGCAATTTTGTTCCTGAGAAAAGAAAAGACACCGAACACACCGTATATCACGATTGAGATCAGCGGCACAAAAATATATCAGTGGTACGGAGCGCACGACAAGAAACCGAAACGGGAATTTTTTGACAGGTTATTAGCGGATTACACAAAACAGCTGGAAGCCAGGAAAAAGAAACCGGATAAAGCATTCATAGCAGCAGTATAGAAAGGAAGCACAGATGGAAGAAATCATGACACAGGATCACAACGTAATCACATATACAGATTATGCGACATATAAGCACGATCTGGACACGGAACTGCAGGGAGCAGTAGAAAAATTCGTGAGAATCGGCTACCTGTTAAAAGTGGCACAGGATACGGGTATTTTAGCGGGTTCAGGCTATTCGAACGTCAATGAATTTGCCATGAAAGAATACGGGCTTGATAAAACACAGGTATCACGTTTTATCCGGATCAACGATCGATTCTCAAAAGATGGCTATTCCATGGAACTGAAAGAGGAATATCAGAAATTCGGCTATGCGAAATTATCACTTATGCTGACACTGCCGGATGAGATCAACGAGATTCTGACGCCGGAAATGAGTAAAACGGAAATCAGTACTGTAAAAGAAGAATTTGAGGAAGAGCAGAAAATCTCAGATATCGAAGTAATGATTGAGCAGGAGACTGAGACAACGAAAACGGCGGAGACAATCTTTGAAAAGGTGATTTTAAATATTTTCCATGATGAGCCGCAGTTATTCAAAGATGTGATCAATGCGTTAAAAAACGGACAGGATGTGCTTGAGATCATGGCACCGGCGGACATGAAAGTTTACATGACGAGAATCCCGGGGATCGGAAAACTTGCCGTATCAGTGAACAACTTAAAAAAAATGATCGAGATCGTGAACACAAGAAGCATGGAAAAAGAACAGATCATGCAGGAGAAAGTTACCGAGACGATCAGGAACATGACAGGATCATTTGATGTGAAGAGTGCATGGGAGAATATGTTTCATGAAAATTTTCCGGAAACTGAAAAAAGCAAAGTTGCACCGGTGCAACGGAAAGAGTCACACGTGCAGCCATCGAAAAAGAAACCGGAGCCGGTAAAAGAAACACCCAAGACACTGCATGACATTGAGCCGGACATCCCGGAACCATCCCCGATCGAGCCGGAGGAACAGCCGGAAGATATTAAGACAGATGAGCCGGAGGCGGCCGGCGAGCAGCAGTTACCGGGACAGGACAGCATTGAGAACCATCCGGAATACATGCCAGATGAACCGGAAAAAGAGGAAAAAGAACCGGAAATCACAGAAAATGAGACGAAAAGTACAGGAAACATAACAGAAAATGCAGAAAACAGTATGACTGATAATAAAAATATAAACAAAGGATATAAATCGGCGATCACAAACAATCTGAACACGTTACAGAACCTCTGGAACTCCGGAGATCCACACAGGATAGAAAAAATGTTTTCCATTCTGGATGATCTACACTGGAGGCTGAGGAAGGTTGAGGAAATCGAAGAGACAGAAAACGAGGAGGACTGACATGCAGTACCGGACCAGAAAAAACATGAAGTTCCAATTCGATGAAGAAACCCGCCGGACCATCTATTACCGCGACGATGAGAGCTGCATCTTCTGCAGGCGGCAGTACCACATGGAAAATAAAGATCCGATGCTCTACCGGACAAAAGATATCATGCATTACATAAACAAGTCCCAGGGCGGACTTGGTGTACCACAGAACGGAGCAGTGGGCTGCCGGTACCATCACATGTTATTGGACAACGGCAGTAAAGGACTCCGGTCAGAGATGATCGTAATATTCAAAGAATACCTGATGCAGCAGTATCCGGACTGGAACGAAGACAAGTTGCGGTATAAGAAATGGGATTTTCCAACTTTTGGTTAATCAATATATCACAGGATACCAGTAAACGCGCGATTCTCCGGCAACCGGTGCCGGAGAGAAAGGAGAAAACAGTGTTTGTAAGAAAAACATACAAGAAGCAGTGCATAATTTGTGGAAAAGAATTTGAAACAATAGCAGCTGCCGCGCTGACTTGTGGAAAACAGTGTAGAAATGAACGTAATAGAAAAATTCACGAGGAAAGAAGAAACCAGACACACAATAACAGCGATATAAGCAGCGTATTAGAAAAAGCAAGAGAAGCCGGGATGAGTTACGGGAAGTATGTAGCAATGGCAGAAAGGACGACAAAATGAAAAAGAAAGATATCTTGGAATTAAAAAGAAGGTTGGCAAAGAATAACTGCACCTTTTCCCGTATTTGCGGGTGCTATATGGATGCAGATAAAAATATCGTAACCACATTCGGAGAGACATTTTTGAATCTTCCGGATGAAGAATTTTATAAATACTTGGATATTGCAAAAGGAATCTTTAAGGGAAAACTGAAAGATAACATGCTGAATCTGGAACTTTCAGAGGAGGCAAAGGAAGAAAACGACATGCAGCAGTTCCTGCTTGCGATAAGAGACAGCGGTTTAAAAGACGAGAATCTGCTGGAAGCATTTTATGACAGAGTGATTGATAATTATGACCATGTCGGAAACTATCTGATCCTGCTTTACCGTGATGCTTATGACGTTATTACATATACCTCAGATAATAACAAGATAGACGAGTCAGAGGATGTATACGAATATCTGCTTTGTACAATCTGCCCGGTAAATCTGACAGCTCCAGGACTGGCATACAGCGAGGAGGAGAACAGGATCATAAACAGGATCAGGGATGCAGTAGTTGGAACACCAGATACAGGATTTATATTTCCGGCATTTACAGACCGCAAGGAAGACAGGGACGCAATGCTCTTTTATACGAGAGACACGAAAGCGCCGCACTGGGAACTTGCACAGGGATTAGGATGCGTCATGCAGACAACAGCGACAGAGCAGAGGGAGATATTAAAAACAGTCATCACGGAAGTGCTTGGAGACAGTGATGAAGGAATCGAGATGTATGAAGATTTCCACCGCATTCTGGATGAAAAGCTGGAAGAGGAAGCAAAGAAAGAACTGGAACGCACAGAACAGCAGGAATTAACACTTGGAATCCTGGAAGAGACGCTGGAGAAAGCAGACACGCCGACGTCATGTATCGAGGAGATTGTAAAGTCATACAGGAGTGCTTTTAAAGAGACACCGACGATTGCGGCAGTAATCGACGAAAAAGCGGTCAAGGCAAGCCATAAGAGGGACAATATCGAACACATGAAAAAAATGCTGAAAGGTGCCGCAGAAGAGATCAAGATTTTAAACGGCGGGAAAGAGACAGAACTGACGGAGAAAATACGGGAAGTTACGGGCGTTTAGGAGGAATCCAATGCATAGAGATAATAAAGAACGCAACAGAGCGGTTAAAGAGATGGCAAATCGTCAGACAAGTATACCAAAGCATCCAGATCCGGATGCACTGAAAAGATTCAGAGAAGTGCCGTATCAGTTGCGGTATGGGAAGGAGAAGAAAGATGCTGAATAGAGAAAAATATGCAAAAGAGATTATTGAAATCGCGTGCAATGGGGGAAACATTGCCGTCGTTAATGGAAAGCTGGAAAATTGCAGAAAAACACAGTGCAACGAGTGTAATTTTAATGGCGGCACAATAAGAGATTGTGAAATAAAGACGAGAAAATGGGCGAACAGCGAATATGTCGAACCGATTGAACCGCCGGTTGATTGGAGTAAAGTTCCGGTCGATACACCAGTGTTGGTAACAGATCGAAAAGATGCTGCTGAGTCAGAATGGAAAAAGAGATATTTTGCAAAATATGAAAACGGAATGGTGTACACTTGGGCGAACGGCGCAACGTCATGGAGCGGAGAAATTGTATCTAGTTGGATGTATGCCAAGCTGGCAGAAAGCGAAGAGGTAAACAGGATTTTGGCAGAGGAAGAAAAGACGGGTGGGTGGATTCCGGTAACGGAGAGACTGCCAGATCCCGAAACAGAGGTATTGATAACTGCCAGAAGAAAATATAAGAGTGGAGGGTGTGTAGATATTATCACAACAGCGCTTTACGAAGATGGCAACATGTTGGAATGTGATAGTTGCTGGGACTGGGTGGATATTGACGGCGAATATGACGAAGAAAATGATTGTTACATTATCCCGGAGGGATGGTGGGAAGACAGACATTTTAATCCGGATGAAGTCTACAATAATCTTGTGGATGATGAAGTTATCGCTTGGATGCCGCTGCCGGAGCCGTACAGGGAAAGCGAGGAATAGGATGGAATATGGCTATATCAGAGTTTCGTCTAAAGAACAGAATGAAGCCCGACAACTTGACGCATTGCATGAGCAGGGCATTGAAGACAGCAATATTTTCATGGATAAGCAGTCGGGTAAGGATTTTAACAGACCAAGATATAAAACCCTTTATCGTAAACTGAAAAAAGGAGACGTCCTGTACATAAAAAGCATTGACCGGATGGGAAGAAACTATGATGAAATTATACAGGAATGGCGCCGAATCACACGTTTTCGTGAAGCTGATATTGTGGTGTTGGACATGCCGCTACTTGACACGAGGCGGGGGAAAGACCTTATGGGTACATTCCTAAGTGACATTGTGCTGCAGGTGCTTTCCTTTGTGGCAGAGAACGAGAGAACCAATATCCGGCAGAGACAGGCAGAGGGAATTGCGGCAGCAAAAGCCAGAGGTGTGAAATTTGGCAGACCATCAATTCCATTGCCGGAGAATTTTGACCAGATGCGTAGGAATTGGAGAGCCGGACACATCACAATAGAGGACGCGGCAAGGGAGTGCGGAATGTGTACAAAGACATTTTATAGTAAGGCGGTAAAAGTAGAAATGGAGGAAAATGATGCAGGATAGATTTTTATCCCGTGGAAAGCGGATTGATAATGGAGAGTGGGTGGAAGGATATCTGTCATACCCATTTTGCACGGAAAAGGGCAACGAAAGTTATTATTTCTACGCAAAGGATAGTTTGGATTTCTTCTGTCGTTGTGTTGTAGATCCATCTACCATCTGCCAGTGCACCGCAATGCCTGATAAGAACAACAAACTGATCTTCGAGAATGACATTGCCATAAAGCATAATGATGATGACAAAGAGCCATATCTGATTAGATGGAGTGAGAATTACGCAGCATGGGAACTGGCACAATGCGGATGTGCTATGTACGGATTTTTCGATGTTGATTTCGGCGAAATAGAGGTAATCGGTAATGCGATTGATAACCCGGAACTGTTGGAGGTGTAAGATGCCGAGAACCATAGCGTATAGAGCGGGAGGATTTACAAATTGTGGAATCGGTTACACAAAATTCATTCAGGAGGAATTGGCAGAAATGAAAGATAGAGTCATGACGGAGAATGAATCAATAACAAAAAAATATTGCAGTACATGTAAATACTACGCTGAATATGAGGGCGTTTGTTGCAATGGAGACAGTGAACATTGTGCAGATTTTCGGAGACTGGATGATACATGTGAGAAATGGGAGGAAAACGAAGAATGAATGAAGAACTTAAGCCATGCCCGTTTTGCGGACACAGTATAGATATTGAAAAAGATGTGTATGAGCCAAGTATGGATTGACACCCGACATTTATTGACCCAGATAGTGGTGGCGACCCTATTAACATTCATTGCAAATGTGGCTTGGAGTTTTGCACTGGTACTTATGACTGGGGTGAATTTGTAGAAGCATGGAACAGGAGGGAAAACGATGAGATTGATTGATGCTGATAACTTGGTTTTTAACGGTAGACAGTATAACAACAGCCAAATGAAAGCAATTCTTGATTTTGTGGATGCACAGCCGACCGCCTATGACCCGGACAAGGTTGTGGAGCAGTTGGAGGATATGAAATCTACTTATCGAAGACTGCGTGACCTTAAAGATAAGGATTATTTGAAATATGGATACATAATAGAGACTTTGATAGATGCAATAGAGATCGTGAAGGATGACGGAGGGGATGAAATGATTGAGAAATCAATGCCTGCAACAAAGAATGTGCCAAAGGAAAGAGATACAATGAGTTGTAAAAAAGCAGAGAGGTACGGATATGTAAAAGCGATTTGTGAAACCGATAAAGGATTATTCAACCGTAAAGTTGAAGAATGGATTAACCTTACAGATGGAGTGATATTAGACGCAAGTTGCGGAATAATAGATGGAAAAACAGTATTCCAGGCAGTAATAGGGGGATTAAGAAAGTAAACATGACAGATAAGGGAGGTCATAGAACATGAAACAGCCAAGCAAACCAACAAGAGCACAAAAAGAAATTATATCAAATAACACCCTGGTACCGGATCACTGGATGGTAATATCGGAGAGCAGGGACACATTAGAAATTGTTAGTCGTAGAAGTGGAAGAAGAAAGGTGCTGACAAAATGATTTTTAAAGTAATCGCATTTATGATTATACTTTCAATATTCAAAGAAATGGATGAAGCAAAAGAAAAGAAAGATTTGTGTGAAATTGTTTACTGGGGCATATTAATGACAATAACAATAATGGTAATGGGACGGGCTTAAATTAGAAATTTTAAAGAGGTGTATGCATGAAAAATATTAAGAATTTCAGGGCTATGGATTGTACCGGATGTCAATGCGATGGTTGCTATGAATGCCAGTCTGCAAATTGCGATATATGCTATCGCGCTGAGCACGCAAATGAAAACGATGAAGATATGTACTATATAGCTAAGAATAAAAAAAGATGTGATTTTGATTAAATAAACTGACATTTAATACATATGCAGCAGTAGACAACATTACACATGTAAATTATAATTATACAGAAATTACAAATATAATTATAAAGGAGAAAATAACATGCAAAATTTATCAGATCAGGAGAAAAAAGTATTAGAGATCATGAAGGAGTCCAAGCAGCAGTTGACGCCGGAAGAGATCACGGCAGAGATAAATAAGAGATACGGGCAGGTTTGGCCTGTACAGATCATAATAACATTTATGGCAAGATTAGAGAAGCTGGGATATACGGATACTAATAAACAATGAAGAACAGGCAGGGAGAAAAATAAAACAAGTAGAGGGGGGCAATGTCGTGGATAAGAAAGAAATATTTGAAATCTGCAAGAGCGTAGATAGCGCCATAGCTGCGGAACTGGCAGAATCCATCATGTATAAAGTATCGTTTGAAACGTTGGAATCGCACCACGGCATTCTCCCGATTAGCCGGAGGGGATTTTACCGGAAAAGGGAAACTGTGAATGGGATTATTAAGGAACGGACAACGCATCTGGTGGAAGAAAAGAACGGACAGCTGAGAGG
>SKES01001967.1_pt1 | contig 10559 bp, 9 predicted proteins | sample 4826851 | NCBI WGS metagenome assembly SKES01 (sample SAMN11008803, study PRJNA524170) | human gut metagenome | biome: Human fecal sample; material: Feces; isolation source: fecal sample from pouch patient p52 | host: Homo sapiens | place: Israel: Tel-Aviv | collected 2016-09-04 | reverse complement strand
CTATTCGCGGGTGTTGGCGGGTTCAGAGTCGGATTAGAGAAGTCATCACCGGAATATAATTTTGTATGGGCAAACCAATGGGAACCATCAAGAAAACTTCAACATGCATATAATTGTTATGTAAATCATTTTGGCACGGAAAACCATGTCAATATAGATATAGCGGAAATTGATAAAAATGAAATTCCAGCACATGACTTATTAGTGGGAGGATTCCCATGCCAAGATTATTCTGTAGCAAGAAGTAAAAAGAACGAACTCGGTATTGAAGGTAAAAAAGGGGTCCTTTTTTGGGAGATAATTCGTGCTACCGAGGTTATTAAACCAAAATATTTAGTTCTCGAAAATGTAGATAGACTACTAAAGGCTCCATCTAGTCAACGAGGAAGAGATTTTGCAGTTATGTTAGCCGCGTTTAATGAACTAGGTTATTCTGTTGAATGGCGTGTTATTAATGCTGCTGATTATGGACGTGCGCAACGACGTCGTCGTGTTTTCTTTTTTGTATTTAGAAATGACACAAAATGGGGTGAACGTTTACATACAACATATGAAGCAAAATTCTCTAAAGATACAACTATAGAAGAACGATTAGCACAGTATCAGAAATATATTTTTAAAAATGGTTTATTTGGTCGTCAGTTCCCAGTAGAAGGAACAGCTGTTAAAAAACGTGTACATGCGAATCAGTTAGTGGGCGATATTGCCGAGGTTTCCGAAACTTTCAATGATGGTAAATTTTGGAATTCTGGATTGATGACTAATGGATATTACTATACTATTGAAACCAATCCAATTGTTGAGCCACCAATTACAATGGGGAAAATCGTAGTTCCAGAAGAAACGGTTGATGCTAAGTATTATATTACTGGAGATAAACTTGAAAAGTTCAAATATCTCCGGGGGCCTAAAAAGTTAATACGTACCTCAGCAGATGGTCATGAGTATACCTATGCAGAGGGGGGCATGAGTGAATATGATTCCTTAGATTTGCCAGGTCGGACAATGCTTACATCGGTAGGTAGTGTCAATCGCTCAACCCATCTATTAAAAATTGATGGGAAATATCGTTTGATTACACCAATTGAAGCAGAGCGTTTACAAGATTTTCCGGATGATTGGACAAAATTCAAACTCAATGCAAAGGGTGAGGTTGAAGAAGTATCAGATCGGATGAGAATGTTCTTTATGGGTAATGCTTTGGTAACAGGTATCGTAAAGCGCATTGGTGATGAGTTACAAAAAATAGATAAGATATAATATTAAAGAGGCTTTTATAGCCTCTTTTTTGTATAATAACCGTTGCTGATTGTATTCTATACTCCCCTCGTATATAATAATATTAAAAGATTTGTATTTTTCGATATAATCAAAGAAAGGAGTACAACATGTCAAATTTTATCACTCCTAAAGAATTATTAGCTTGTTTCGATGAGGTCATCATTTTAGATGCTAGAGGGTATCAAGATTATAAAAAAGGCCATATTAAGGGGGCTTATGCGGTAGATTTAGACAAGGATTTGACTGGTCCTTTAGGCGAGCATGGTGGTCGTCATCCATTGCCAGATATGGAACAGTTAGCTCATACCTTTGAGTCTTATGGCATCACTCGTAACTCAAAGGTTGTAGTATATGATTCGTGGCTATTCTTAGCGGGCCGTCTTTGGTGGACGTTACGTTACATGGGCTTAACAGATGTACGCGTTTTATCCGGTGGTATTGAACGATGGGTTCGAGAGGGCCATCTCTTAACTAAAGAGCCGACCCCGTTACCTGCTGAACCATCTATTTTTAACTACGAGTTGCAAACGGATATGGTTATGAGTCGCGATGAGGTGCTCAAGGCTAGTGAAAGCGGAGATCATGTTATTATTGATGCTCGTGCGCCATTCCGTTATGATGGATCTCAAGTGGATACGATGGACGGCATGACAGGACATATTCCTGGGGCTGTTAATCATTTTTATGAAAGTGGCTATACCGTAGATGGTCCTAAATCCTTGAAAGATTTAGAGGCTGAGTATTACAACGAAATCTACCAAAATAGGCCAGTTGTAACGTACTGTGGGTCTGGTGTGACTGCCTGCAATGCGTTGTTAACCATGAGTGAAGTAGGACTTGAATCTGCTTTATATGTTGGTAGTTCTAGTGACTGGGTAACGTATGAAGGCTTCCCGCTTAGTACAGGTGTAGAAACATTAAACTAACTTAGGAGGGCGAATGAATCTATTAAAACAATTACTAACAGTCGTTGCCTTTGGTTATTTGTGTTATCACATCTATACCTTTGGACCTGGTATGTTTAATGTAACTGTATTAGTGATTCTTGTCTTGTCGGCGGTGGCTAACTATTTCCGTGAGAAACGTGAAAGTGATCTTAAAGCCAACGAAAACGCCCGTAAGGCTCGTGCAGAAGCAAGACATGCTAAGAAACATAAAAAGCAGTAGTATTGCTAACATATAATCTTTAGATTAGCTTACATTAAGCAAAAACTTGACGTATATTCTATGTGAAAGAGACTTTCACCAAGTTAAATACGGTGAATAGTATTAGATTGATGCGAAGTATTATAAAGAAGTATTATAAAGGAGTAAGAATTGAAATTAATTTCTTGGAATGTAAACGGTCTACGCGCCGCTGTCACAAAGGGTTTTATGGAATCCTTTAACGAATTAGATGCAGATATTTTCTGTTTGCAAGAAACGAAATTGCAACCAGAACAAATTTCTTTGGAATTGCCAGGCTATGAACAATATTGGAATAGTGCTGTGAAAAAAGGCTATAGTGGTACGGCTGTATTCACGCGCATTAAACCGTTATCCGTAACTAATGGTATTGGCATTGAAGAACACGATCAAGAGGGCCGTGTTATTACTGCTGAATATGACAATTTCTATTTAGTATGCTGCTATACGCCAAATAGCCAACGTGAATTGGCTCGTCTTGAGTACCGCATGACTTGGGAAGATGCATTCCGCAACTATTTGCTTGAATTAGATGAGAAAAAACCAGTCATTCTTTGTGGTGACCTTAACGTGGCTCACCAAGAAATCGACCTTAAAAATCCTAAGACAAATCGTAAAAATGCAGGCTTCTCCGACGAAGAACGTGCAAAAATGACCGAACTGTTAGGTGCTGGTTTTACAGACACATTCCGTCACCTGTATCCAGATGCAATTGAGGAATATAGCTGGTGGTCTTATATGGGCAAAGCTCGTGAACGAAATACGGGATGGAGAATTGACTATTTCATCACCTCTAAACGTCTTGACGACAAAATTCAAGAAGCTAAAATTCACCAACAAATCTTTGGCTCTGATCACTGCCCAGTAGAATTAGATATCGATTTATAATATATTGAAAGTATAATCTACAGCCTCATCTTAGGATGGGGCTGTTGTAATAGGTGAAAGGAGAACTTATGGCTCAAAAACAAAAGGCTGTTGTCTTATTTAGCGGTGGTGTAGATAGTACTACATGTTTAGCACTAGCTATTGAAAGATTTGGCAAAGACAATGTAGTGCCGTTATCCATTCAATATGGTCAAAAACATAGTAAAGAACTAGAGGCTGCTGCATCTATTCTAGCTTATTATGGAATTGAAGGTAAAACGATGGATGTCACTAAATTATTTGCCTTCAGCAATTGCTCTTTATTGACCCAATCCACAGAGGAAATACCTCAAGGTTCATACAAGGAACAACAAGAGGCAGAAGGGGAAGGTACGGTTAGCACCTATGTACCATTTAGAAATGGCCTATTCCTATCTGCGGCGGCTTCCTTAGCCTTATCTCTAGACTGCAGCTATATCTACTATGGTGCCCATAGCGATGATGCGGCTGGTAACGCATACCCAGACTGTACAGAACACTTCTATAAATCCATGGGTGATGCTATCTTCGAAGGATCCGGCAAAGAATGCTCCTTAGAAGCACCATTCATCAACCATAACAAAGCAGACGTCGTAAAAGAAGGCCTACGACTCGGCGTACCATACCACCTAACATGGTCATGCTACGAAGGCGGCGACAAACCATGCGGACACTGCGGCACCTGTATCGATAGAGCCGAAGCATTCCGCGCCAACGGTGTTGAAGACCCAGCACAATAATAGAATTTCTCTACATCCACTAAAACTGGATTATATTAGTAGCCGCCATTTAGGCGGCTACTTTGTATATAAACTAATAGATAAGATACTATGTTTGCCTTGAGGCGGACTTCTACGTCGCTAATATTAGCTCATTTGTTGATTTGCTAAATTCGCAGTGGCAGGAGATACCTTTTCAAAGAGCGACTTTGGCAGGTCGAGGCCCTAGGCCGATGACCGTATAGCCAGTGGAGCGATGAGGAAAGGTATCTCCTGACACCCCGTCCTTACCAACTTAACACTAATAGTAGATTTACATATAAGTCCGCCTACAACCAAATTGATTGCGAAAATATTAGATATATGTTAATATTAGAACTGCCTAAAGGCGACAACTAAATAAGACAGTTTGAAACCATCCTGTCTCTAAACAAAACTACGGAAATTCATAAGCATTTATAGCATGGTAGTTTTGCCATGCTTTTTTTATTTGAGGAGGTGAGTGTTATGATTACTACACGTAAATTGACTATTTCTGCCATGGTTGTGGCATTGTACATCGTCGTACTATATTTAACGCAAAGCGTTTCTTTCGGAGCGTATCAAATTCGTATAGCAACATCATTATATGCACTTGCTTATGCCTTTCCGTTTTTGGTAATTCCAATGGGGATTGGTAACCTCATTTCTAATTTCCTATTCGGTGGTCTCGGTATCCTCGATATGGTAGGTGGCTTTGGTGTTGGCATCTTAACAACAGGTATAATCGTAGGTATGCGTAAGCTTGGCCTTAGTGCTTGGTGGGCAATTTTGCCTATTATCTTTGTTCCAGCATTATGTGTACCGTTATGGCTCAGCCCATTACTTGGCCTTCCATACTGGCCATTGGTATTGAACCTCATCGTAGGTCAAACAATTCCAGCAGTGCTTGGCTCTGTTTTGGTGAAAGCATTGATCAGCCGTCCTAGCATGGCTGCTTTATTAGGTGCTTTCAAATAAAAAAATTATAGTGAAACAAAAAGGCGTAAGCTCGATATGAGCTTACGCCTTTTTTATGGCTAAATGTTATGGAGGTTGAAAGTATTAGCAGTTGTAGCCGCGCCATTTAGTTTCTACTACGAGGCGTTCAAGGGCAACCATGTACGCTGCTTGACGAGGTGGTACATTGTATTTATGTTGCATTTCCCAAACTGCTTCAAAACTATTTTGCATATTTTTAGTTAAGCGTTCATTAACTTCTTCTTCAGTCCAGTAGAAGCTTGCTTTGTTTTGTACCCATTCATAGTAGGATACAACTACGCCGCCGCCGTTTGCAAGAACGTCAGGAATGATGTCGATACCTTTTTCATAGAAGTATTTGTCTGCATCATTAGTAGTAGGGCCATTAGCACCTTCCAAGATGATTTTAGCTTGGATGTTTTCCATGTTGTCTTTGTTCAATTGGTTTTCAAGAGCTGCCATGTACAATACATCAACTGGTTGAGCCAATAATTCTTGCGCACCAATTGTAGTCATACCTGGCTCGCTGTAACCTTCAAGGGAACGACCATGGGAGTTAGCATATTCGTATGCTTTTTCCACATCAATACCGTTAGGATTGTAGATGTTAACGCTTACGTCGCCGATAGCAACAACTTTAGCGCCTGCTTGCGCAATGAGACGAGCACCTACGGAACCTACGTTACCGAAGCCTTGAACTGCTACAGTAAGGTTTTTAATGTCTAAGTTTTTCTTAGCTAAGTAACTTTGTAATGCGATGAGACAGCCGCGACCAGTTGCTTCATTACGACCTAAGGATCCGCCTACTTCAATAGGTTTACCAGTAACGATACCAGGGCTCCATTCGCCTTTTAATGTGCTGTATTCATCAGCAATCCAGCTCATGATTTGGGCGTTTGTATTTACGTCTGGTGCAGGCACGTCAGTATTTACGCCAATGATAGGAGCAATACGACGTACAAAGTTACGAGTCAAGCGTTCTAATTCGCGAGGGTTCAATGTTTTAGGATCAACCTTGATACCGCCTTTACCACCGCCATAAGGAATATTAGCGATAGCATTTTTAATAGTCATCCAAGCTGCCAATGCACGAACTTCGTTTTCGTCGGAGTCAGGATGGAAGCGAAGACCACCTTTAGCGCTACCACGTAATGTGGAGTGTTGGCAACGGTAACCTTCGTATACGCGAACTTCACCATTGTCTAGTTGAAGAGGTACAGCTACTTTTAGTTCTCGTTCAGGATGACGTAATACTTCGTACTCACTACGAGAATAACCGAGTTTTTCTGCTGCTACATCTAACGTATTTAGCATGTTTTCATAAGGATTATAACCACTCATAATAACCTCCTGTATATAAGAGTAAATTAAGTTTTGCTAATTTTAGACATACTGTAGTATTCGACGTTGTATACATAATACCCTTTATAATTTTATAACTATATTCTATAGTTTTTAATGCTTGAAAAGTGTATAGAATATAGATATTTACTGTGATTATAGTCACTCCTGGAGTTAGATGTAAATCGTAGTTTTTACAGTATAAATGGATACTTTTACAAAAAAAAGAGACCGATGAAAGATACTTTCACCGATCTCTAAAGAGAATATATTTTATTTTTCCATTGTATTTTCCACTGGAGTAGGAGGTACAGAAGAGTCTGTAGTTTGACCGTCACCCCACCATACGATACCGTATGAATGATTAAGAACAGAACGGTTGAATACAGGTGTTTCGATGCCTGCCTTGCGTTGTTTGATATAGTCATCAAGAGCAAGACCTGCAGTACGTCCCATACGTACGATGGAACTAATATTAGTTAATACTAAGAAGGCCATAAATAAATCGGCTAAATTCCATACTAGATCAAGAGAGGCGATGGAGCCTACAAATGTCATGATGATTACACCAATACGGAACAAATGAAGATAGAATTTCTTCTCTGTTAAGTGGCTAATATTAATTTCGCCGTAGTAATAGTTACCAATTAAGGAACTGAAGGAGAACATTACGATAAAGATTGCTACCGCTGTTGGAGCCCAAGAACCGAGTTGTTGTTCAAGGTTATGTTGTACTAGAGCAACACCAGTTAAACCTGTTGTGCTATAGTCGCCAACCATGAGTACAATGAATGCTGAAGCTGTACAAATGATGAAAGTATCAAGGAATACACCAAATGCTTGTACAAGACCTTGTTCAACAGGATGGTTAACAGCCGCAGTAGCCGCTGCATTAGGCACAGAACCTTCACCAGCTTCGTTGGAGAATAGACCACGTTTAATACCATTCATTACAGTGGCACCTAATAAGCCACCACCTGCTGCTACTGGTTCAAAGGCTGAGCTAATAATAGTATAAATAACATGTGGGAATTGGGTGATGTTCATAATGACTACGAATAATGCAGTAGCAATATATAGTACAGCCATGATAGGAACGATGATTTCAGATGCTTTTGCAACGCGATGAATACCACCAAAAATAATGAGGCCAAGAAGTATTGCTACAACGGCACCGGTGTAGGATACATCAAAGTTAAATACTTGAAGAGATGCAGCCAATGTATTAGCTTGTACAGAGTTGTAAATCCAACCGTATGTAATACTGATCAAAATTGCAAATAAAACAGATAATGCTTTGTTGTTTAAACCATAGCGAATGTAGTATGCTGGGCCGCCGTAAAAGCCACCTTTAGCAACAGGTTCTTTGTAGATTTGTGCCAATGTAGATTCGATGAAACCTGTAGCAGCACCAATAAGAGCGATAACCCACATCCAGAAAATAGCACCAGGACCACCGAGTACAACAGCAATCGCAATACCTGCGATGTTACCAACACCTACACGAGATGCGGTACTAACACAGAATGCTTGGAATGAGGATACATGATTTTTTTCTGTAGAACTACCTGCACCATTGATTACGAGGCGAATCATTTCTTTGATCATACGAATTTGTACAAAATTCGTTGTCATCGTAAAGAAGAGACCTGCGCCGATGAGGATAAAGATGATGAAATAACTCCATAAATAGCCATTAATGGTAGAAATAGCATCATTGAGCATTGCTTCCATAAAAACGCTCCTTTCTCATAAAAAGAATTCTTATAATTATTAATAATATTGTATCAATTTCTATAGACTATGTAAAACAAAATCCCTCACAAGAGTGAAGGATTTTATTAATAGTTTATTATTGTATAGCAACTAAGATGTTTCTTTAAGCTTTAGTGAATTCCGGTGATTCCTCCATGCCTTGTAATAAAGTTTGTTCGGAATGTTCCATGTGAATTCTTGCCAACTTACGAGCTTGAGTAGCATTATGTGAAGCAATGGCCTCTACCAATTGACGGTGTTCTTCCCATGTCTTTCTTAGTCGGCCCGGTTGATTCATGGAGAAGCTACGGAATCGATAGGTTTGCTCCCGCAAGTTGTGTACGATATCTGCTAAACGTTCGTTACGAGATGCACGATATAGTACTTCATGGAATTCTACGTCTGCTGTTACAACGGACTCCATATTTTTATTCTCCATATGGTCGCCGATCTCTACAAGCATTCGTTCTAGTGTTTCGATTTCCTCTTCGGTTATGCGTTCGGCAGCAAGGCCTGCTGCGAGTTCTTCTAGGGCAGATCGAATTTCGAATACTTGAGTAATATCCTTTAACGATATATTGGCTACATATGTACCACGGCGAGGAACCATGACAACAAAACCTTCGAGCTCAAGCTTACGAATGGCTTCGCGAATTGGTGTACGGCTCACACCGAGTTCTTCAGCTAGAGGAATTTCCATAAGGCGTTCGCCCGGTTTTAACACGCCGTCTTGAATGGCTTGACGTAATGTTTCACTTACGACTTCGCGTAGAGGTTTATACGCATCTAAGCGTATTGGTTGTAACCGTTTTGTCATGGTAAGTCCTCCTGTGTACATGTTTTTGTAATGAGCGATAGCCAATCATGGCCTGCTGGGCTCCCGCTGTCATCTGCCTCTCATAGCTGCGTATGGAACCGGTTGATTTGTTATCGTTCCACTGGCTTACGGTGTCTTCCATGGACTCCATCGTTGACTGATATCCCTTTTTCAGCTGCTTTGCCGTAGAAATCAGAACCTGATTGCCCATCATTTCTCCGGCGCTCTCATAGCTGTCTGCCAGATTCTTTACCACCTGATACTGGCTTTCCAGCTCCGTTACCATATTGGCATAATCCTGTCTCGTATCTTCATAGGTTTTCCACACCTGGGAAATCGTAGGATTGTATTCCCTGACCCGGTTTTGAATTTCACTGTATTCCAGAACATTATCCTGGAGTCTTGCCAGCTCCTCTTCACTGTATCTGCCAGCCTCAGGCGAAGCGCCGGGACCTGTAGGAGAATAGGCAAATGCCGGTACGGATGTCACTGCCAGCATACATACTGTCACTGCCGCAATGGCACGTTTTCTGTGCTTCATACTGCCACCTCCCTATCAGGCTGCGCTGGCCAGACCCTTTACTGCCCAGTCATAGGTTTCCATAGTCTGGAACAGATTCAGATCTGCTGTTTTCATTGCCAGCTCCTTATTCTGAAGATCATACTGCTGAGTGGTAAGCTGGTTCTGGCTGGCTTTTCCCTGCTGGAACTGAAGCTCCATGCTCTGCAGATCCCGACGCGCCAGCTCCAGCTCTGCGGCTGCCTGATCATAGGCCAGCTTGGCTGCCAGTACGTTCTGATAATTGGTTACCAGTGCAGAACCGATTTTCTGCTCATTATCTGCAATCGTCTTCTGCAGGGATTCCTTTGTTGTTCCGCTTTCTGCATTTTTCAGCTTTTTCTTATTTACCAAAAGCGTATAGTTATTTTCCAGCGCCTTTTCCCTGTCTGCCGCCGGATCCATTCCCTGAATCCGGGACACGTCAGCTGCAGGCACCTGGCAGATCTCCGGCTGAGCGTCATAGGTCCACCCAGTCATCACCAGAAGCTTCTGCCGTACATTCTCAATATTTGATTTGGCAGATTCCACATTCCGCTCTGCAGTCTGAAGAGCTTCCCTGGCATTCAGCACATCAACCTGTGTCGCTGTTCCGATAGCCGCTCTCGTTTCTGCACTGGTCAGAGACATTTGCGCCTGATCCCTTGCAATCTCAGCCTGCTTGAGACTTAACTGATTCTTCTCCAGGGTCACCATGTTGCTCTGAGCCACAGTTACCAGGGTTTTTTCTGCCTGCTTGTAGTTCCAGCCGATGATTTCACTGTCCTCCAGGTTATCATCTGCCTGCTTTTCCATATTTTTTGCCTGGATTTCAGCAGAAAGCATGGAAGCAACCACATAGCCATAAGTAGGATCGTCGGAATCCGGATAGGAAATATTGGCATAAATCTCGTTTGCCATATCCCGGTATTTGTCAGAAACATCATCCTTGGTATCCCCGTAATCTCTGCGGAACTCATTCAAATCCAGCTGATTGGTCTGAACCGTGGTATTGTAC
>SKES01001962.1_pt1 | contig 10588 bp, 9 predicted proteins | sample 4826851 | NCBI WGS metagenome assembly SKES01 (sample SAMN11008803, study PRJNA524170) | human gut metagenome | biome: Human fecal sample; material: Feces; isolation source: fecal sample from pouch patient p52 | host: Homo sapiens | place: Israel: Tel-Aviv | collected 2016-09-04 | reverse complement strand
CAACCAATGCCGCAGCAGAGTCATTCAATGCTAAAATCAAAGCATTTAGAGCACAGTTCAGAGGAGTAAGAGATAGAGCTTTTTTCTTATATAGACTTGCTAAATTATATGCTTAAATATAAAATCCCTCAGATTGTTACGTTGACCCTAAATCTCGCAAGATGGTACAATGAAGTGGAAAAGTTTGACTATATGGAGTTCAACAAGGTACTTGATACCTTTTCAAACCATAGTACGACCATCATAAATTATTTTGAAGAACGATTGACAAATGCTTCAGCGGAATCGTTCAATGCTAAAATCAAAGCTTTTCGAAGCCAGTTAAGAGGGGTGGCTGATCTGAAATTCTTCATGTTCAGACTGGCTAGGCTATACGCTTAAAAGAAAGCTTACCAACCAGGAAAATCCGCTGACCCGAACATTCCGGGCTTTTAAAAACAGTCCCTTGAATAAGGACGTATGGTTTGCTTCAATCCCACTAATTTTGCCTATTCTTGGAAAAGAAAAATCCCCGAACTTCTTTGAAATTCAGGGATTTACATCGTTTTGCCTTCTTAAAAAGTGGTGCCACCAGGAATCGAACCGGGGACACAAGGATTTTCAGTCCTTTGCTCTACCAACTGAGCTATGGCACCATTATTTCTTGTTTGCGGTTGCAAAGGTAGTGAAACTTTTTTAAACTGCAAACTATTTCTAAAAAAAAACACTGATAAAAACATAAGATGCTTATTATCAGTGTTGTTTAATTAAAATTATTTTTCTTTTAGTGGATTCCAACCTTGCGCTTTCAGCTCAAACTCTTGTCCGTCACGGGTAATCAGGGCACATCCCAGCTCCGGTTTGGTGATGTGACCAATCACTTTTATACCTTCTATAGCCGAAACTCGTTCATGCTCTGTTAAAGGTACAGTAAATAATAGCTCATAGTCCTCACCACCATTTAAAGCGCATGTTGTCACATTCATATTCAGCTCTTCCGCCATTACAGCCGTTTGGTAATCAATGGGAATTCTTTCCTCGTAAACGCGGCAGCCGGTATCGCTTTGTGAGCATATATGCAGCAGTTCCGAAGAAAGACCGTCGGAAATATCCATCATAGCGGTGGGCTTGATTCCCGCTTTAGCCAGTTTCTCAATGATATCCTTACGTGCTTCAGGCTTTAACTGACGTTCCAAAATATATTCTTTTCCGGAAAAATCCGGATTTGCTTCTTTTTCTCCTTGGAAAACAGCCTTTTCACGCTCTAGAAGTTGAAGTCCCATATAAGCTCCCCCCAAGTCACCGCTGACACAAATCAAGTCTGTATCTTGTGCGCCGTTGCGATAAACCACTTTGTCCTTGTCCGCTTCACCTATGCAAGTAATACTGATGGCGAGCCCGGTTATGGATGAAGTTGTATCTCCACCCACAATATCTACATGGTGTAGTTCACAAGCCAGTTTTAGCCCATCATAGAACTGTTCTAAATCTTCAATACAAAAGCGTTTGGACAGTGCGATAGAAACTGTGATTTGTTTTGGAGTACCATTCATGGCATAAATGTCCGAGAAGTTTACGATGGCCGATTTATATCCCAAATGTTTCAATGGGGTATAAACCAAATCAAAATGTACCCCTTCCATCAGTAAGTCTGTGGTTACCAATACCTCTTTATCTTTAAATTCCAATACGGCTGCATCGTCTCCCACACCATATTGGGTTTCCGGATTTTTTAACTCGATATCCTTCGTTAGATGTTTAATGAGGCCGAACTCACCTAAGGTCGCTATTTCTGTTCTGTTTATTTCCTGCATGTCCTTAAATTCGATTAATCATTTCACGCATAATGGTAGTCATGCGCGGTTGCGCTTCATCTGCCGCTTTCTGAACCTCTTCGTGTGAAACTTCCACAATTTTTCCCTCCACGCCTAGGTCGGTGATAACCGATACTCCAAACACTTTGATGCCACAATGGTTTGCTACAATAACTTCGGGAACGGTAGACATACCTACGGCGTCAGCTCCAAGAATGTGGAACATCTTGTATTCTGCCGGAGTCTCGAAGGTAGGTCCCTGTGTACCGATATATACTCCTTGTTGTACTTTGATACCTTTTTCTTTAGCGATCTCCAGTGCTTTGTCTATCAGATCTTTGGAGTAGGCTTCACTCATATCCGGGAAACGGGGACCGTATTCAATGTTCTTGCCGTGTAACGGATGTTCGGGAAAAAAGTTGATATGATCTCTGATAATCATCAGATCACCGATTTCAAAGTCTGCATTCGTACCTCCAGCTGCATTGGATACGAACAATGTTTTGATGCCTAATTCACGCATCACCCGTACGGGGAAAGTAACTTCTTTCATGGAGTATCCTTCATAGAAGTGGAAACGTCCCTGCATAGCCATGATGTCTTTATTACCTAATTTGCCGAAAATCAATTTACCGCTATGTCCCTCTACGGTTGAAACAGGGAAATTAGGGATATCTTTGTAACTGATCTCGTATTTATCGGTAATTTCGTGTACCAGGCTTCCTAAGCCGGTACCTAATATAATAGCAGTTTCGGGACTGGTATGCATCTTTTCTCTAAGAAAAGTTGCTGTTTCTTGAATTTTTTCTAACATAGTCGGTTATATTTGAGTTAAACAGTTCTTGTTGGTCTTGTAAAAAGACTACCTCAATGGGCAGCATATATATATAAGGTTTTAGCGCTTCGTCCATCAGTGGATGGGCTGCTAGTCGTACAGAGTCTTTTTCAGTGGTGATAATCATGCGTTTACCTTCCGGAAGTTTCATGAAACGCTTCTTTATCAGTTCCATATCTCTTGCTGTAAAGTCATGGTGGTCACTGAAAGCCAGTGACTCAATGTGCTCATTGTATGGTGATAAATCTTGAATGAGTTTTGCTGGGGAGGCTATGCCTGTCACCAATAGGATATGCTTGTCTTTTTCTATCTCTTTTAATGAAACTGCATTCCCTGCTGTAAACAACGGATGCAGCTTGCCGTATGCTAATGTTGTGAAGTAGAGCTGCTGATAGGGGTAAAGTTCCATTTGCTTGCTTAAGACTCTTAAATCCATAGGGGTGATGTCCTTAGGACATTTAGTGACAATGACAATATGTGCCCGGCTTTTTCCGTTTTCAGGTTCGCGCATTCGTCCGGCAGGCAGCAAGGTGTCTTCGCAAATCAGTCGGTGGTAATCTACTAATAAGATGTTTATTCCGGGCTTTACATATCGGTGCTGGAAAGCATCATCCAAAATAATCACTTCTGTTCCAGGGGCGATGTGACTATTGCATAACTGCTCTATGCCATGACAACGGTCCCGGTCTACTGCCATATGGATATCCGGAAACTTCTGTTTCATTTGGAAAGGTTCGTCACCTATCATCTGTACGGACGTATCCGGTCTGGCAAGTACAAAGCCTTTGGATTTGCGTTTGTAGCCGCGGCTCAGTACGGCTACTTTGTAATCTTTCTGCAATAATCTTATCAGGTATTCTGTATGGGGGGTCTTTCCGGTTCCGCCTACGGTGATGTTGCCTACCGAGATGACCGGAATATCAAACTTACGTTCTTTGTATATTCCCCAGTCAAACAATTTATTACGCAGCCATACACCGGTTCCATAAATCCATGAAACCGGATATAGCCACTTGTTTATCTTGATAAGATTACCTTCCATGTGCAATTTATTGGATATTAGGGTCAAACGGCATACGTGCCTGTATACAGTTGGCGTCTTTTATGTTCTCCAGCGCCTTGAAGCTGTTATAATAGCTTCCCAAATATTCTTTAATTTCGCTGTTTATATAATGTTTTTTCTGATTGCCCAGCAGGCTTGCGAAAATATTTTCTTTTTCAGGATAGCCGATAATACTGTAATTTTCGATACCGGCTTGGGTGGCGGCGGCATTCAATGCTTTGTCTATACCTCCCAGCTCGTCTACCAGACCAAGGTCTTTTGCCATGGCACCGGTCCATACACGGCCTTCAGCAACTTTTTCAATAGCCTCTGTAGACATTTTTCTACCTTCAGCGCAACGGTTTACGAACAACTTGTATCCTCGGTTGACATAGTTCTGCATTAATTCTTGTTCTGATGCATTTAGCGGGCGGGTGAGAACCGGACCTAGGCTGGCACCCAGATCAGCCATTTTATTAGTTTTCACTACATCAAAATTTAGTCCTAAAGTTTCAGTAAACAGTTTCTCACCTGAATACATCATGCCGAATATGCCGATAGAACCAGTCAGCGTAGTCGGGTCAGCGAAAATGCGGTTTGCAGCGCAGGAAATGTAATAGCCTCCTGATGCAGCATAATCTCCCATAGAAACGATTACCGGTTTTTTCTCTTTCAGTCTTACTACTTCACGCCATATTTGATCTGAACCGTATGCGCTGCCACCCGGTGAGTTGACGCGTAATACAACAGCTTTTACGTCATCGTTGTCACGTAATTTGCGCAGGTCTTTACACATCTTTTGTACATCAATACAATCTTCTGTGGAACTGCCGGGAGCATCCAGGATCTCGCCGTATGCATAATATACGGCTATTATATTTCCACTTTTGTCTTTGGGCACATTTTTCTTGACGTTTATCATGTCTTCTATGAAAAGACTGTTCAGTTTCTCGTCTTCGTCACGACCGCTTAATTGTTTCAGATAGGAAATAACCTCATCTTTATACATCAGGGTATCTGCCAGTTTGCATTGAATATATTCTTCTGCCTGACAAAAATCCATATATCGGTCAGCATAAGCATTCAAAGTATCTGTCGGGATGCGTCGTGAGTCGGATACATCTGCAAGAATACGATGCCAGACAGATTCCAGACATTCGGTCATCTGTTCGCGGTTGGCCGGACTCATTTCTGTAGCGATAAACGGTTCCACGGCTGATTTGTAAGTACCCACTCTGAATACCTGTACTTCCAGTCCTAGTTTGGAAACCAGATTTTTGAAGAAAACAGGTTGCATGCCTGCTCCGTGCCATCCAATACTTCCTTGCGGATTGATAATTATTTTATCGGCCACGCTGGAAAGATAATACATCCCCTGTGCATATTGGTCTGCATAAGCAACGATGAATTTGCCGCTTTCTTTGAAATCCAGTAATGCATTGCGTATTTCCTCTAAGGAAGCGTATGATGCTTCCAAATAAGAAGGTTGGATATAAATACCCTTGATTTTGTCATTGTCTTTTGCCTTCTTGATAGAAGCTAGAATGTCATCCAAACCGTATGCTTCAAATTCTTCTCCCAAAAGTTGTTGGAGTGGGTTTTCCTGTACACGTTCGGACAAACTGCCTTTAAAGTCGAGTACGAAGATAGAGTTGTCTTTCACCACCGTTTCAGTATCCGATGAGGCGACTATGCCAACCAGAGTGATAATCCCTAGTATAGTGAACACTACGCCTGCCAGAATGACGCCGATGACGCTGGCAAACGTAAATTTTAGAAAATCTTTCATTGAATGTGTTGTTTTAATGTTAATAATTAGCTAACAAAAATAGGTTATTGCATTGAAAAAAGCAAAAAAAGTGAACTTCTTTTGTTACCTGTTTGTTCTTCATTTATAATAACCCATAAATACGTTGTTTTATATGACAAAAAGTTTTAAGGAGGCTCTGAAAGCCCGTCGTACATTTTATCGGATCCAAAACAAATCGACATTGTCTGATAAAGAAATAAGAGATTTAATTCGTTTTGCTGTAGAATTTGTCCCCTCAGCTTTCAATTCTCAAACCACTCGTGTTGTGTTATTAACAGGTAAGGCACATGAAAAGTTGTGGAACATTGTAAAAAATGTCTTGCGTAAGCGGGTTCCGGCTGAGGTATTTGGCAAGACCGAAGAAAAGATTGATGGCTGTTTCGCTTGTGGATATGGTACTATTCTCTATTTTGAAGATATGGCTATCGTTCGCTCTTTGCAGGAAAGTTTCCCCACTTATAAAGATAATTTCCCTATCTGGGCAGAGCAGACCGATGCTATGCATCAGTTGGCAGTCTGGACCATGCTGGAAGATGCAGGAATGGGGGCGTCTTTGCAACATTATAATCCGCTGATTGATGATGAAGTACGTAAAGCTTGGAATTTGTCTGATGACTGGAAATTGATAGCGCAGATGCCATTCGGTGTGCCTGTTACACAACCGGGCTTTAAGGAAGTGATGTCATTGGATGAGCGTGTTTTTGAATTTACTGATTAAAATTCATGTCTTATCTTTTGGCTTATTAGGGGAAAATAAGCATCTTTGTGTGCAATAAAAACAAAGATGTGCTATGAAAAAATTATTATCACTTCCCCCTAATCTGGTGGAATGTTTTCATGATATAGAGAAAGCGGACCAGACAGAGTGGTTTTGTACTTCCGATCCTATAGGTAGTAAGCTAGGATCAGGCGGGGGGACTGCATGGCTGTTGGAGGCTTGTTGTCAGAAAGTAGCTCCTGACAGCGATTTTCTTACTTGGCTGGGAAAAGAAAAACGTATTTTACTTCATGCAGGCGGGCAGAGTCGTCGTTTGCCCGGATATGCGCCATCCGGCAAAATTCTTACTCCCATTCCTGTATTCCGGTGGGCCAGAGGACAACGGCTGTCACAAAATCTGCTTTCCCTCCAGCTCCCTTTATATGAACAAATCATGGAGAAAGCTCCGTCTTCTCTTCATACATTGATTGCAAGTGGAGATGTTTATATCCGTGCGGGCCAACCGCTTCAGACTATTCCTGATGCGGATGTGGTGTGTTACGGTTTATGGGTAGATCCTAATCTGGCAAAAAACCATGGTGTTTTTGTTTCTTCACGGGCTACTCCCGATAAGCTTGATTTCATGCTTCAAAAACCTTCGGTGGAGGAATTGGGGAAATTAATGCAAACCCATCTTTTTCTGATGGATATCGGAATTTGGCTGTTAAGTGACCGTGCGGTTAGTCTGTTGGTAAAACGATCTTATAAGGAAGGAAAACTCTCTTATTATGACATGTATTCTGATTTCGGACTTACATTGGGAGAGCACCCGCGTATGATGGACGATGAACTTAACAAGCTGAGTGTGGCTATTCTGCCGTTGCCCGGAGGGGAGTTTTATCATTACGGAACCAGTCGTGAACTTATTTCTTCTACATTGGCAGTACAAAATCTGGTAAACGACCAGCGGGAGATTATGCACAAGAAGGTAAAACCGCATCCGGCCATGTTTGTTCAAAATGCTGAGGTAGGTTATCAACTTACCTCACAAAATTCGGAAATATGGATAGAGAACAGTTATGTAGGAGCAGGATGGAATATCCATCACCAGACCATCATAACAGGGGTTCCCGCTAATAATTGGAACCTAGAGGTTCCGTCCGGTGTGTGTATTGATGTGGTTCCTTTTGGAGAATCTGGCTATGTAGCGCGTCCATACGGCTTCAATGATACTTTCAAGGGAGCTTTGGCTAAGGAAGAAACATATTATCAAGGAATGTCTGTAGGTGAGTGGTGTGCTGTACGCGGCATTTCGGTGGAAGAAATAGAAAACGGTCACGACTTGCAGGCCGCGCGTTTGTTTCCGGTTTGCTCATCTGTAGAGGAATTGGGAGCAGTTATGCGCTGGATGGTCTCTGAACCGGCATTACAGCAAGGAAAAGAAATATGGCAACGCTGTCGTAAGTTATCTGCCGATGATATATCTGCTTATTCTAATCTTTATCGTCTGGCAGAACAGCGTGAAGCTTTCCGGATAAAGAATTGGCCGGCATTGGCGCATAATTATGAACGAAGTGTCTTTTATCAGCTAAATTTGGAGAATGCTGCTGGAGAATTTGCTCGGTATGATCTGTCGTTGCCTGAGCCTTTATCAGAATCGGCTCCGCTGATGACACGTATCAGTGATAATATGTTCCGTGCCCGGGTGCAGCAGCTTAAGGGGCTGGCTTATCGGGAATATGAGAATGAGGCTTTTCGTTTGATGCGCGACGGACTTACAGCTTCGGCTTTAGCCAAGAGGCAGCAACCGCATTTGTCAGTGTACTCCGATCAGATTGTCTGGGGGCGTAGTCCGGTCCGTATTGATCTGGCCGGCGGATGGACGGATACTCCACCTTATTGCTTGAATGAAGGGGGGAGTGTGGTGAATATTGCTATTGAGTTGAACGGGCAGCCTCCTCTACAAGTTTACGTGAAACCCTGTCGGGAGTATAAGATAATTCTTCGTTCTATAGACTTAGGCGCTATGGAAGTGGTTACAACTTACGGGGAGGTAAGGGATTTCATGCAAGTGGGATCCCCATTCTCTATACCTAAAGCGGCATTGGTGCTGGCAGGTTTCCAGCCGGGCTTTTCCACCGAATCGTATGTTTCATTGGAAGAGCAGTTGAAGGCGTTTGGCTCCGGAATGGAAATCACTCTGCTTTCTGCGATTCCTGCGGGCTCCGGTCTGGGTACAAGTTCTATTCTTGCATCAACTGTGCTGGGGGCAATCTCTGATTTTTGCGGACTGAACTGGGATAAGAACGAGATATGTAACCGTACGCTTATTTTGGAACAGTTGCTGACTACCGGAGGGGGGTGGCAAGATCAATACGGAGGTGTGCTTCGTGGAGTGAAATTATTGCAGACTCATGCAGGTATGGATCAGAGTCCGTTAGTGCGCTGGTTGCCCGATTATTTGTTTACAGGTGGCGAATATCAGAAGTGCCATTTGCTTTATTACACGGGAATTACCCGTACAGCCAAAGGAATTTTAGCTGAAATCGTGCGTAGCATGTTCCTCAACTCCACAGAGCATTTGTCTATACTTGGCGGTATGAAGGGGCATGCTCTTGACTTGTACGAAGCCATTCAGCGTGGGAATTTCGATGAAATGGGGCGTTTGGTTGGTAAAAGCTGGAAGCTGAACCAAGCGTTGGATCCCGGCACTAATCCCGAGGCAGTTGAGACTATCATTCGCCGGATTGATGATTATTGCCTGGGATATAAATTGCCAGGTGCGGGGGGAGGCGGCTATCTTTATATGGTGGCTAAAGATCCTGAGGCTGCTATACGTATTCGAAGTATTCTTACTCAGAACCCACCCAACAGTTGTGCCCGTTTCGTTGATATGGCTTTGTCCGACAAAGGCTTGCAAATTAGCCGAAGCTAGTTATAACTGAATAGAGTTGGGAAACCAGCCGGGTGATATTTTCTTTAGCAAACTCCGGTTCCATTGCCTTCTCCAGGGTGATAGGGCCGGGGGCTATAGAGAATATACCTTTGAATCCCGCTTTGTTTAATTCCGGCAGGTTTTCTATACTGCCTGCCAGTACAATAACGGGAATATGTTCTTTTTGTGCTTCCTTTAGTATTCCGTATGGTACTTTTCCCATAGCTGTCTGCCGGTCTGCTTTTCCCTCGCCCGTAATAATGAGGTCTGCTCCTTTTATTTTTTCGGAGAAGTCGATGGCTTTCAATAATAATTCTGTTCCCGGTTTTAGCTCTGCGTTAAAAAAAGCCAGTAGTCCACCACCCATGCCTCCGGCTGCACCTGCACCGGGGTAGTTCGTGATATCTTTTCCTGTCGTTTTCTTTATAACTTCGGCTAATGATTGCATGCCTTCATCCAGTCTTTGCACCATATTTGAATCGGCTCCTTTTTGTTGTGCAAAGATATATGCCGCTCCGTCAGGGCCGTAGAAAGGGTTGGCTACATCACATGCTACCATGAAGTGTGTTTCTCTTAGTGCGGGGTGAATACCGGATGTGTCTATGTTTGCCACGGCTTCCATTATTTGGCCTCCTGTACCTAAGGTATGCCCTGATTTGTCTAGAAAGCGGAAACCTAGTGCCTGTAGCATTCCTAATCCTGCGTCATTAGTCGCGCTTCCGCCAATACCGATTATAAAATTTCTGCATCCTTTGTTTAATGCGTCTTTTATCAATTCTCCTGTACCAAAGGTTGTTGTCAGCATAGGATTTCTTTGTTCCATAGGTACGAGAGGTAGTCCGCTGATGGCAGCCATTTCTATAATAGCTGTTCTGCCATTGCCGGACAGACCGTAATGTGTTTTTGTCATTTTCATTAGCGGTCCATGTGCCGATAAGGTTATATATTTCCCTTTAGTGGCTGTGATGAGTACGTCCAGTAAACCTTCACCGCCATCAGCGATGGGAATAACTGAAGTGTGGCAGGAAGGATTTATGCTTTTGATACCTTTTTCGGCAGCTTTTCCTGCTTCTGCTGAAGTTAGACAGCCTTTGAATGAATCGATGGCGATAATTATTTTCTTCATTGTATATCTTTATATAGTGCAAATCTACTGAAAATTTTTCTTCTTTAAATAGAACAGGTTGTCTTTTATTTGTGGATTGGAATATGTGTAGCTTGATGGATAAAGTAGATGTTTTTTGCTTTTGTTTGGGTGTAAGTATTGGTTCTTGAAGTTGATGGTGTTTCCGAACAACCGTCGAGATGTAAGAAAATGATTTTTTTCTTCTCTACATTTCCTTGCTTGGAGTTTTTCCCCTGTGTTTGCGGAGTCAGCACTTTTGAGAGCTCTGTGGTTTGTGTTTCGTAACCTGTCCGGTTGTCCTTCGGACTTGCTTCTTTTCCGTCTTTCCTTGTTTTTCCGTCTGCTGTTTT
>SKES01001959.1_pt1 | contig 10613 bp, 8 predicted proteins | sample 4826851 | NCBI WGS metagenome assembly SKES01 (sample SAMN11008803, study PRJNA524170) | human gut metagenome | biome: Human fecal sample; material: Feces; isolation source: fecal sample from pouch patient p52 | host: Homo sapiens | place: Israel: Tel-Aviv | collected 2016-09-04 | reverse complement strand
CCACAGCCGGAGGAAAAGCCGCTCGGCGAAACGCTGAAAGATCTCTTTTCTCGCCCGGTATTGCCGGAAATGACCGACGTGCATTTGCCGCTTAACCTGAACATTGAAGAGTTTAAGGGCGAGCAGTTGCGCGTGACGGGCGACACGGACATCACCGTGCGCACCATGCTGCTGAAAGTGAGCAGCATTGACGGCAATACTAAACTGGACGCCCTGGATATCGATTCCAACCAGGGGATCGTCAACGCCAGCGGCACGGCGCAGCTGTCAGACAACTGGCCGGTGGATATCACCCTCAACAGCACACTGAACGTGGAGCCGTTGAAAGGTGAAAAAGTGAAGCTAAAAGTGGGCGGTGCGCTGCGCGAACAGCTGGAGATAGGCGTTAACCTTTCCGGTCCGGTGGATATGGATTTACGCGCCCAGACGCGACTGGCGGAAGCCGGATTGCCGCTCAACGTGGAAGTGAACAGCAAACAGCTTTACTGGCCGTTCACTGGTGAGAAGCAGTATCAGGCGGATGATCTGAAACTGAAACTTACCGGCAAAATGACCGATTACACGCTCTCTATGCGCACGGCTGTTAAGGGCCAGGAGATCCCGCCAGCCACCATTACCCTTGATGCCAAAGGTAATGAACAGCAGGTCAATCTCGACAAACTTACCGTCGCGGCGCTGGAAGGGAAAACGGAACTTAAGGCGTTGCTCGACTGGCAGCAGGCCATTAGTTGGCGCGGTGAGCTAACGCTTAACGGCATTAACACCGCCAAAGAGATCCCGGAGTGGCCGTCGAAACTCAATGGCTTGATTAAAACCCGCGGTAGCCTGTACGGCGGCACCTGGCAGATGGAGGTGCCAGAACTGAAGCTGACCGGTAACGTCAAACAGAACAAAGTGAATGTTGACGGCACGCTGAAAGGCAACAGTTATATGCAGTGGATGATCCCAGGGCTGCATCTGGAACTGGGGCCAAACAGTGCCGAAGTGAAAGGCGAGCTGGGGGTAAAAGATCTCAATCTTGATGCCACCATCAACGCGCCGGGGCTGGATAACGCGCTGCCGGGGCTTGGCGGTACAGCGAAAGGGCTGGTGAAAGTACGCGGCACGGTGGAAGCGCCACAACTACTGGCAGATATCACCGCGCGCGGCCTGCGCTGGCAGGAACTTTCCGTGGCGCAGGTTCGCGTGGAAGGCGATATCAAATCCACCGATCAGATCGCCGGGAAACTCGACGTACGCGTTGAGCAAATTTCGCAGCCGGATGTAAATATCAACCTCGTCACCCTGAATGCCAAAGGCAGCGAAAAGCAGCACGAGCTACAGTTGCGGATTCAGGGCGAGCCTGTCTCCGGGCAGCTTAATCTGGCAGGAAGTTTTGATCGCAAAGAAGAACGCTGGAAGGGAACTCTTAGCAATACCCGCTTCCAGACGCCGGTCGGCCCGTGGTCGCTGACCCGCGATATTGCGCTGGATTACCGCAATAAGGAGCAAAAAATCAGCATCGGGCCACACTGCTGGCTTAACCCGAATGCGGAACTGTGCGTGCCGCAAACTATCGATGCGGGGGCCGAAGGGCGTGCGGTGGTGAATCTCAACCGCTTCGACCTCGCCATGCTGAAACCGTTTATGCCAGAAACCACTCAGGCCAGCGGTATCTTCACGGGTAAAGCGGATGTCGCCTGGGACACCACGAAAGAGGGGCTGCCGCAGGGCAGTATCACCCTTTCGGGGCGTAACGTGCAGGTAACGCAAACCGTCAACGATGCGGCGCTGCCCGTGGCGTTTCAGACACTGAATCTGACGGCGGAATTGCGTAACAACCGTGCCGAATTGGGCTGGACCATCCGCCTGACCAATAACGGCCAGTTTGATGGACAGGTGCAGGTGACCGATCCGCAAGGCCGCCGTAATCTTGGTGGCAACGTCAATATCCGTAACTTCAACCTTGCGATGATAAACCCCATCTTTACCCGTGGGGAAAAAGCAGCGGGGATGGTGAGTGCCAACTTGCGTCTGGGTGGTGATGTGCAAAGCCCGCAGTTGTTTGGTCAGCTTCAGGTTACGGGTGTGGATATCGACGGCAACTTTATGCCGTTTGATATGCAGCCGAGCCAGCTTGCGGTCAACTTTAACGGTATGCGCTCGACGCTTGCCGGTACAGTACGGACCCAGCAGGGTGAAATCTACCTGAACGGTGATGCCGACTGGAGCCAAATTGAAAACTGGCGGGCACGAGTAACGGCGAAAGGCAGTAAAGTGCGGATCACCGTGCCGCCGATGGTACGAATGGATGTATCGCCAGATGTTGTATTCGAGGCTACACCAAACCTGTTTACCCTCGATGGTCGCGTGGATGTCCCGTGGGCGCGCATCGTGGTGCACGATCTGCCGGAAAGCGCAGTAGGCGTCTCCAGCGATGTGGTGATGCTTAACGATAACCTGCAACCGGAAGAGCCGAAAACGGCGTCGATTCCGATTAACAGTAACCTGATTGTCCACGTTGGCAACAATGTGCGCATTGACGCCTTTGGCCTGAAAGCGCGGCTGACGGGCGATCTTAACGTCGTACAGGACAAACAAGGGCTGGGCCTGAACGGGCAGATCAACATCCCTGAAGGGCGCTTCCATGCCTATGGTCAGGATCTGATTGTGCGTAAGGGTGAGTTACTGTTCTCTGGTCCGCCGGATCAACCGTATCTTAATATTGAAGCTATTCGTAACCCGGATGCTACAGAAGACGACGTAATCGCCGGAGTTCGCGTCACTGGTCTGGCGGACGAACCGAAAGCGGAGATCTTCTCTGACCCGGCGATGTCGCAACAAGCTGCATTGTCTTATTTGCTACGTGGACAAGGGCTGGAGAGCGATCAGAGCGACAGTGCGGCAATGACCTCGATGCTGATTGGTCTGGGGGTTGCGCAAAGTGGCCAGATTGTGGGTAAAATCGGCGAGACGTTTGGCGTAAGCAATTTAGCGCTCGACACCCAGGGAGTAGGCGACTCCTCCCAGGTAGTGGTCAGCGGCTATGTATTGCCAGGTCTGCAAGTGAAATATGGCGTGGGTATATTTGACTCTATAGCAACACTCACGTTACGTTATCGCCTGATGCCTAAGCTATATCTGGAAGCCGTGTCTGGTGTAGACCAGGCACTGGATTTGCTCTATCAGTTCGAGTTTTAGCAATGCGAATATTTGTCTACGGCAGTTTACGCCACAAACAAGGCAACAGTCACTGGATGACCAATGCCCAGTTACTGGGCGATTTCAGTATCGATAACTACCAGTTGTATAGCCTGGGCCACTATCCAGGCGCAGTTCCGGGGAACGGAACAGTACACGGTGAAGTTTATCGTATTGACAACGCCACGCTGGCCGAACTTGATGCCTTGCGCACCAGGGGCGGTGAATACGCGCGCCAGTTGATTCAGACGCCGTACGGGAGTGCATGGATGTACGTTTATCAACGACCCGTCGATGGATTAAAGCTAATTGAAAGCGGCGACTGGTTAGACAGGGATAAGTAATAATAAAAGCACGCCACCTTCGGGTGGCGTTGTTTTATGCGATGTATCTCGCGATTTTTTTTTGTAACTTTTCCATCTTTTGCTTTTCTCTCCGAGCCGCTTTCCATATCTGCAATCGCATAAAAAACTCTGCTGGCGTTCACAAATGTGCAGGGGTAAAACGTTTCCTGTAGCACCGTGAGTTATACTTTGTATAACTTAAGGAGGTGCAGATGCGTATTACCATAAAAAGATGGGGGAACAGTGCAGGTATGGTCATTCCCAATATCGTAATGAAAGAACTTAACTTACAGCCGGGGCAGAGCGTGGAAGCGCAGGTGAGCAACAACCAACTGATTCTGACACCCATCTCCAGGCGCTACTCGCTTGATGAACTGCTGGCACAGTGTGACATGAACGCCGCGGAACTTAGCGAGCAGGATGTCTGGGGTAAATCCACCCCTGCGGGTGACGAAATATGGTAAAGAAAAGTGAATTTGAACGGGGAGACATTGTGCTGGTTGGCTTTGATCCAGCAAGCGGCCATGAACAGCAAGGTGCTGGTCGACCTGCGCTTGTGCTCTCCGTTCAAGCCTTTAATCAACTGGGAATGACGCTGGTGGCCCCCATTACGCAGGGCGGAAATTTTGCCCGTTATGCCGGATTTAGCGTTCCTTTACATTGCGAAGAAGGCGATGTGCACGGCGTGGTGCTGGTGAATCAGGTGCGGATGATGGATCTACGCGCCCGGCTGGCAAAGCGTATTGGTCTGGCTGCGGATGAGGTGGTGGAAGAGGCGTTATTACGCTTGCAGGCGGTGGTGGAATAAGGTGTGTTTATTTATCGCGGGCATAAAAAAACCCTTACTAACCGAAGCCCGGTGTTCAGGGTTATTGCGCTATAAGAACTTATTTATTCTTTGCGCGCTCGAAGGAGGCAACGATTTCAGCTTTAGCGGCTTCTGCGTTTTCCCAACCTTCAACTTTCACCCACTTGCCTTTTTCGAGGTCTTTGTAGTGCTCGAAGAAGTGAGCGATCTGCGCTTTCAGCAGCTCTGGCAGATCGTTAACGTCTTTAATGTGATCGTATTCTTTGCTCAGCTTGGTGTGCGGAACAGCAATCAGTTTCGCATCTTCACCGGCTTCGTCGGTCATTTTCAGAACGCCAACCGGACGGCAACGGATCACAGAACCCGGCTGCAGCGGGTACGGAGTCGGGACCAGTACGTCAACCGGGTCACCGTCCAGAGACAGAGTGTGGTTGATATAGCCGTAGTTGCACGGATAGAACATCGCGGTGGACATGAAGCGGTCAACGAACAGTGCGCCGCTCTCTTTGTCGATTTCGTATTTGATCGGATCTGCGTTAGCCGGGATCTCAATAACAACGTAGATGTCTTCCGGCAGATCTTTACCCGCAGGGACGTTGAGTAAGCTCATGTCTGTTTCCTTTAAAAATATGTGGCAAACAAGTGCCGAGTATTATAGCCAACTCGCGCCGAATGTCTTCGCTTGTTTTCGTCTTCATTTTCCTTTTTCGCCAGTTTTAAGACGGTATACAGAGCAGGAAAATCCATAACCGTAGCCGCATTTTTCATAGTGAGATGAAAGCGATTACAAACTTGTGATTAACGTTTTATTTACTTTTATGAAGTGTGATGTAACGCAATCCGTTACATAACGAATTGTCTATAGTTTTTCCGCGAACATCTTTTCACCAATAATAATTACCCCGACGAGGACAACCCTATGTGGAAACGCTTACTTGTAGTCTCTGCAGTCTCGGCAGCCATGTCGTCTATGGCGTTGGCCGCTCCATTAACCGTAGGATTTTCGCAGGTCGGATCGGAATCCGGCTGGCGCGCCGCAGAAACCAATGTGGCGAAAAGTGAAGCCGAAAAACGCGGTATCACACTGAAAATTGCCGATGGTCAGCAAAAGCAGGAAAACCAGATTAAAGCGGTACGTTCCTTCGTCGCACAAGGGGTGGATGCGATCTTTATCGCTCCGGTGGTGGCGACGGGTTGGGAACCGGTATTAAAAGAGGCGAAAGATGCCGAAATCCCGGTCTTCTTGCTTGACCGTTCCATCGATGTGAAAGACAAATCTCTCTATATGACCACCGTTACTGCCGACAACATCCTCGAAGGTAAGTTGATCGGTGACTGGCTGGTAAAAGAAGTGAATGGCAAACCATGCAACGTGGTGGAGCTGCAGGGCACCGTTGGGGCCAGCGTCGCCATTGACCGTAAGAAAGGCTTTGCCGAAGCCATTAAGAATGCGCCAAATATCAAAATTATCCGCTCGCAGTCAGGTGACTTCACCCGCAGTAAAGGCAAAGAAGTCATGGAGAGCTTTATCAAAGCGGAAAACAACGGCAAAAACATCTGCATGGTTTACGCCCATAACGACGACATGGTGATTGGTGCAATTCAGGCAATTAAAGAAGCGGGCCTGAAACCAGGCAAAGATATTCTGACAGGTTCTATCGACGGCGTACCGGATATCTACAAAGCGATGATTGATGGCGAAGCGAACGCCAGTGTTGAACTGACGCCGAATATGGCAGGTCCCGCCTTCGACGCGCTGGAGAAATACAAAAAAGACGGCACCATGCCTGAAAAGCTTACGCTGACCAAATCCCCCCTTTATCTGCCTGATACCGCAAAAGAAGAGTTAGAGAAGAAGAAAAATATGGGGTATTGAGGGTTGCTATGCCTGATGCCGATTCGTAGGCCGGATAAGGCGCTCGCGCCGCATCCGGCGGTTGTGCGCTGAAGCCTGATGCGACGCTTACCGCGTCTTATCATGCCTACTGGGAGCACGCTTTACACCGGGGGAAACCATGACGACTAACCAACACCAGGAGATCCTCCGCACCGAAGGATTAAGTAAATTTTTCCCCGGCGTCAAAGCGTTAGACAACGTTGATTTCAGCCTGCGCCGCGGCGAAATCATGGCGCTGCTCGGTGAAAACGGGGCAGGAAAATCAACGCTAATCAAAGCATTAACTGGTGTATACCACGCCGATCGCGGCACCATCTGGCTGGAAGGCCAGGCTATCTCACCGAAAAATACCGCCCATGCACAACAACTCGGTATCGGCACCGTCTATCAGGAAGTAAACCTGCTACCCAATATGTCGGTCGCTGATAATCTATTTATAGGCCGCGAACCCAAACGCTTCGGCCTTCTACGCCGCAAAGAGATGGAAAAGCGCGCCACCGAACTGATGACATCTTACGGTTTCTCCCTCGACGTGCGCGAACCGCTCAACCGCTTTTCAGTCGCGATGCAGCAAATCGTCGCTATTTGCCGGGCTATCGATCTCTCTGCCAAAGTGCTGATCCTCGATGAACCCACCGCCAGTCTCGACACCCAGGAAGTAGAGTTACTGTTTGGCCTGATGCGTCAGCTTCGCGATCGCGGCGTCAGTCTGATCTTCGTCACTCACTTTCTCGATCAGGTCTATCAGGTCAGCGATCGGATCACCGTCTTACGTAACGGCAGTTTTGTGGGCTGTCGGGAAACCCGCGAGCTACCGCAGATCGAACTGGTAAAAATGATGCTGGGGCGTGAACTGGACACCCACGCGCTTCAGCGTGCCGGGAGAACATTGCTGAGCGACAAACCTGTTGCCGCGTTCAAAAATTACGGCAAAAAAGGAACGATCGCGCCGTTTGATCTCGAAGTACGCCCCGGCGAGATCGTCGGTCTGGCAGGCTTGCTGGGATCAGGACGTACCGAAACCGCCGAAGTGATCTTCGGTATCAAACCTGCTGATAGCGGCACGGCGTTGATCAAAGGCAAACTGCAAACGCTACGCTCGCCACATCAGGCTTCGGTACTGGGCATTGGCTTCTGCCCGGAAGACAGGAAAACCGATGGCATCATCGCCGCCGCCTCGGTGCGGGAAAATATCATCCTCGCTCTCCAGGCCCAGCGCGGCTGGTTACGACCTATTTCCCGCAAAGAGCAGCAAGAGATTGCCGAACGCTTTATCCGCCAGCTTGGCATTCGCACACCTTCAACTGAACAACCGATTGAATTTCTCTCCGGCGGCAATCAGCAAAAAGTGTTGCTTTCACGTTGGCTACTGACCCGACCGCAATTTCTGATCCTCGATGAGCCAACGCGCGGCATTGATGTTGGTGCGCACGCCGAGATCATCCGCCTGATTGAAACGCTGTGCGCCGATGGTCTGGCGCTGCTGGTGATCTCCTCCGAGCTGGAAGAGCTGGTGGGCTATGCCGACCGGGTGATTATCATGCGCGATCGCAAACAGGTGGCGGAGATCCCGCTGGCAGAGCTTTCCGTTCCGGCGATCATGAACGCCATTGCGGCGTAAGGAGAACAGTGTGATGCCTCAATCTCTCCCGGACACTACGCCGCCGAAAAGGCGTTTTCGCTGGCCAACAGGAATGCCGCAGCTGGCGGCACTGTTGCTGGTGCTGCTGGTTGATAGCCTGGTGGCCCCGCATTTCTGGCAGGTGGTGCTTCAGGATGGGCGTTTGTTCGGTAGCCCTATCGACATTTTTAACCGTGCGGCCCCCGTTGCGCTGTTGGCTATCGGAATGACGCTGGTGATCCTGACAGGCGGCATCGATCTTTCCGTCGGCGCGGTAGCGGGGATCTGCGGAATGGTTGCCGGGGCTCTGCTAACAAACGGCCTGCCATTGTGGAGCGGCGATATTATTTTCTTCAACGTGCCGGAAGTGATCCTCTGCGTGGCGGTATTTGGCATTTTAGTGGGACTGGTGAATGGTGCGGTAATCACCCGCTTTGGTGTCGCGCCCTTTATCTGCACCCTCGGTATGATGTACGTCGCCCGTGGCTCTGCCCTGCTGTTTAATGATGGCAGCACTTACCCCAATCTCAACGGCATGGAGGCACTGGGCAACACGGGTTTCGCCACCCTTGGTTCTGGCACGTTTTTAGGCGTTTATCTGCCAATCTGGCTGATGATTGGCTTTTTGATTTTAGGCTACTGGATCACGACTAAAACGCCGCTCGGTCGTTATATCTATGCCATTGGTGGCAATGAATCTGCCGCGCGACTGGCAGGCGTACCCATCGTAAAAGTCAAAGTGTTCGTCTATGCGTTCTCCGGATTATGCGCCGCATTTGTCGGTTTGATTGTTGCCTCGCAGCTGCAAACCGCTCACCCAATGACCGGCAATATGTTCGAAATGGATGCTATCGGTGCCACAGTTCTCGGTGGAACTGCGCTGGCAGGTGGTCGGGGACGTGTCTCTGGCTCGATTATCGGTGCCTTTGTCATTGTCTTCCTCGCCGATGGCATGGTGATGATGGGTGTCAGTGACTTCTGGCAAATGGTCATTAAAGGCCTCGTTATCGTCACCGCCGTGGTAGTCGATCAGTTCCAGCAAAAATTGCAAAACAAAGTCATTTTGATGCGTCGCCATGAAGAAAAGATGGCCGCCGCACCTGCCGTAAAACCGCTTTCCAGTTAATTAACATCATTCCGCCGGGCATTAAATTGCCCGGCTTATACAGGGGAAAAAATATGCAACGTAATTTTCAGGGTAAGACTGTAGTTATTACCGGGGCATGCCGGGGAATTGGGGCCGGGATCGCTGAACGCTTCGCCCGCGATGGCGCAAATCTGGTGATGGTTTCTAACGCTGCACGCGTGCATGAAACGGCTGAGCAACTGCGCCAATGTTATCAGGCTGACATTTTGTCATTAGAAGTCGATGTGACAGATGAAGCGCAAGTACAGGCACTCTATGAACAAGCGGCTGCACGTTTTGGCAGCATCGATGTTTCCATTCAGAATGCAGGCATTATCACCATCGATTATTTTGATCGAATGCCGGCTGCTGATTTCGAAAAAGTGCTGGCGGTGAACACTACAGCAGTCTGGCTCTGCTGCCGGGAAGCAGCCAAATATATGGTGAAACAGAATCACGGCTGCCTGATCAACACCTCTTCTGGCCAGGGACGTCAGGGGTTTATCTATACCCCACACTATGCAGCCAGCAAAATGGGTGTGATCGGCATTACGCAAAGCCTGGCGCACGAGTTAGCGCAGTGGAATATCACTGTTAACGCCTTCTGCCCTGGTATTATCGAAAGCGAAATGTGGGACTACAACGACCGCGTATGGGGAGAAATTCTCAGTACCGATGACAAGCGTTATGGCAAAGGCGAGCTTATGGCGGAATGGGTGGAAGGTATTCCGATGAAGCGTGCCGGTAAACCTGAAGATGTTGCCGGACTGGTTGCCTTCCTCGCCTCTGACGATGCGCGTTATCTCACCGGTCAAACCATCAACATCGACGGCGGCCTGATTATGTCGTAATGCCCCTGCGGGCTACTAAGAGAGATATCAAAATGATCGCAAAAGATTTTGCTCAACAATTGTTTGATCTCCACGATCGCGTCGCCTTTGTCACTGGCGCAGGTAGCGGTATCGGACAAATGATCGCTCTGGCTTTAGCCAGCGCAGGCGCACGAGTGGTGTGTTTTGATCTACGGGAAGATGGCGGACTCAAAGAGACGGTTAATCATATCGAAGCACTTGGCGGACAAGCCTTGTATTACACGGGCGATGTTCGGGAATTGAGAGATCTTCGCGCAGCAGTCGCTCTGGCAAAAACACATTTTGGTCGTCTGGATATTGCCGTAAACGCCGCTGGAATCGCTAACGCAAACCCGGCGCTGGAGATGGAAAGCGAGCAATGGCAACGCGTTATCGATATCAACCTGACTGGTGTGTGGAATTCCTGTAAGGCGGAAGCTGAGTTAATGGTAGAGAACGGAGGCGGTTCGATTATAAATATTGCGTCAATGTCCGGGATTATTGTCAATCGTGGTCTGGAACAGGCCCACTACAACAGTTCCAAAGCCGGCGTGATTCATTTATCTAAAAGTCTTGCGATGGAATGGGTGAGTAAGGGGATCCGCGTGAACTCAATCAGCCCAGGATATACCGCGACACCAATGAATACACGACCTGAAATGGTACATCAGACTCGGGAGTTTGAAAGCCAGACGCCGATTCAACGGATGGCGAAAGTGGAAGAGATGGCGGGTCCAGCGCTGTTCCTTGCCAGCGATGCGGCGTCGTTCTGCACGGGTGTGGATC
>SKES01001957.1_pt1 | contig 10630 bp, 9 predicted proteins | sample 4826851 | NCBI WGS metagenome assembly SKES01 (sample SAMN11008803, study PRJNA524170) | human gut metagenome | biome: Human fecal sample; material: Feces; isolation source: fecal sample from pouch patient p52 | host: Homo sapiens | place: Israel: Tel-Aviv | collected 2016-09-04 | reverse complement strand
ATAAGATTCAATTAATGGAATAATTTTCTGTTTGTTTAATGACATGTAAAAGCCTTCCTTTTTATTTCTGCAAATAGGCTGTCCGGGTTAAAAGATATTTTGATTCAAAACCACAATATCACTATATCACGCTCTTTTGAGATTCTCAAGAAAATATGTAAATAATTTCATATATCAGTAAAAACAAAGAAAGTAATTTCAAAAACAAAGAAAAATAGTTGGCCGGAAAGACCGGAAAAAACGAAGGCTGAAAGAAGATTCTAAACAAACCATATTTATTGAAAATAAATTCATTGCCAATTATAATGAATTTATATGATTCAGGTTCAGAATGTCTTTTATCACTGACATCTTTATATAAAAGGCGATTATCGGATGTGGATATAGACAATAACAAATCTGTCAGAACGTGTTATAATGAAAAGGAGAAAAAATATGATTATTTATGCAGGAAAAGACTACAATGACGTGAGCAGAAAAGCAGCTAATATTATGTCAGCTCAGATTATTATGAAACCGGATGCAGTTCTTGGTCTGGCCACAGGTTCTACACCGGTGGGAATGTACAAACAGTTAATTGAATGGTATCAGAAAGGTGATCTGGACTTTTCTAAAGTTACTTCTGTAAATCTTGATGAGTACAAAGGACTATCCGGAGATAACGACCAGAGTTACCGCTATTTCATGAACACAAACCTGTTTGACCATGTAAATATTAATAAAACAAGAACCTATGTGCCGAATGGACTGGAAGAAAACAGTGAAAAAGCATGTGCAGATTATAATGCGATCATCCGCAGTGTAGGCGGAGTAGACATGCAGCTTCTGGGAATCGGTGGAAACGGACATATCGGATTCAATGAGCCGGGAGAAGCTTTTGAAAAAGAAACTCACTGCGTAAACCTTACAGAAAGTACAATTAAAGCAAATGCAAGATTCTTTGCAAGTATGGATGAAGTTCCGAAACAGGCTTACACAATGGGAATCAAAAGTATTATGTCAGCCAGGAAAATTCTCCTGATCGCAACCGGAGAAGCAAAAGCGGATGCTCTTTACAAATCTTTATACGGACCAATTACTCCAAATGTACCGGCATCTATTCTGCAGCTCCATCCGGATGTAACTGTTGTGGCAGATGAAGATGCATTAAAACTGATTCGTGAAAAAGGTCTTTTATAATACTGGCTTTTGTGTGATAATAACAGTATCAGCGGAAAGAATTGCCTGACAGAGATAAAGTCAGGGAAGTACTTAATAATTCACTTCATCGAGAAAAGAGGCAAAAGAAGATGATTATAAAGAATGGAAAAGTTTTTCAGGAAGATGGAAGCTATAAAACAGCAGATTTATACGTAGAGAATGGCTGGATTGTAGCATCTGAAGATGAAGTAACAGATAAAACAGAACTGGATGCAGCAGGTCTGAAAGTGCTGCCGGGACTGGTAGATATTCACAGCCACGGTGCAGTCAAACATGATTTTTCAGATGCGGATGTGAATGGACTGAAAATCATTCTTCAGTATGAAAAATCACAGGGAATCACTTCCTACTGCCCGACATCCATGACCCTTCCGAAAGAAGAACTGCTGAGAATTTTCCAGACAGCAAAAGATGTAGAACAGGACGAAACATGCGCAAGAATCGTTGGCATCAACATGGAGGGACCGTTCCTTGATCCGTCCAAAAAAGGAGCTCATGTGGAAGGATATATCCGCAAACCGGATATTGGATTTTTCAAAGAATGTAATAAGGCAGCAGGCGGACTGATCAAACTGGTAACTCTCGCTCCAAATATGGAAGGCTCAGAGGAATTTATCAGGGAATTACATGACGAGGTAGTTATTTCCATCGGACATACAGCAGCAGATTATAACTGTGCAGCAGAAGCCATGAAACAGGGTGTCATTCATGTAACTCATTTATATAATGCCATGAATCCGATGGGACACAGAGAACCGGGAGTGATCGGAGCAGCGGCAGATAATGAAAATTGTATGGTAGAACTGATCGGAGACGGTATCCATATCCATCCGGTAACTGTACGCAATACTTTTCGTCTTTTCGGAGACAGCAGGGTCATTCTCATCAGTGACTCCATGATGGCAACTGGTATGGAGAATGGAATCTATGAACTGGGTGGTCAGGAAGTAACTATGAAGGATCGCAAGGCGACACTGGCAGACGGAACCATTGCCGGTTCAGCGACCTGTCTCTTCGGATGTATGAAGAGTGTTATTTCCATGGGAGTACCGGAAAGAGAGGCTATTCTTGCAGCAACTGCAAATCCGGCCAGAAGTATTGGGATTTATAATGAAGTAGGTTCTCTGACCCCCGGAAAACGGGCAGATATCATTCTGACAGATGAAGAACTGAATATTGTGAAGGTACTGTAATTATATCAATCCTCTCAAGTGCATTGTTTTAAGAGGAACACCATAAGGCCACCCGCAGGGATTGCGAAGAGCAATAAGCTGTGGGTGGTTTTTTAAGGAGAATAAAAACTGATGACAAAAAAAGAGTTTCTTGATGCGATTCATGGACAGATGATCATTTCCTGTCAGGCTGTAGAAGGCGAACCTTTATATGTAGAAGAGAAATCCATTATGTATTTAATGGCACGTGCGGCGAAGCAGGCAGGGACACCGGCAATTCGTACCAGCAGTATCCGTGACGTGGTGGCGATTAAGGAGGAGACGGAACTTCCGGTTATCGGTCTGGTGAAGATTCAGTATCCTGGATATGAGGGATATATCACACCTACTATGAAAGAAGTTGATGACCTGACAGCAGCAGGTGCTGATGTTGTGGCACTGGACTGCACACTTCGTAAACGTGGAGATGGCACAACTGTCAATGAGTTTATCGCTCAGATCAAAGAAAAATATCCGGATATTATACTGATGGCAGATATTTCCAATTACAAAGAAGGTATCAATGCATGGAAATGCGGTGTAGATATTGTGGGAACGACTATGAGCGGGTATACGGCTTATACAGTATCAGGAACTGATGAGCCGGATTATGAACTGATGGAAAGATTGGCGCGAGATACAGATATTCCTGTTATTGGAGAAGGGCGGATCCATTATCCGGAGCAGGCTGTAAGAGCATTGCAGACCGGAGTATGGGCGATCGTTGTAGGTGGGGCGATTACCCGCCCGCTGGAAATCGCATTGCGTTTTCAGAAGAAAATCAGAGAGAGCAGATAGCAATTCTATAAAATAATGCAATCAGGACAGTTCAGACGAGCAAATTTTACAGGGACTATCTGATATTCTCAAAACAGGAATTTGTATTTGAGAATCCGGTCCGGATGCTGCACTTCTTGTCAATTATACCGGTGTATGATATATTTGAAAAAAACCGAAAGGATAAAATACAAATGAAATTAGTGATCGTACGACACGGGGATCCGGATTATTCCATTGATTCTCTGACCGAAAAAGGATGGAAAGAAGCAGAATATCTTTCAGAAAGACTGTCGAAACTTGAGGTAAAAGACTTTTATGTTTCTCCTCTTGGAAGAGCAAAAGATACCGCCTCTTTTACTCTGAAAAAGATGAACAGGACAGCAACAGAATGTGACTGGTTACAGGAATTTAATGTTCTCATTGACCGGCCGGATATCACAGACAGAAAGAAAATTCTATGGGACTGGCTTCCGCAGGACTGGACACAGGACGAGAGATTTTATCAGTATGATCACTGGTTTGAAAACGAAAGACTACAGAAAGCAGATGCCAAAGGCTATTATGATTATGTAACAGGAAAATTTGATCAGCTTCTGGCTGAGCATGGATATGTCCGTGAAGGACATTATTACAGGGTTACAAAAGCGAATGATGACACACTGGTATTCTTCTGCCATTTCGGACTGGAATGTGTTCTTCTCAGTCATCTGATGAGTGTATCTCCTATGGTGCTCTGGCATGGACTGTGTGCAGCACCAAGCTCTGTGACAACCGTAAACACAGAAGAGAGACGGGAAGGAATCGCCAGTTTCCGGGTCAGTGCATTTGGGGATATTTCCCATTTATATGTGCATGGTGAACCACCTGCATTTGCAGCGAGATTCTGTGAGATGTACAGTAATGAGGATGAACGTCACTAAGCGAATAAATATCTACATAGTCAGAAAGGAAACAGGAAATATTGATATCAAAGACAATGAAAACAATTCTGCATACACTGTCGCATGGAAATATAGAAGTGGATTCGTCCAGAAAACTGGCAGATCTGAAACAACTGGATGCCATGCGGATTTTTGTAAAAAAGCTGGATGCGAAGGTCTATAACGGAGATCATGTAGTGCCGATCCGATTATATTTTCCGACAGAAGAAGCAATGCAGGCAGGGATTGTAGAGGGAAACACATTTCCAATCCTGCTGTTCTTCCACGGTGGTGGATGGGCAACTGAAAGTGTGGAAAATTATGACCGGGTTTGCTCCAGAATGGCACAGGCAACAGCACATATTGTAGTTTCTGTAGAGTACAGACTTGCTCCGGAGCATAAATTTCCGGTTCCTCTGGAGGATTGTTATGCTGCCGCAAAAGCACTCTATTCAAATGAGTTGATCTTAAACACAGATCCTGAGAAAATCACGATTGCAGGTGACAGTGCGGGAGGAAACCTGACAGCAGCGGTGTGCCTGATGGCAAGAGACAGAGGCGATTTTACACCAAAGCGCCAGATACTCATTTATCCGGCACTTGGAAACTGTTATACAGAAGAATCTCCTTATCCATCCGTACATGAAAATGGAAGTGATTGTATTCTGACAGCAGTAAAAATGGAAGATTATCTCACCTTATATCAGAGAACTAAAGAGGACAGGCAGAACCCATATTTCGCTCCGATTCTGGAAAAAAATTTGAGAAATCTGCCGGAAACTCTGGTTCTCACAGCAGAATATGACCCTCTTCGGGATGAAGGAGAAGCATATGCAAAAAAACTGGAAGAAGCAGGAAATCATGTGGAACTTCACAGAATCCATGGTGCATTTCATGGCTTTTTTGCACTGGGAATCAAGTTTCTGCATGTGCAGGAGAGCTTTGAATACATCAACGGATTTTTGAATAAGAGTTATGAGAAGATACTCTGAACCAGCGTGTCAATATCTGGCACACCCTTGGTGAGATAAAGAAGAAAGCAGGAAAACTATGGATACAGGATATTCAAAATGGAGAAAACTGGATAATGCAGCGTTAGCATTTCCATTGGTGTCAGGAAAGAATGATACCAGAGTATTTCGATTTTACTGTCAGCTAAAAGAAATGGTTAACGGAGAACTGCTTCAGACTGCGCTGGATCAGACAATGGAGAAATATCCACTGTTTCAGGCAGTTCTGAGAAAAGGATTATTCTGGTTTTATCTGGAACACCGGGATATCAGGGCAACAGTGAAGCAGGAAACGGAACCGCCATGCAGCCGCCTGTATATCCCGGACAAAAAGTCGCTGCTGTTTCAGGTTACTTATTATAAAAACAGGATTAATTTTGAAGTGTTTCATGCGCTGACAGATGGAACAGGAGCTATGCATTTTTTGCAGGAACTGGTGCAGGAATATCTGATTCTTGCACATCCTCTGGCAGATCTGCCACGGATCGAGAAGGAAGCAGAAATTACTCATGGAGATAAGGAAGAGGACAGTTTTTCACAGTACTATTCTTCAGATATTCCCAAAGATAAAGAGAAGAAAAAGGCAGCAGTAAAGCTGAAAGGTGAGAAGCTGGTTCATTCCGACATGCACATTACAGAAATGATTCTTTCTGTAAAGGATATTCATCAGAAGGCCCGCTCCTATGGAGTATCTATTACCGTATTGCTGGCGGCCATGATGCTGTGTTCCATTCGCAGGGAAGTACCAAAAAATCAGCAGAAGCGTCCAATCTCATTGATGATACCGGTGAATCTGAGAAATTATTTTCCGTCTCAGTCTATGGCAAATTTCTTTGGATGGATTGAAGTTGGATATACATTTTCAGATACAACAACTTTTCAGGATGTGGTAGATGAAGTAAAAAGACAGTTTGAGAATGAACTGGTAAAAGAGAAAATTGCCACGCATATGAATGGGTACGTGCGGATTGAGAAGAATCCTTTTGTGCGGGTAGTTCCGTTGGAAATCAAGAGATATTTTATGAGGATTGGAGCCAGCCTTGGCAGCAGAAGCGTTACTGCTGTTTATTCTAATATTGGAATTATCCGGCTGCCGGAAGAATACAAAGAATATATTCAGCATTTTGGGATTTTTACCTGTACTAATACTCTTCAGATGTGTTCCTGTTCTTATGGAGATGAAATGGTTCTTGGACTCACATCAAAGCTATCGGATGACAGCATTCAGAGAAATTTTCGAAAAATACTCAGTGAGGAAGAGGTTTCCCACAGGGAGTTGAAGAATGAATTTCCGGGATATGGGGAAAAACACAGGCTCGAAAAGAAAGAAAATCAGAAGGTTATCCAGACCTTTAGTTTTCTGTGCCTGGCAATAGCAGTAATCTGTGGAATGGCTAATTTTATGATGGCGGGTGTGCTGAACTGGTTCTGGTTTGCAGGTGCAGGATGTGCCTGTGCATGGCTGGTTGTCATGGTAGCATATTATAAACGAAGAAATATTCTGAAGAACGAAATGTGGCAGCTTTTGCTTATATCAGTAATTGCGGTTTTGTGGGACAGGTTTACCGGATGGAAGGGCTGGTCTGTGGATTTTGTATTTCCCTTTGGAGTGCTGGCAGTGCAGTTTTCCGTTCCTGTGATCGCAAAAATAAACAGGCTGGAACGGGAAGAGTATCTGTTTTATCTTGTTCAGGCCGGAATTGTAGGACTGGTTCCAATGATACTGGTATGGATCGGAATTGTAAAATTTACCATTCCGTCAGTAATCTGTGCAGGCATCAGTTTCCTGACACTGGCAGCACTGTTTATCTTCTGCCAGAAGGATACGCTGAGGGAGTTTCATAAAAAGTTGAGGATGTAAGGATATAATCATTATACAGATTAAAGGGGGAGATGCATAGCATGCATCTCCCCCTTTTTAAAATCCGGCTTTTTAAAAGCATCATTCATCAAAAATAGTAACGATCTCTCCGTCCAGAATACGGTTTGTATTTTTAACAGCGCAGAAATTACCGCACATACTGCAGGTGTCTTCCTTCTCAGGTTTGGCTTCTGCACGATAACGTCTTGCCTTCTCCGGATCCATACTGAGTTTGAACATTTCTTCCCAGTCAAGGCGTTTTCTCGCTTCACTCATCTTGTAATCCCAGTCAGCAGCACCAGGAACGCCCTTTGCAATATCAGCAGCATGGGCAGCAATCTTGGCAGCGATAATTCCTTCTTTTACGTCAGCAGCATTTGGCAGACGAAGATGTTCTGCAGGTGTTACATAGCAGAGGAAAGCAGCACCTGAATAAGCTGCGATCGCACCGCCGATTGCAGAGGTGATATGATCATATCCCGGAGCGACATCTGTTACAAGCGGTCCAAGTACATAGAAAGGAGCGCCGTGGCACAGTGTTTTCTGGATTTCCATATTGGCTGCAATCTGGTTCAGCGGCATATGGCCAGGTCCTTCGATCATAACCTGAACATCCTTCTCCCATGCACGTTTGGTAAGCTCGCCGAGAGTGATCAGTTCTTCAATCTGCGCAGTATCTGTTGCGTCTGCAATACATCCCGGGCGACATGCATCCCCCAGACTTAAGGTGATATCATACTCTCTGCAGATATCCAGAATCTCATCAAAATGTTCATAGAACGGATTCTCTTTTCCTGTCATTTCCATCCATGCAAACAATAAAGAGCCGCCGCGGGAAACAATGTTAGTCAGACGCTTCGCATCCTTAAAACGCTTTGCTGTATTCCGATTGATTCCCACATGAATGGTCATAAAATCCACACCGTCCTGGGCATGCATTTCCACAATCTTAATCCATTCCTCTGAGGTAATTTCTTTAAGCGGCTTATGATAATAAACAACAGCATCATAAATCGGAACGGTTCCAATCATGGCAGGACACTCTGCGGTCAGCTTTCTGCGGAACTTCTGTGTATCACCAAAGGAGCTGAGATCCATAATGGATTCTGCCCCCATATTTACCGCATCTCTCACCTTTTCCAGCTCCATATCAATATCCTTCCAGTCTCTGGAAGTGCCGAGATTCACGTTAATTTTTGTCTTCAGCATAGAACCAATGGCATTGGGAACAATACTTGTATGCAGCTTGTTGCAGGGGATAATTGCCTTTCCCTCTGCAATCAGAGCCCTCAGCTTTTCTGGCGCTATCTGCTCCTTTTTTGCTGCTGCTTCCATTTCCTTTGTAACGATTCCCTTTCTTGCAGCGTCCATCTGTGTTGTGTATTCTCTCATAGATTTCCTCCTTTTTACGCGTCCTGAAAGGGGCTGTATCTGTCGAATGAGCCTTTAAATAATATAGAAAAATAAAAAAGAAGCTCGCTCGCGAGCTTCTCCGCCTGCGGCGGGTCGCTTCTGCGACAAAATTCTCTACCGCCGCATGGCGATCCTCGCGGAGCATTTTTGTTTCATAGGACGTAATTTCCTATGAAACAAAAAACGGCGTTTTCTGTAAGGCCTTTATGCTTACAAAAAACGCCGCTTTCTCTCTGTTTTCGATCAGCCCGGATGCACTTTCGCATCCCGAAGCCGGTCTGTCAACGGTCTGCATTCTGTATCCAGCATGAAATCCCTACGTTGGCATTACCCAAATCAGGTACAATCGGTCGAAGTTCGATTACTTCCTCTCAGCCTGCTCCTACAAGCTCCCTTATCTACGCATATTTATTCTTCTACAGAATAACACCAAAAAGGAAATCTGTCCAGTATTTCCTCAATCCAGATGAAATACAGGGCTTAAATCCACACAAACAGGGCTGTTGTCCGGATTGGTTTCCATAATATCAGCCATAAAATCCCACCATTTCCGGTTAATGGCCGTATCAGCAGAGGCAGCCCAACGCTCCTCATCCTCTACCTCCAGATATCCGTACAGCACATGGGTTTCCCGATCCAGATAAATGGAATAATTGTGTCCGCCGTACTCGTGAATCATATCCCGCATTTCCGGCCAGAGCTGATTATGACGCTTCTCATATTCCTCTTCCATGCCTGGATAAAGAAACATTTTAAATCCTTTTCTTACCATTTTTCGTCACCTCTTATTTCTCATACAGGAATTTCTCTGGCAGAGTTAATCGGAAATCCTTTGCCAGATCCCGGAAGTTCTGGGGTGTGATAGTCTGAAGCTTATTCGGCTGCATAGACAGCATTTTTACCAGAATCTCAGCAGATTTTTCTACGGTATGCATCAGTCCGAAGGTCAGATCAAAATCCTCTCCTGCTGCAAACATTCCATGATGAGCCCAGATTGCCACATCATATTTTTTCATAAGCTCACTGGTAGATACGGCAATGTCGCGTCCGCCGGGAACCATCCAGGGCACCACACCGATTCCGTCCGGGAAAACAACAGGACACTCGGTTGCCATTTCCCAAAGCTCTCTGGTAAACACCTCATCAGACAGAGGAAGAACAAAGGTCAGAGCAATCACATTGGTTGTGTGAGCGTGATAAATCACACGGTATTTTCCGTCGGTTGCCTGCTTCTTTACTTCGTGATTCATCAGATGAGAAGGCAGCTCACTGGTAGGACGTCCGCCGTTTTTCAGTCCCCAGACAATCCGATAGGATTCTCCCTTTTCATCTACCTCAATCATGCAGATGGAATCCTCCGGGTTAATGATAACGTTTCTGAAATATTTTCCACTTCCGGTTACAAGAAAATACTCTCCAGCCAGTCCAGGCACTGAGGTGCCGATGGGCTGCCACGGTCCGGGATTAAAATTCTCTCTGACACTGTCTGTCTCCTCCGGCTTTACGCGGTAGGACAGATTTCCGCCGTTTCTCTCATGCCATCCCTGCTCCCATCCATCATTTGCCATGCGGATAAATCCCTGTACAAACTCTGCATCTAAAAATTTCATACTTGTTATTTCCTCCTTCTCCCTTTCTGCCGGGGACTCTTTCTCGTTTCTTCTATTCTCTTTTCATTATTTCCGTACTGACAGTACGTCCTTTTCATATTTTTCAATCTCTTCAAACATCTGGCTGTCCACAGCTACCTGGCAGCGGTGGCAGTATTCTTCCCAAACCTCTCCCAGCGGGTACATTTTCAGGTTCTCCTGCATTACCATCAGCTCTGTCATACGGTTCTCCTCCTGCAGTCTGCGAAGCTCTGCATACGGAGTGCACAAAGCAGAAAGCAGAGCCTTCTGGAAGCTGCGGAAACCAACTGCCCATGCAGAAATCCGGTTAATGCTGGCATCAAAATAATCCAGTGCAATATATACCCGATCCAGAGCATCATTGCGGACAATCTCCTTGGCAATCTCTCTTGTTTCATCATCGTAAAGAACAACATGATCACTGTCCCAGCGAACCGGTCTTGTTACATGAAGAGCAATTTCCGGGAAGAAGCACAGCAGAGCCGGAATCTTGTCAGATACCATCTCTGTGGGATGATAATGACCGTTATCCATCAGCGGAAGCACACCGTCATGGGTTGCAGCAAAGCTTAATGCAAACTCTGCGGAACCAGCAGTATAGGAC
>SKES01001952.1_pt1 | contig 10661 bp, 9 predicted proteins | sample 4826851 | NCBI WGS metagenome assembly SKES01 (sample SAMN11008803, study PRJNA524170) | human gut metagenome | biome: Human fecal sample; material: Feces; isolation source: fecal sample from pouch patient p52 | host: Homo sapiens | place: Israel: Tel-Aviv | collected 2016-09-04 | reverse complement strand
ACATTCGTTTTCTGCATATCTTGGATATATTCAACCATCGCTTGCACTTCGGCATCGTCTGATTGACTGCCATTAAAAAACCACGAAAAAAGCTGTAAATCCGTGGCCGCGAGTAAACGAATAAAAATATCTTTTTTGTCGTCAGTCAGTTGGTCAAAATGCGCTTTATAAAAAGGCATGATGATTTTATCCAACTCAAGCATACCTCGACGACAATCCCATTCAATGCGGAGTTTATTGTATTTATCCATAATTTCTCCCTAAACCATTGTAATTATACCTGATAAATGAAAAGTGCGGTTAAAAATTACCGCACTTTTTTAATCAAAGAATCGATTATTCTGTCGCCTTCGGCTTAATCACGGCATAAACCACGCCAGTTAATAATGCCCCCGTTGCAATTGCACCTAGGTAGAGTAATGGTTCAGAGACAAACGGAATGACAAATAAACCACCATGTGGTGCTTGCAGAGAAATATTTAATGCCATTGAAATCGCACCCGCAGTTGCACCACCAATAACCGAGCTAATAATCACACGTAATGGATCGGCAGCCACAAACGGCAATGCCCCTTCAGAGATAAAGCATAAACCTAAGACAAAAGAAGCTTTACCTGCATCACGTTGATTACGGGTAAATTTACTGCGAGCAATCCAAGTTGCAATCGCCATTCCAATTGGCGGCACCATACCGGCTGCCATAGCGGCAGCCATTGGAGTGTGAACTTGAGAGGCTAACATTCCCACAGAGAACGTATAAGCCGCTTTGTTTACTGGACCACCCATATCAATACACATCATCGCACCGATAATCGCACCTAAGACCATCGCATTGACTTCACCCATGGATTTTAACCAATCGCTTAAGGTAGTCATAATTTGTGAAACCGGTGGGTTGATCACATAAATCATGGCAAGGCCGACAATCAAGGTACCAAAGAGCGGGAGAATTAAAATCGGTTTTAAGGAAGTTAAACTTGCCGGCAATTTAATGGTTGCATTTAATCCTTTCACCACATAACCCGCTAAGAAACCAGCAATAATACCACCTAAAATCCCTGCTCCCGCCGTGGTGGCTAACATACCGCCAATAAGACCTACCGCAAGCCCTGGACGGTCTGCGATAGAAAAGGCCAAATAGCCGGCAAATACTGCAATCATCAGATGGAATGCTGCACCGCCACCGATATCCATTAAGGCTTTTGGAATACCATGGAAAATTGTTTCATCTTTGAAGGCTTCGATACCAAACATAAAGGAAATTGCGATTAACAAACCACCGGCAACCACCAACGGTAACATGTGCGATACCCCGGTCATCAAATGTTTATAAACACCTTTTTTCTCACCGCTTTCTTCTGATTTCGCAGAAGATTTTGCTGCGCCACCTTCGTAAATTTTCGCTTCTTTAAATGCCTTATCGAATTCCTGTGCGGTTTTCTTTAACGCCAAACCAGTCGACGTACGATACATCGGTTTTCCTTGGAACTTATCTAACGGCACATCAATATCGGCTGCAACAAAGACTAAATCTGCTGCAGCGACTTCTTCAGGGGTAATTTCATTACCTGCGCCCACTTGGCCACGCGTTTCTACTTTTACCTGCCAACCTTGCTTTTTCGCATAGGTTTCAATGGCTTCAGCAGACATAAAGGTATGTGCCACACCCGTTGGACAAGCTGTCACCGCGACGATATTTTTGACGCCAGAAACACCGCCAAATCCAACCGCACTTTGAGCCGGTTTAACATAGTCCACTGCTTGATTAAGCGCATTCGTCAGCGTGACTTCAGGTGATGCAATCGCCGCATCTTCATTGGCTAAAAAGACTTTTTTGCCCACAAGTTCAGCAGAGTTTGGCAAAGTAGATCCGAAAACAATCACTAAATCCGCCTCTTTGGCTTGCTCAACCACAGTATGATTGGCTTTTTTCGCTGCCATGCTCAATGCTTGGCGAAGTAAATAGGCTTTTGCCGCACCAATTTGCGGAGATTGAGTTAAAAACAAATTCATTACATTATCCTTCAATCACAGAAATTTTAACATTCGCCAGAATTGGCTCAAGCAAGGCGATATCACTCACCCCCACGTTACTTTGCGAAACAGCAAAGGCAGAAACAGCACTCGCAAATGCTAAGGTTTCTGCTTGAGACAAGCCTTTTTCGATACCATAAATTAAGCCCGCTACCATAGAATCACCCGCTCCTACGGTGCTCACCACGTTTTCACATTTAGGTGGTTGAGCTTGAATCACAGCTTGATCACTCAGCCATAAAGAACCGTTCGCGCCCATCGAAATAATCACGTTAGCAATGCCATCTGCTTTAAGTTTTTTGGCTGCCGCAATAATTTCATCAAGAGAATTTAATGGATGGCCAATCCAAGCTTCCAATTCGCGATGATTTGGTTTTACCAACCAAGGATGGGCTTTCAAACCTGCTGTAAGTGCTGCATTACTGCTATCTAATACGACTTTCACACCAGCTTGATGCAACTGATTAAGCCAATCCGCGAACAATTCGGGACTCACACCTCGCGGTAAACTGCCGCAAACCGCAACGATGTCAAAGTTTTGACAATACGCTAATGAATCTGCTGTAAATTGCTGCCAAGCTTCTGGAGTAATTTGATAACCTAAGAAATTTAGGTCTGTCACATCGGCTTCGGTTTCCGTAATTTTTACATTAATACGGGTTTTGCCTGCAACACGATGGAATTTGTCTTCTAAGCCTTGTTTTTTAAATAGGGTTTCGAAATCACCCACGTTGTCTTCCCCTAAGAAGCCACCAACCGCCACCTCTACGCCCAAATCTTTTAATACTTTAGCGACATTAATGCCTTTTCCGGCAGGGAAAAGACCAAGGGTTTCAACAGTATTCACTTCGCCGATTTCAATACGCGGCAAACGCCCGACTAAGTCGTAAGCGGCATTTAAGGTAATTGTTGCTACTTTTGCCATCACTTACTCCTTACCTTCACCTAAACCGCTTTCAATGACTGCACCAATACCGTCAATCGCTTGTTGAGCTTCTTCGCCGCTCGCTACAAAACGTAAGCGATGACCTTTCACGACACCGAGCGCCACAATTTTCATCAGACTTTTTGCGCTGACTAATTGGCTATCACGATCTAAGTTTTGTACCGCAACAGACGCATTGTATTTTTTCACTTCATTAACCAGTACCGCACTTGGACGAGCATGTAAACCGTGTTCATTACGAATCATAAATACGGCTTCAATGGCATCTGCTGGTAAACCTGTTTTGTCTTCGTGAATTTGTGGTGCGTGCTCACTGCTCACTTCAATGGTATCCGGTTCAGCCGGTGGCACAGCAGAGACAGCTTCACCAAGCCCACTCGCAATAATCTTACCTAAGGCTTCAATGGCTTGTTTCGCATCATCCCCTTCTGCCACAAAACGTAAGCGATGACCTTGAGTGACACCTAATGCCACAATTTTCATCAAGCTTTTTGCACTAACCGGTGCGGTTTCTCGAGTAAGATTTTGTACGGTAATCTTGGAGGCGAATTTTTTCATCTCATTAACAAGCACCGCACTTGGGCGAGCGTGTAAGCCATGTTCATTGCGAACAGTAAAGGTCCCAATCACTGCACCCGTAGCGATTTGACCTTCAGATTGAGCAGCTGCTGCAACTGGCACTTTACCACCATTAAGTGCGGTCAAAATTTGCTGCGTATTACCACTTAATAAAATATTTTGGACTTCATCATCCAATAAACGCGCTAATGTCTCATTGATTTGATCGTTAACTGCCGAAATCGTCAACACGCCTTTCACCGCTTTGCCATTATGATTAAAAATGGTTTTCGCACGACTGAATGCTAAGGCATTTTTCACATTACCTGATACGGCATCGGTTACCCATAACCCTTTACCAAGTGGCAGAGCAGAATTGGATACCACTTCAGAAACAAAGCTATTTTCAACCGCACTTTGCTGTTGTAATTTACCTGCATTGATGGCGGTAAGGGTGAGCAAACTTTGCGTTTCAATATCTAAACTTAATGTTTCTTCAGTCATGCTAAAAGCATCGCTTTCACCTAATAAAATCGCACGGAATTTTTCAACATCAGTTAATGTCGCTAACTGTGCCGCAGTGTCTTCATCACCTAAAACATGCGTTAATTGACGAAGTAAAGCAAGATGCTCATCAGAACGGGCAGCAATACCAATCACAACATAAGCAATATTGCCTTCTCCCCACTCAATACCTTGTGGAAATTGGAAAACTTGCACACCGGTTTTTTTCACCATTGAACGGGTTTCTAATGTACCGTGTGGAATCGCAATCCCATTGCCTAAAAAAGTGGAGGTTTGTTGTTCACGTCCAAGCATGCCTTGCAAATAGCCTTGTTCAACATTGCCAGCTTGCTCTAACGCACTTGCAGCCATTTCAATAGCTTGCAGCTTATTTGTTGCCGTAGCATTTAAATGAATGTTGCTTTCCGAAAGTTCTAACATTCTTGCTCCTTCACATTGATGATTTAAAAAAAGAAAAGCTGCTGATGAGGTCTCTCATCAACAGCTCAAATTGATTATTGGCCGGTACAGGCTTTGAGTAGCATTTCGCTACCTTGGGAAATGTAGGCGTCATTTTCACCGCGCTCTTTGCCTTTTTGCAAATCACGCATTGCATCGTAGATCCCTTGCGTCACACTTGGCGAATCCACTTTTTGCCAACAATTTGCACTTAAACGGCTGAAGTTAGTTTGTAATGCTTCTGCATGTAACACACCGCTATAGTAAGCATACACATCAGAATCATGACCACCTGTGTAGAGTTTATCTTGAATTTGCTTGATTGGTACAACAATACGACCGAGATACCAGTCATTCGCACCACTTGCAAAATTATCCACAAAGAAATTTTTTGTTACACGATCTTTATAGGTTGCCACAGTGGCTTCATAAGCGGCGGCATAAGATTTTTGGTCGATTTTATCTTTATCTAAATCAATGACCTTTTTGTCTTTACCCATAAACGGAATATAAGAGGTCATATCTGAAATCGAAGAACAACCCGCAAGCATTACTGCAACAAAGAATATCGAGATTTTTTTAAACATTAAATTTTCCTTATTTATAGGCGGTTAAAACCGCTGTTAATTATACTTAGAATGGGGAGTTAAGCAAGGTAACACCTAGTACTACGCTGATTCTTTGCTCACTCCGCTGTCTTTGACAATCGAAACTAAAATTTGATCAATTTTGAAGTTTTCGGTATCAATGACTTCAAATTTATATTTATCGTATACGACAAAATCGGTTTTTTTCGGAATTTTGCGTAACATATACATCATAAAGCCACTAATAGTCTCGTAATTTTCTGAATCAGGGAAAGATTCAATATCCAAAACGCGCATCACATCTTCAAGTGGCGTTGCCCCATCAATCAACCAAGAGTTTTCATCGCGGCTAACGATTTGCTCTTCTTCGTTAGAAACCAATTCTCCCATCACAATACTCATCACATCGTTCAAGGTAATTAAGCCCATTACAAGCGCATATTCATTGACGATAATCGCAAAATCTTCCCCCGTAGATTTAAACAACTCCAATACTTCGTATAACGACAGCGTATCTGGGATAAATAACGCTTTGCGTAATAAACGGCTATCTGTTAAATCTACTACTTCTTGTTGAAGATAAAGCGTCAACAAAGTATGGGATTCCACATAACCTAAAATCTTGTCCAAACCATTATCACAGATCACTAATTTAGAATGAGAGTCAGCCGATAAGGTATTCAACACTTCCTGACGAGTAAAAGTGCGGTCTAAAAACACGATGTTTTCACGAGTCGTCATAGTTGAAGACACGGTACGCTCTTGCATTTCAAAGATGTTTTCAATCAAATAATGTTCTTGTGTTTTTAGTACGCCCGCTTCGGCACCAGCCTCCACAATCGCCACAATGTCTTCTGGAGTCATATTATCTTCGCGCTTAGTGGATATCCCCATTAAATGGAAGAAGATATTAGAAAGACCATCAAAAAACCATACAATAGGTTTTAAGAAGAAAATGAAGACTTGCATAATGCCAATAGTCCGTAACGCCACACCTTCAGGATTAATCAATGCGAGACGTTTCGGAATTAAATCGGCTAATAAAACAAATGTTGTGGTTACCATGAAAAAAGCAATCCAAGAGGAGGCTGGCTCAACCCATTCTGCCGTAGTGTATTCATGTAAAAAACTCTGTAAGTGAAGACTAATGGTTGCTTCACCAATCACACCACCGAGTACGGCAACCATATTAAGTCCAATTTGTACTACAGTAATGAAACGCCCTGGCTGTTCCTGTAATTTTAAAACTTTCTCCGCTTTGATATTGCCTTCATTGGCCAACGTTTGTAGTTTAATGCGTCTTGCACCCGCGAGAGAAATCTCAGCTGATGACAAGATTGCACTGACAATAATTAATACGATTAAAATAAAAATCGCTGCAGATAAACTCATAATGTTCTCTTTATTGGCTTTAAAGTGCGGTCAATTTACCGCTGGTTTTTAAGCTAGAAATGTTATTATTAAATTGTGAGGGCGTTCTATGACGCCCCATATTTGAGAAACGCTAATTTTCGCTGTCGAACCAGCCACGTACAAATTGGATAGAAAGGAAAAGAGTAACTAATAAGAAAGCATAGAATACCCAAGATAAAATCGGATGGCTTGGTGTCACATCGCCACTGATTTCTTTCACTGCAACGGCATTGCGATATTCATCGAACATCGTCATCCGCCAACCGTAATACTTGATTTGCACTAATTTGTTTTCATTACCCAAGGCTTGAACTTGAGCCTGTAAGTTCGCTGAACCAAATTTAAAGTAGAATGGAAAACCCCAACGGGTATCTTCATTACGATACACCATGATTTTGCCATCATCATTTTGTGTATTGATAAAATACACATCGCGCGTTGGACCATCAGCCGGATTCGATTTTGTAATCGGGCCATCTTTATCCACACGTTTCACTTCCACACCGGTTACTCGCGTTACATCATAGTGTGGGAAAACGTAGTCTACCACCGCGAACATAAAGCCGTGGAAAACAAAGACTACTAAAAATAAAAAGTACTTAAAAAACTTACGCATAAAACTCCCTCATTTAAATCGATGATTTATTGTACATTAATTTTAAATAAACGCTCGAAGTTTTGTGTACTAATTTGTGCAAATTCTTCCATAGACAACCCTTTTAACGCTGCCACATACTCACACACTTCACGTGTATAGGCAGGTTGGTTCTCTTTACCACGATAAGGTACAGGTGCTAAATAAGGCGAATCCGTTTCAACTAACAAACGATCTGCCGGCACATAACGAATAGCTTCACGAATACTTTCCGCATTTTTAAAGGTTATAATGCCTGAACAAGAAATATAAAACCCTAAATCAAGTGCCTTTTTCGCAAAATCCAAGGTTTCCGTAAAACAATGAATTAATCCACCACACTTTTCTGCCTGGTGCTCACGCAACATGGCAATGGTATCTTCTGGCGCTGAACGAGTATGAATAATCACGGGTTTATCCACTTCATTAGCAATTCTGATTTGATCCGCAAAAACCGTTTGCTGCAATGCCTTATTATCTGCACTGTAATAATAATCCAAACCAATTTCGCCAATTGCGATCACTTTTTTATCTTGGGATAAACGTAATAAACGATCGGCATCGTAAGGTTCTTCTTCAAGATCTAGTGGATGTACACCGCAAGCCAAAGACACATTCGGAAATTTTGCTAACTCAGGGTAAGCTTTTTCAAAACGGCTTAATGTTACGCCAATCGCCAATAAATGCTTCACATCTCGTGCTTGGGCTTTGGCCACAACATCAGCAATATCTTTGTGTAAATTTTCATAATCCAATGCATCTAAATGGCAATGGGAATCTACGATAAACATAATTTATTTAGTCCTTAAATACGTCGGTAATTAACTTTGTCAAACCATCTAGTAACATTAATTCCGTGTTAACGCCGTTGATAGTGAGTAAATCCGAGCGCACTTTTTGCATAATTTTATTTGCGGTTAATAACCCAAGCGCTGTTTGCTCGTCTGCAAATTGAGTTACACCTGTTTTAAGATCAAGTGTTTGCCAGCCATTTTGTATTTCGAGTTTGTATTTAATGGCATCACTTAAAAACGCTAAAATCCAATCCACTTGCTGTACGGTGCGTTCTTTTTCAAAGAAAGGCAAAATTTCCAAAGGTGAACGACGACGATAAAACAGCCAAAATTGACGTAGGAAATTTTTTCTCTGTTCAATTAATCCTTGCCGGAGTGTTTCTAATGCTAACAGTGGACGACCCAAATTCATCGCAAGTGCGGTCAATAATTCAGATGTTTCTGCCTGAAATTGAGAAGAAAGCCAAGTTAAGGCTTCTGCTTCCGTTGGCAAAGGAACATTCCACACTTGGCAACGGCTGTAAATAGTCGCTAACAACGAAGAGGAAGGCTCTGTTTGCAATAAGAAATACGTGTTCGGACGCGGCTCTTCCAAAGTTTTGAGCAATGCATTCGCTGCCGCTTCCGTAAGACGTTCTGCATCTTGGATATACACTAATTTATTGCCGTTTTGTTGCGCGTGTTGGCTGACAACTTCATTAATCGCCCGTACCTGATCAACGCCAATGTCTTTGCCTTCTTGAGAGGCTAAAACATGAAAATCGGGGTGACTTTGCGCAACCATTAAGTGGCAAGCATGACAATGGCCACAAGGTGCATTATCTGGCGTTTGACACATAATGAGTTTTGTCAAAGCATCAAATAAACGTTCTGCCCCTAGCCCTTGATCGGCTTTAATTAACAACGCATGATGCCCCAAACCTTCGCTAAAAGTTTGGCTAATCTTGTTATAAGTAGGCACTAACCAAGGATAAAGTTCGCTCATTTTGCTTGTGAAACCCACCAATTTTTGATCGCACTTTGAATGTCCGCTTGTACTTGTGCCAAAGGCTGGCCAGCATTAATAATGGCGGCTTTCGGATTGTTTTGCACCAATTCCAAATAACGTTGGCGAGTACGATGGAAGAAATCAAGCCCTTGTTGTTCAATACGGTCTAATTCGCCTCGTCCTCTAGCACGTGCAAGCCCCTCTGCAGGATCAATATCTAAATACAGTACAAAATCGGGTTCAAAATCACCTAACACCATATTTTTTAAATTTGCCATCAGCGTTTGGTCAAACTGACGCCCACCACCTTGATAGGCCTGCGAAGACATATCGTGACGATCGCCAAGCACAATTTTTCCTTCTGCCAATGCTGGCTTAATCACATTTTCTACCAATTGAATTCGTGCCGCATAAAGCATTAATAATTCCGCTTTATCGGTAACAGGCTCTTCTGTTTCATGTTTGATTAAATGGCGTAATTTCTCTGCTAACGGTGTACCGCCTGGCTCACGAGTAAACACGATATCATTTACACCAAGAGATTTTAATGTATCCACCACCGTTTGCATGGCGGTACTTTTACCTGCACCTTCCAACCCTTCAATCACGATAAATTTGCCTTGCATTAGTTGGCTCCTTTTTGTTGGCTACGATACCAACGTAAATATTCTTGTACCGCTTTATTGTGCTCATTCAGATTGCGGGTAAATTTATGACCGCCACTACCATCTGCAACAAAATAATAAAAATCTGTTTTTGCTGGATGCGCCACAGCCTGTAAAGCACTCTCACTCACCATGGCAATTGGTGTTGGTGGTAAACCCTCAATCATATAGGTATTGTACGGGGTCATCGTTTCCAAATCTTTTTTACGAATATTGCCTGTATAATTCTCACCCATTCCATAAATCACGGTTGGGTCAGTTTGCAGTTTCATATTGGCTTTTAAACGATTAATAAATACGGAAGCCACTTGTGGACGCTCCGCTGCAATTCCTGTTTCTTTCTCCACAATAGAAGCCAAAATTAGCATCTGATATGGATCTGCTAATGGGAGATTTTCATCACGTTCATTCCACGCTTTATCTAAAGCTTTTTGTAAGCGAGTAGCTGAACGTTTTAATAATTCAAGATCCGTCGAGTTAGGCGTGTAATTATAGGTATCTGGATACAACCATCCATCCATGTTATTCCATTCGAAAACGGCTTTTGCAACGGCTGGAATATCCAATAACACCATGATCTCTTTATCCGTTTTACCTTGCAAGGTTTGTTTTAAGTGAGGTGCGCTTTCAAGGTTTTTACGCCATTCCTTGAACGTTTTACCTTCAATAAACTTCACGCTAAATTGCGCTTCCTTGCCGGAATTGAGCATATCCAATAAATCTTGCAACGTTTTCACGCCCGTTAAAGAATAAGTCCCCGCTTTCACTTTGTTGAGCTGCGGTTGTAATTTCAATAACCAAGGCAATAAATCGGCATGTTCAAGAATTTTTTCTTGCTCTAATAAAGCGGCGAGTTTACTGCCAGTAGTGCCTCGCTCAATTGTAAGCAATTGATCTTGCGTGACATTCACCGGCGTATGAACAAACTCAGTTAATTTTTGATAACCCCAAAAACCAACACCGCCAAGAATTAGCAAGATAATCAGTAAAAAGACAAAAAATTTTTTCATGCGTCACTCATTTTATAAAAACGACAAAAGGGGCAAAAATGCCCCCTTATTCTAACGGTTTCTGTTACT
>SKES01001949.1_pt1 | contig 10676 bp, 7 predicted proteins | sample 4826851 | NCBI WGS metagenome assembly SKES01 (sample SAMN11008803, study PRJNA524170) | human gut metagenome | biome: Human fecal sample; material: Feces; isolation source: fecal sample from pouch patient p52 | host: Homo sapiens | place: Israel: Tel-Aviv | collected 2016-09-04 | reverse complement strand
GGCAAAAGATGAATGAAAATTTCATGAATATTTAAATGATATTTAATCTCTATATGATACAGTATACGTATATCTTGTAAAGGTATACGTATTATTTGTATGGAAACATGGACACATAGGGATAAGCGTATTGCTTTACAAGATTGTATAGTAATTGTTTTAGTTTTAAGAAGAGGTATTGTATTATGAAAAAACAATTCGCAGCAATCTTCGCAGCAACAGCAGTTTTGGGTGTAACTACTGCATTCGCAGCTAACCCATTCTCCGATGTAACTCCAGATTCTTGGGCATACCAAGCAGTTTCCCAATTGGCAAATGCTGGTATTGTTAATGGTTACCCAGATGGCACTTTCAAAGGCCAGAATAACATCACTCGTTATGAAATGGCTCAAATGGTTGCTAAAGCTATGGCTAACCAAGATCGCGCTAACGCTGAACAACAAGCGATGATTAATCGTTTGGCTGATGAATTCTCCAACGAATTGAACAACTTGGGCGTTCGTGTAGCTCGTTTGGAAGACCGTGTTGGTAATGTGAAAGTAACTGGCGATGCTCGTCTTCGTTACCAAGATGAAGAAAAAGGTAACTCTAAATTCGACGCACGTGCACGTTTGCAATTCAATGCAAAAGTAAACGATCGTACTGATGCAGTTGTTCGTGTGGTTGCTGGTGATTTCGAATTTGGTGATGCTAATGCTGATACAACTGTAAAAGTTGACCGCGCATATGTAAACCACAAATTTGGCGAACGCGTATCCGTTAAAGCTGGTCGTTTTGGTCAAATGTTAGGTGCTGGTTTAGCATATGACGATACTTTTGATGGTGCTCAATTCAATGCTGGTAACGACAAAGTTAACTTCCAAGCAGCTTATGGCTATGCTATTGAAGGTGTTAGTGCTAATACCAAAGAAAACTCTCAACTTGCTGTTGTTAACTTAAATGGCAAAGTTGGTAAACATGTTAACGTAGGTGGTTTCTACACTCGTGTAAATGGCGAAGATTTGAAAACTACTGCTACAGCAACTCCAGCTAACAAAGCTTATAAAAATATCTATGGCTTCAACACAGACATTAACTTCGATAAAGTTTGGGTTGGTGGCGAATGGTTAAAAGCTTCTAATATGGAAAAATCTCAAGCATGGGTTGCAGGTGTTGGTTATGGCGCATATGACCAAGCTAAACAAGGTACTTGGGACGTAAAAGCTCAATACTTCAACCAAAAAGCTAATGCTCCTATCTTGTCCAGTACTTGGGATCATGCTTACACTGCTGGTTATAAAGGTTGGATGGCAACTGCTGACTATGCATTACAAGACAATGTTGGCTTAACTGCTTACTATGGCTTCAATTGGAAAGATCAAGCCGGTGCTGATCAAAACGATTTCTACCGTGTTGACCTTAACTACCAATTCTAATCTCGTAGATTAGTGTAGTTTAAGTACATGTACAAAGATGGCGAAACGCATGTTTCGCCATCTTTTTTTATTTGTAATACTCTTTTTTAAACAAAATAAATGTTTTAAATAGGTTTTTATGATATAATAATTAAAAAAGGAGGTGTTATAGTGCGGTTATTAGGGTTTGAAATACATAATACTAATTTGTTTGGTAAAAATTTACATATTGATTTAGTAGCCACCGACAAAGTAAGCCAATTACTTACTGATAATGACAACATAGAAAGGGCATATAGGATTGATAGTGGAGCGTCTATTTATTCCCAAAATATAATAGCTTTCACAGGTCTTAATGCAACAGGTAAGACCACGATTTTAGAAGTTATTCAGATATTGTTACAGATTGTGGCTAATGATGCTAGGTTGAATGACCCTCATATTAAACCAATTATTCAGAAAATTATAGGAAGTGCTGATGGTACAAAAGAGAAACCAATAGTTTTTGTTATGTGGTTTGAAATTGGTAAACAAATATTAGAATTAACATCTTCAATCATAAAACGATATACATTGGACGATGAATATGATTTTATTTATAAGAATGAGATATTGAAAGTACGATCGTTCACAAAACTAACTAAAAAGAATCTATTTAATTTTGTACGCTCTAAGGTTGTTAATCAACGTACCGATTTTGAAGATGCTAAGTTTTTACTTGATGACATGAGTATTGCGAGCATGTTTAAGGATAAGGCAACAAAGGTACTTTGTTCGTTTGAAAAATATAATACCGTTAGGAATATACGACCTACAATTCCAGATGTGTCGATTATACAGTGTTTTGATAGTGCAATTAGTTGTATTGAACAGTCAGAGGGAAAAGACAAATACAAATTGAAATTCAAAAAAGATGGTGATTCTGAGTACGATTTATCTTATGATGAGTTAGAATCTATCTTATCTTCTGGTACTGTAAAAGCATTGCACTTTTTTCCAGCTCTCCAATCCGTATTAAAAGCAGGAGGGTACATTCTATTCGATGAGATAGAAAATCATATTAATAAACGTCTTGTAGAATGGATTCTATCTTTATTTGAAAATCGCGATTATAACCCTCATGGGGCCTGCTTAATTTTTACAACCCATTACCCAGAATTATTGGATACTTTTGTAAGGAAAGATAATATTTATATTACTCGTAAACGTAGCGATGGAATATTAGAGGCTGTTAAATACAGTGATGAAATTGAACGTAATGAATTACTCAAATCAAATGTTATTTTAGATAATTTAATTAAAGGGACAGTGCCTAAATATGCATCTATGAAAGCAGCAGAGCAGGCGTTAGCGGGTACTGTTAAATAGGTGTAATATGTCTACATTAACAGATATATGTACAGATCATTATATTATTTTCTTCTGTGAAGGCCGGAATGAAGAGGATGCTTTAAAGTGGCTATCTGAAGAAGAAAAATTAACCTTAGATGTAAGCAGTTGTAATTTTGATAATTTAAGAAAATTGCGCACCCGTAAACAACGTTCTAAACACTTACAGGAAATATTGCGTAATGATTATGATAAACCGCCAGCACTCATTTATATATTAGATAGTTTGAAAGAGACAATTACGTTACCCAGAGAGTTTCGGCATATCCCTATTTATTATATATATACGTACCCTGAGTTTGAGATTTTATTCATTATACATATAAATAAATGGAAAACATATAATCAGCAAAACCCTAAGCCTAAAGCATCTGAATTTGCACAAGGCTTTTTCGATTGGGATATAAAAACGGAAGGTTCAGTTAAGCGTGTGTTTGAATTTGAGGTTACTAATTTAGTGGAAGCAGCTCATGTGTTGAAGGTACAATATAATAAAATACGTGATTTGAGAGATAAATATGGTCTCTATGATTTGTGTCATTAGTTTTGTATTATGTAGTTAAAATTTTATAGTAATAAGGCTGTATCAAAATGTGAGCTTATCAGATTTTAGTACAGCCTTTTTTTTGCTTGTGTAAAAATAAAAATAATATGAATATTTTATTCTCTGCTTATCAATTATTTAGCTCTCATTGTTATACTAGAAAGGAATTGTATAGTTGTATGTTTTTCATATAGAGGAAATGAGGGTACTTATATACTGATTCATGCGACTATAGCGTGTAACATATAGTTTCTGTATAAGAGAGGTATTTTATGAAACATCAATTGGCTGCTGTGTTGGCAGCGACGGCTGTGTTAGGTGTAACGACTGCGTTCGCAGCGAATCCATTTTCCGATGTAACGCCAGATTCTTGGGCGTATCAATCCGTGTCTCAATTGGCGAGTGCAGGTATTATTAATGGCTATCCAGATGGGACTTTCAAAGGCCAAAAGGACATTACTCGTTTTGAAATGGCGCAAATGATTGCGAAGGCTATGGCCAATCAGGACCGCGCGAATGCAGAGCAACAAGCGATGATTAATCGTTTAGCTGATGAATTTTCCAATGAGTTGAATAATTTGGGCGTTCGCGTCAATCGCTTAGAGGACCGCGTGGGTAATGTGAAAGTAAATGGTGATGTGCGTTTGCGGTATCTTGGCACTAAAGCGATGGGGCCTGACTTTATAAGAACTCAAGGGGAGTATAGCCAAAAGTCCCAATTTGATATGCGTGCACGTGTCCAATTCAATGCGAAGATTAATGACAAGACGGATGCGGTAGTGCGTATGACGACCGATTCTATTGAATTTGGTAATACTTACGATGATAATACAGGTGAAATGACTGGGGCAGCTTACATCGACCGTGCTTATGTGGATCATCGATTCGGCAAATATGTATCTGCAAAGGTAGGGCGCTTTAACCAAGTTATCGGCAATGGTTACTACTATGACGATGTGTTTGACGGTGCTCAAATTAATATCGGCAACGATAAAATCCAATTCCAAGGGGCCCATGGCTATTTCTTAAAAGGGATGTTTAATGGTACCTCCGCAGATATGAATGATACCGTTAGTTATGCTAGCCTTAAAGGTCAGCCAAATAAACATATCAGCATGGGCGGTTTCTATGCTCGTATGAACTCACCATATAATATGGGCTTCATATTTAGAAAGTTTTATGGTTTCCATACCGATATTAATTTTGATAAGGTTTGGATTGGCGGCGAATGGTTGAAAGCAGCCCATACGGACCATGGCACTGGTTGGACTGCTGGTGCAGGATATGGTCATTATGACATAGCTAAAAAGGGTACTTGGGATGTAAAAGCCCAATACTTCAATATTGATGAAAAGATGGGCGCTGTGTCCTCTAAATGGAACCTTGCTTATGATTCTACACAAACTGAAAGTAGTGGACATTTATGGTTCCACGGGTATAAAGGCTGGCTCGGTACTGTGGACTATGCATTGCAAGACAATCTAGGTCTTAGCGTATATGCTGGGTTCAAAGGTAAAACAAAACCTGAACTTGCTAGTGATAAGCGCTCCTTGGCTAACTATTATCGCGTGGAGCTTAACTACCAATTCTAATGTGATGTCCAGCTTTTATGATGTCTAGATATCCTAATCTATATGTGTTGTGTAATGTATATTATTAGTGAAAGTATGTGTTATGTAATGTATATTGTTGATGAAAGTATGTATTGTGTTTGTGGAGAGGGTTAGATTATGAAAAAACACTTGGCAACGATGTTGGCAGCAATGGCTGTGTTAGGTACGACGACGGTATTCGCAGCGAATCCGTTTTCTGATGTAACGCCAGATTCTTGGGCGTATCAATCCGTGTCTCAATTGGCGGATGCGGGCATTATTAATGGCTATCCAGATGGGACTTTCAAAGGCCAAAAAGATATTACCCGTTTTGAAATGGCGCAAATGATTGCGAAGGTTATGGCTAATCAGGACCGCGCTAATGCGGAACAACAAGCGATGATTAATCGTTTAGCCGATGAATTTTCCAATGAATTGAATAATTTGGGCGTTCGCGTGGCTCGTTTAGAGGACCGTGTAGGTAATGTGAAAGTAACCGGCGATATGCGTCTTCGTTATCTTGGTTCCCAAAAGAAAGATGGTAACTATGTAAACGCTGTGGGCGATTACAGCAAAGGTTCCCAATTTGACGCGCGTGCTCGCATTCAATTCAATGCGAAGGTGAATGATCGCACAGATGCTGTCGTTCGCGTAACATCTGGAGACTTTGAATTTGGCGATGCGACTAATGGTGGTAATGCAACGGTCACTATCGATCGCGCTTATGTAAATCACAAATTTGGTGAACGCGTGTCTGTGAAAGCTGGTCGCTTCGACCAAATGCTCGGCAACGGTTTGATTTACGATGACACATTCGACGGCGTTCAATTCAATGCAGGCAACGACAAAGTTCAATTCCAAGCAGCCTACGGCTATGCTGTGGCAGGTGCTTTTGACGGTTTAACTAAGAAATCCAATAAAACTTTCACCTATGCAGGCGTTAAAGGTCAACTTAATAAACATGTAAATCTTGGTGGCTTCTATGCTCGTAGAAATGCGCACAAATCCAGTGGCGACCTTAGAAACATGTATGGCTTCAGCACAGACATGAACTTTGATAAAGTTTGGGTTGGTGGCGAATGGGTGAAAGCAGCTGGCGTTTCTCACGGTTCTGCATGGACTGCTGGCCTTGGCTATGGTGACTACGACCAAGCAAAACGCGGTTCTTGGGACGTAAAAGCACAATACTTCAACTTCGGCCAAAACTTAGGCGCTGCATCCTCCACATGGGACATCGCTTACGACCTAACTAATACAGCTTGGGCTACAACTGGAGCTGGTGTCACTACTAGTGCGTTGAATTACCAAGGCTTCAAAGGCTGGTTATTAACTGCTGATTACGCATTACAAAAGAACGTGGGCTTAACTGCATACTACGGATTTAATAACAAAACAAACAAGGCTACTGGCGATAACGAAAAACTTTCCAACTACTACCGCGTAGACCTTAACTACCAATTCTAATATGATGATTGGTATCGTTCATAACTAACACAATCCCCTTGATGAGTATCTCGGTACTTATCAAGGGGATTTTAAATTAGAACACGCCTGTAGTAATTAGCAAGACGAGCCTGATATAGTGTCTCTAGAAATAGAACAGGCGTGTTCTAATTTGTAAGATAGCCTGATATGGTCTCTCTAGAAATAGAACAGGCGTGTTCTAATTTGTAAGATAGCCTGAGATGGTCTCTCCAGAATTAGAACAGGCCTGTTCTATTTTTTAGGAGAGGTATTAAAGGGTCCAGGCAATACTACAGGTCTATACTAATTTTATTTCTCTCATATTTACAAATAACAAATTGTAAATTATAATTTAAGATAATTTATAGTTTATTTATATTGTGAGAGTGAGAGGATTTTTATGAGACATGTAAGTAAAGCAAAGCTATCGCTAGCTGTGGCACTGGCGATTGCTGGATTTGTAATGCCTAATATGGTGGTAGATGCGGCTTATACCGCTCCGTATACTGATAATACAGATTTTGTAGCTAACAGTGATGATATGATACGTGTATTCCCAGAATACGATAAAAATATATCTTCTATAGTAGCGAATGGTGGTATGGTTATTATTGAAGACGGGTATTCTAATATTGGCTATGGTCATAGTGCATTTGCTACCAGTAAAAATGGTGGAGACATTAAATTGAAAAAAGGTGTATATAATTCTGGTAGAGTGAGTACACCTGTTGCTCTTGCTCAAGGGGGCACAATTAATATAGGCGTCCATGATCATCACGGCGATTTTACGGGTGATAAAATATTCGTTGAAGGCGATGTTATAGTTAAACATGATCCAATTCATAGCTCAACCATTAATATCGGTATAGATGGTGAGGAATCCAATTGGTCTGGGTTAGCTTTCAATTTAGCTGATGAAAATGACAGAAAATATAATCATATCAATGTGTTCCTTGGTGAAAGAGGGGCTTGGGAGCTATTGTATCAAGGTGGCCTTGATGGCACTAACCTTGATAGTAGTACTATGCCTAGCCGTGTACATCGACTTGTTGGTTCTACGAATCGTAATTTTCAAAATGTGGTAGAGCAAAATGAGCATAATAAACTCTATATTGATAAGCTCGAAGGCCATGTTAATTTTATATATGATCCTAATGATGAATATGCAGACACCGAAGATCCAGAATATACACCGCCAACTACAACATATAATGGTTTAACGGCTGATTCCTTCTGGGGTGGCGACATTCATATCACAAGTGCAGCCCCTAATGCTGGCGCTCATCTATACACCAGCCGCAAAGGACTAGACTTGTCTACTGAGGATAATGTAAACAAGGTTTTAGATAATCTTGCACATAAGGTGTATTATCATAACTATGTGATTGGTGAAAGAAACCTTGAAGGCACAGTAGCTATTGCTTCTGAAGGTGCTGAATCTGGTCGTTTTAAGGTAGTAACGTCTGGCTATGCTAAAGAAGGTGCTATTACATGGCAAGCGGATCAAAATGGTCAAGGTAAATATGTGTACGGTAATACAACAGTAACACCTACACCGCAACCAGTGCCAACACCAACACCGGCGCCACAACCGGCACCAACCCCAACACCGGCGCCACAACCGGCACCAACGCCAACACCGGCACCAACGCCGGCTCCAACACCACAACCAGCACCAACGCCGGTACCAACACCGCAACCAGCACCAACACCGGCGCCAACACCGCAACCTGCACCACAACCGTTACCAGCCCCACAACCTGCTCAAACAACGGCATATGATACTCCTCATATGCGTGGCGCTCGTTCCGCGATTATGAGCAATATCAATGGTTGGCGCACATTAACAAATACTTACCGTCCTCGTGCATTGCAACAAGGCGCAACAACAGGTATTTGGGCCCATATCGGTGGCGGTCAATACAGTTATGATGCACAAGGTATTGATACCGACACAACCTATACACGCATTCAAGGTGGTTATGACGCTAAAACTGGTAGCGGCTGGACCGTAGGCGGTCAAGTGTCTTACCTTCGTGGCCATGATGATTATGTGTTCAATGGCTCTGGCAAAGAAAAGGCCTTTGCAGTTGGCGCCTATGGTTTGAAAGACCTCGGCCGAGATCAATACATTCAACTTGAATCCCAAGTTGGCCGCGTAACGAATACTTTCACAGCTCGTAATGAAATTGGTGAAAGCCTATCTGGCGAAACTAAGGCTAATGCATATACTATCGGCGCTCGCTATGGTAAAACTGTGAAATTACAAAATGGTTTATACATCGAGCCACAAGCGCAATTGAGCTATACCCGCTTTGGTGGAGATAGCTTTAATGCAGGCACCATGCATGTAGACCAAGCTGGCGTAAGCAGCACTGCTGGCGGTCTTGGCCTTGAAATTGGTAAGACCTTTGGCGCCGGTAGCATCTATACTCGTGTAGGTGTTAACCATGCCTTCTCTGGCTCGGTGAAAACTACATATACAAGTGGTTCCACTGTAAAATCTACAGAACAAGACCTTAAAGGTACATGGACTGATCTTGCATTCGGTGGCCGTTATGGTATCAATGCTAACAACAGCCTTTATGCTGATATTAGCACAGGTTTATCTGGCGACTATAAAGAAGGCTGGTCTGTAAACGCTGGCTTTACACATAAGTTCTAAGATATGTTTACCTAAAATAATCTGAAAATATAGTCTATATATAAAATAGCCCCAGAGTACTAATAGCGGTGTATATTAGCTGTTAGTACTCTGGGGCTTTTATGAATATGGTCTCTCCGGAATTAGAACAGGCGTGTTCTAATTTTTAGGAGCAGTATCAAAGGGGCCTACCGATACTACAGGCGTTATGGGGTAAGATTATGAAAAAACAAATTACCGCAATGTTAGCAGCAACTGCTGTATTGGGCGCAACAACTGCATTTGCTAACAATCCATTTTCTGATGTGAGCACAGATTCTTGGGCGTATCAAGCGGTGTCTCAATTAGCTGAGGCAGGCATCGTAAATGGCTACCCAGATGGGACTTTCAAAGGCCAAAATAACATTACTCGTTACGAAATGGCGCAAATGATTGCAAAAGCAATGGCTAATCAAGACCGTGCTAATGCGGAACAACAAGCGATGATTAATCGTTTGGCTGACGAATTCTCTAACGAATTGAATAACTTGGGCGTTCGCGTTAGTCGTTTGGAAAATCGCGTAGGTAATGTGAAAGTGACTGGCGATATGCGTCTTCGTTATTTGGGGGCACAAGAAAAGAATGGTCACTATGTAACTGATAGAACTAATCTTGATTCCCGTGATTATAGTCAACATTCTTTATTCGATGCTCGTGCTCGTGTTCAATTTAACGCAAAGGTTAATGAGCGTACAGAAGCAGTAGTTCGTATGACTTCTGGTAATATTGAATTTGGTGATGCACATACTCCGTCTGGTGTAGGCGCTATTGGCTTGAAACCTGGTACTGTAACTATTGATCGTGCGTATGTAAATCACAAATTTGGTGAACGAGTATCCGCTAAGGTTGGTCGTTTCCAACAAACATTTGGTAATGGTTTAATCTATGACGATACATTTGATGGTGCTCAATTTAATGCGGGCAATGACAAAGTCCAATTCCAAGCAGCGTATGGTTATGCTGTTGAAGGTGGCTATGCAACCGATGAATATGGCGAACGCACAATTAATAGAGATAAAAACTTCACTATTACGTATGCTGGTTTGAAAGGTGAACTGAATAAACATGTAGCCCTTGGTGCTTTCTATGCTCGTTACAACAAGGAAAAAGCATCTAACAATGATATCCGTAACATGTATGGCTTCAGCACAGACATGAACTTTGATAAAGTTTGGGTTGGTGGTGAATGGGTGAAAGCTCCTGGTGTTTCTCATGGTTCTGGCTGGACTGCTGGCCTTGGTTACGGTGCGTACAATCAAGCTAAACGTGGTACATGGGATGTGAAAGCGCAGTACTTTACTTTTGGTGAAAACTTGGCTGCTCAATCCTCTACATGGAAAATTGGCTATGATGATACTACTAGATACCTTGATAACACATCCACATTTGTAGCTAAATTACGTGGCTTCAAAGGCTGGTTAGCAACTGCAAACTATGCATTACAAGATAATGTAGGCTTAACTGCATACTATGGCTTCAACAACAAGACAAATAAATCTACTGGTGATAATGAAAAACTTTCTGATTACTACCGTGTAGACCTTAACTACCAATTTTAATATCTTATAAAGTTAATTGCAAAAAGAGTGGAGAACTGTGTTCTACCACTC
>SKES01001947.1_pt1 | contig 10683 bp, 9 predicted proteins | sample 4826851 | NCBI WGS metagenome assembly SKES01 (sample SAMN11008803, study PRJNA524170) | human gut metagenome | biome: Human fecal sample; material: Feces; isolation source: fecal sample from pouch patient p52 | host: Homo sapiens | place: Israel: Tel-Aviv | collected 2016-09-04 | reverse complement strand
TGATGAAATTGTTGCTAATATCCATATAACAATGATTTTAGTTAAGTTAACATAATTATCCTTATTCTTCATATTAACCTCCTAGCCTGCTACTCAATGATTCAAGAGAAAGTGATTTACTCTTTCTCTCTTTCTACTCTCAACATTCGATAACCAACCCCTACATGAGTTTGAATATATTTAGGATTAGTTGTATCTGATTCTATTTTCTTTCGTAGAGTTGCCATAAAAACTCGTAAAGATGGGACATCACTTTGAATTACATCACCCCATACTTCTTTTAAAATATAATTATGAGTCAAAACTTTATCAATATTTTTTGCTAATAAACACAATAACTTATACTCGATAGGGGTTAAGTGTAATTCTTGATCATTTAAATAGGCACAGCCAGAATCAAAATTAACTTTTAAATCCCCATTAGTAAAAACAACATCTTCAATTTCTTGATGTTCAAGATATTTTAATCTTCGCATCGTTGCCCGAAGCCGTGCTAATAACTCATCTATACTAAAAGGTTTTGTCAAATAATCATCAGCTCCAGTATCCAAAGCTTCTATTTTACTCTTATCTTCGCTCCGAGCACTAATAACAATGATTGGCACAATTGACCAGCTCCGCACTTTTTTAATAATCTCAATTCCATCCATATCGGGTAAACCAAGATCTAGTAAAATAATATTAGGACGACGAGAAACAATTTCCAACAGTGCCTGTTGGCCATTTTGGGCTGTAATATATTTATAATCATGTGTATCTAATGTTGTTGTTACCAAACTTCGTACAGCACGATCATCTTCTACGACTAAAATTAATGGTTTATCCATGTATATCTACCTCCTCTAATGGCAAATTAATTACAAAAATTGATCCTCGGGGATAATTATCGATTACTTTAATTTTTCCGTCATGAGCTTCAACGATTGATTTACATAAAGCCAGACCCAATCCTAACCCACGACGACTATCTCCGTTTAAGTTATTACGAGTATAAAACATTTCAAAAAGTTTTTCTTTTTGATCATCAGGAACGCCTTCTCCATCATCACTGATTTCTAGTGATAATACCTGATTAAGCTTCTTAGTTGTAATTTTTATAGTTGAACCTAACGGTGTATATTTTATTGCATTATTTACAATATTAATAATAACCTGCATAATCAGTCGGGCATCTATTTTTACAAAAATGAACTCATCTGATAAGTCCAATTGAATAATGTGATCTGCACTATCTTTACTAATATGATGCATCGCTTCTAAAACAATTTCATTAATTAATTGTGCTTCCTTATTTATTTGAATATTCCCATTTTCAATCCTTGTTATTGAAAGTAAATTCTCTACTAAATCAATCAACCACATTGAGTCTTCGTAAATATCACTATATATTTCTATTTTACGTTCATTAGATAGTTTATCTGCACTATCTAATAAAACTCCCGCATTGCCAGAAATGCTAGTCAATGGTGTACGCAAATCATGAGAAATAGAGCGTAGTAAATTTGCACGTAGTTCTTCTTGATTCGCTTTAATTTCAACTTCACGTTTTTTACTATTTGAAGCTTCTTTTTCTAAAGCCATCGCTCCTTCATTTAAAATAGCCATTAATAAATTGTTTTCAAAATCATCGATCGCTGTCTTATCTAAATAGATTCCAATTACTCCCAAAACACTATCTTCACAACGAACAGCTAAGTATAGACATTTTGCTCCGGGTAACGTCGTTGTTGAAGCACCAGCATGTTTATTATTATTAAAAACCCAAGAAGCTACCGCTTCCTCATCTTTATTCAAATAAATTTTTTCATCTTCCTGTTCATTACTTTTAAATACGAGTGGTTCACTTAGTTCATGATTTTCAACAGGATAAAAAATAATTGTCTTATCTAGAAGTTTAAATAATTGTTTAGAAATCTCATCAATTATTTCTTTTTTTGTTTTAGCCCGTTGCAATTTTTGACTCGATTTTAATAGAACTTCTGTTCGAAAAGCTTTTATTGCTGATAGACGAGCTTGTTCTTTTACTCGTTTAGTTAGAGTACCTGTGATAAAAGCTGTTAAAAACATGATTACAAAAGTTATTGGATAACCTTTATCATATGCTGTAAATGAGTGCATCGGAATAGTAAAAAAGAAATTAAAAGATAGCACACTTACTAAAGACGACAAAAGAGTATAAATTAGATTTTCCGTTAATAATGAAGTTGCTAAAACACCTAGAATATGCACCATAATAATATTAGCTTCACCAAATCCTAAATCTCTAAACCAAATTCCTAATAATGTAACAATAAGAATAATTACAATTGAAAGGATGGTATCTTTAATTGATAAAGAAAAAAATTGTCGCGGTTTTAAAGACGTATGCTTATAATTGTTTCTAATTTTATCTGGGATGATATAAATATCGATCGTTGGTGTTAAAGCGATTAATTGATCTGCAAAACTATTGTGCGAAAAACGTCGTTTAGTATTAGTTCTTCCTAATACGATTTTTGATACTCCAGCAAACCTTGCATATTCACTAATTTGTTCAGGAACATTATCACCATACAAATTTACTATATTAGCCCCTAATTGAGAAGCCAATTTAGTATTGGCTCTTAATGCCTGTTTAACTTTAGTCGGCATTTTTTCAAAATTAGGCGTCTCTACAAAAACTGCTGTAAATTCACCAAAGAAAGCATTAGCCATTCGAGCGGCTGTTCTAATAACTTTTTGATTTGAAGGAGCTGGTGATAAACAAATTAGAATATGTTCATTGGTATAATGATGTTCGCCGTTTTTAGGTTTAATTTGCTCAAATTTTTTATTAACACGATCAGCTGTACGACGGAGTGCAATCTCTCTTAAAGCAATCAAGTTATCAAGCATAAAAAAGTTTCCTAATGCTCGTTGAACCTGATTTTTCTGATATATTTTCCCAGCCTCTAAACGCTTAATTAAATCTTCAGGCTCTATATCAACTAGTTCTACCTGATCGGCATTATCAAAAATATAATCGGGGATTCGCTCTTTGACCACAACTGCAGTAATTGAAGCAATAATATCGTTTAAACTCTCAATATGTTGAACATTTATCGTTGTATAAACGTCGATGCCATGATCTAGTAATTCATTAATATCCTGATATCGTTTTAAATGCCGACACTGCTCATCATTTGTATGAGCCAGTTCATCAACCAATATTAAATCGGGATTTCGTTTTAATGCACCATCCAAATCAAACTCATTGAGCATGATTCCGTTATGAGTAACTTTTAAAGGAGGTAAGACCTCTAATCCGTCCAATAATTTTGATGTTTCCGGACGCTGATGCGGCTCAACATAGCCTGCTACTACATCGACACCGGCATGATAAGCAACATGAGCTGCTTCCAACATGGCATAAGTCTTTCCAACACCCGCTGCGTAGCCAAAAAATATTTTTAATTTACCGCGCTGTTTAGCAATCTCTTCTTGTTTAATCTGTTTTAACAATTCTTCGGGATCTGGTCTTCGTTCATCCATTACACTTCCTCCTTTACTGTTATTTTTATTATAGCGCCTAGGATATTAAAAAAGTATTAAGATTGCTTTGTTAAAATAAGTGCCTATCATAATGACAGACACTTATTTTTATTTCAAAATGCCATCAAGAGCCAAATTGACTTTAAGGACATTTACTGTTGTTTCTCCAAAATAACCAAGAAATCCATGATCAGTATATTTATCAATAATCTTTCTAATTTCAGCTTCACTCTTTCCTGTTGTTCTTACTAAACGTGGAATCTGATATTCCGCAGCTGCTAGAGAAATATGTGGATCAAGTCCAGAACCAGATACAGTTACTAGATCAACAGGTATTTGTTTACCTTTCTGCTCCGGATTTGCAGCCTCAATCATTGCAACCCTTTCAGCAATAACCTTTTCATAATCTTCACTAGCAGGAGAACTGTTAGATGCTAGACCATACATTGTCTTTTCACCATCTTTATTTGTGAAAGTTTCACCATCAATTATCATGATTCTACCCCACATATGAGTATCATCGATAAATTGTTGACCTAATAATTCACTACCATATTTTTTTCCATCTACTTCAATAATGCTTCCATTTGCTTTGTCAGGAAAAACAATTTGAGCAAAACCAGTAATAGCAGCAGTATAAATAACTCCACAAACAACTGTAAAGATCAGAAATATTTTTAAAGCGGGTAGAACGCTTGTTTTAAGATGTTTCATTAAACTTCTCCTCCTACGATACAATATGCAAAGCAACAATAATTACATCAATAATTTTAATACAAATAAAGGGAGCAATAATTCCACCTAATCCATATATTAATAAATTTCTTGATAATAACTTACCAGCTGACACTTCACGATATTTTACTCCTTTTAAAGCTAACGGAATCAACGCAATAATAATTAATGCATTATAGATGATTGCTGAGAAAATCGCACTATCCTTACTGTGTAATCCCATAATATTCAAAGCATCTAATCCCGGATATAAAGTAATGAATAGTACAGGAATAATTGCAAAGTATTTAGCTACGTCGTTAGCAATTGAAAAAGTTGTTAAACTTCCTCTTGTCATTAATAATTGTTTCCCAATACGAACAATATCAATCAATTTAGTTGGTGAAGAATCTAAGTCAACCATATTTCCAGCTTCTTTAGCTGCCTGAGTACCTGTATTCATTGCTACTGCAACATCTGCTTGAGCCAAAGCTGGAGCATCATTAGTTCCATCACCAGTCATTGCAACGAGGTGACCTTTAGCTTGAAGTTCTCGAATCATTTCTAATTTGCCTTCTGGCGTAGCTTCAGCTAAAAAATCATCAACTCCAGCTTCAGCTGCAATTGCAGCTGCTGTTAAAGGATTATCACCGGTTATCATAACCGTTTTAATTCCCATTTTACGAAGATCAGCAAACTTTTCTTTAACCCCTTGTTTAATAATATCTTTAAGATGAATTACTCCTAAAACCTTTTTATTTTTAGTTACAACTAATGGTGTTCCTCCAAGATTAGCAATCTCAGTAACTACCTTTTCACACTCATCACTATATATATGTCCGTTTTCTGTTACATATTTTTTAATTGTATCAGCTGCACCTTTACGAATTTCATTACCTTGATAATTAACACCACTCATTCTCGTTTTTGCACTGAATGGTACAAATTCCATATGCATTTGATTAATACTTCGTCCCCGAAGATTAAATTGTTCTTTTGCAAGAACAACAATACTACGTCCTTCAGGAGTTTCGTCAGCTAATGAAGCCAATTGAGCAGCATCAGCCAACTCTTCGCTCGTTACCCCATCTACGGGAATAAATGCACTAGCTTGACGATTACCCAGTGTGATTGTTCCTGTTTTATCAAGTAATAAGGTATCAACATCACCGGCTGCTTCAATTGCCCGACCACTCATGGCGAGTACATTAGCTTGATTTAATCGAGACATTCCAGCTATCCCAATTGCTGATAACAGTGCTCCGATTGTTGTTGGTGCTAAACATACTAGTAAAGCTACTAATACTGTCACCGAAGAAGGATTATCCATCCCTGCTTGTTTAGCTCCAAAAGCTGAATACGCGTAAAGTGCCATAGTTACTAAAACAAAGATAATTGAAAGGGCTACAAGGAAAATTTGTAAGGCCATTTCGTTTGGTGTTTTTTTTCGGTTGGCACCTTCAACCATGGAAATCATCTTATCTAAGAAACTTTCTCCAGGTTCACTTGAAATTTGAACAACGATCCAATCTGATAAAACTGTAGTCCCACCGGTTACTGCACTTCGATCACCACCGCTTTCACGGATAACCGGTGCTGACTCTCCAGTTATTGCACTTTCATCAACTGAAGCTACACCATCAATAACTTCACCATCACCAGGAATTTGTTGTCCTGCTTTAACAAGTACGATATCACCTTTTGTTAGCGTTGCTGATGATACAATTTCAACTATATCTTTTTGATCAATGCTTGGAATCTTATAAGCTTCAACATCTTTCTTAGCTGCTCGCAATGAATCTGCCTGCGCTTTTCCGCGTCCTTCAGCAATCGCTTCTGCAAAATTAGCAAACAGCACTGTAAACCATAAAATTACTGCTATTCCTAGAGTAAATCCAGAATTTGCATCTTTAATCCCAAATAACGAAATAACAAACAAAGCCGTCGTTAAAATAGCTGAAATATATACTAATAACATTACGGGATTCTTTGCTTGCGTCTTAGGCGCTAATTTATAAAAAGAATCTTTAATAGCACGAATGACCATTTGTTTATCCATTAAAGCACTCTTTGTTTCTGTTTTCATATATTTATCCCCCGATTAAAACATTCCAAAAAATTCTGCAATTGGTCCTAGAGCTAAAGCCGGAAAGAAACTTAGTGCTCCAACTAATAACACTACGAATACTAATAAAAAGACAAATAGTGATGAACAAGTTGATAATGTACCCGCAGTAACAGCCACTTTTTTCTTTTGTACCATGCTGCCAGCAATAGCCAAAATACCTAAAATTGGAATAAATCTAACAAATAACATAACCAATCCAAGTGTTACGTTAATAAATGGTGTATTTGCTGCAAAACCAGCAAAAGCTGAACCATTATTACCACCTGCTGAAGAATAAGCATATAACAATTCTGAAAAACCGTGTGCACCGCTGTTATTTAAACTATCCGCAACTTGAGGAACTAGGGAAGCAATCCCACTACCTACAAGAATAGCTACAGGTGTTGCTAAACAAACAACTACGGCCCATTTCATCTCATAAGGCTCAATCTTCTTACCTAAATATTCTGGGGTTCGTCCAACCATTAATCCAGCCATAAATACAGCTAAAATAACAAATCCTAACATTCCATATAAACCACAGCCAACACCACCAAAAATTACTTCACCTAACTGCATTAATAACATTGTTACCATTCCGCCTAATGGTGTATAACTATCATGCATTGAATTGACTGAACCATTTGATGCTGCTGTTGTAAAAGCGGCCCAAGTTGATGATCCAACAATTCCAAAACGCGATTCTTTACCTTCCATATTTCCGCCAGCTTGGTCATGGTTACTAATATCGACAATTCCATTTTGTTCTAATTGTGGAGTTGCCATCTGCTCACTAACAGCAATACTTCCAAGTGCTGCTACCAGCATAATTCCCATTGCGACAAAGATAGCAATACCTTGACGACTATCTTTAATTCCCTTGCCAAATGAAAAACAAAGAGCCGCAGGAATCAATAATATTGATACAACTTCTACTAAATTACTTAATCCAGTTGGATTTTCCAATGGATGGGCTGAGTTAACGCCATAGAAACCACCACCATTAGTACCTAATTGCTTGATTGCAATCTGACTGGCCGCAGGTCCTAAAGGTACTGTCTGTTCTGTAATTTCAGTACCATCTTCTAAAACAATTGGTTCGGCCAATTTAACAGTTTGATACTCATCAATACTTTGAGTTACACCTTGACTCACTAAAATAATTGATAAGACAACTGATAGCGGCATTAAGACATAGATTACAGATCTTGTTAAATCAACCCAAAAATTTCCTAAGCCTTTAGCCTTAATTCTTGTAAAGCCTCTAATCAATGCATATAAAACTGCTAGTCCTGTTCCTGCAGAAACAAAGTTTTGAACCGTTAAACCTAACGATTGTGTTAAATAACTTAATCCACTTTCACCACTATAAGCTTGCCAGTTAGTGTTAGTAACAAAACTTATTGCTGTATTTAACGCAAGGTCCCATGTTGTTCCTTCAACCTTTGCAGGATTACCCGGCAAAACTCCTTGCAGCATTTGTAATAAAAAGACAAATACTAATCCAAATCCACTAAATATTAATACACTTACTAAATACTTCTTCCAAGACATCTCTTCATCTTTTTTTACATGTAAAACTCGATAAATGAAATTTTCACATGGTTCTAAAATTCTTGATAAAAAAACTTTTTTACCGTTCATGACTTTATTAATGTAAAAACCTAACGGTACTGCTAAAACAACAAGAACGATTAGATATCCTAGATATTTGACAAAAATATCCATTACTGTTTATCCCCCTTAATTAATATCACTGTAAGGTAACCTAATATTGCAACACCGATTACCCCAATCACTCCTACGATTACATTCATAAGTGTCCTCCTTTTACACGATGAGTTTAGCATGAATAAAATTAATGTAGCGTTAAGTTAAATATTAAAGATATTAAGATAGTATTAATATCTATTAAAAAGAGAACTAATTAAGTTCTCTAATATTGCCGTGATAAAAATTGAATCATTCCCATACTTCGAGGATGCTCAAATATTTGCTCTGGTGTTCCTGCTTCTTCAATAATTCCATTATGCATAAATATAACTTTATTCGAAACATCACGCGCAAACTGCATTTCATGAGTCACAATAATCATAGTCATACCTTTTAACGCTAAATGTTTAATGATTTTTAAGATATCTCCTACCATCTGAGGATCTAGTGCACTTGTTGGTTCATCAAATAAAAGTACCTGTGGTTCCATACATAAAGCTCTTGCAATTGCAACCCGCTGTTTTTGGCCCCCAGAAAGTTGTGTACTGCTCTTTTTCGCAAACTCAGCCATACCAACTTTTTGTAGATATAATAAAGCTTTTTCTTCAGCTTCTTCACGATTGCGATTTAGTACTTTCATTTGCCCTATAACACAATTTTCTAAAACTGTAAGATTATTAAATAAATTAAAGCTTTGAAAAATCATTCCAACATCACTACGATATTTATTAAGATTAAGTTCTTCTTTTAAAATATTTTTATTACAATACAATATCTCACCATGATCAGGAATCTCTAATAAATTAAGACATCTTAAAAAAGTTGATTTACCACTACCACTTGCTCCAATGATACTAATTACATCGCCTCGATTAACCTCTAAATTAATATCTAGAAGTACCGGCAGGGCTTGATAATGTTTTTTTAAATGTTTAATAGTAATAATATTATCACTCATAAATAATTTCCTCACTTTATCTTAATATTGGATTATTTATTCTTTTTTCAATTATATTTAATAAAATTGTCGCAATTGAGGTTAAGCACAAATAAACCAGGCATGTTATTAAGAAGGTCGCTGAATATGACATTGTTGATCCAGCAATACTGCTAGATTGGAAAAATAATTCTACAACCCCAATCACATTCAGCATTGAACTATCTTTAATATTAATAATGAATTGATTCCCAATTGCGGGAAATGAATTTCTAATTGCTTGCGGTAATATAATATACTTCATAGTTTGAACCCTTGTCATTCCTAATGATAACGCTCCTTCACTTTGCCCACGATCAACAGATTGAATTCCTGAACGAACTATTTCTGCCATGTATGCTCCAGTATTAATAGAAATGATCATAATTCCGGCAGTAAGTGCATTCCATTGAAAAAAAGGTCGCAATCCATGATAAAAAAACATAGCTTGAACCAGCATTGGAGTTCCTCTAAAAAACCAAATATAAATTTCTGAAATTATTTTTAATGCTTTTTTTATTAGTACAATAATCTTTTTATCTTTAATATCTATCGGTGTTGCACGAATCGCTCCAAATAGCAGTCCAATTATTAAACCCGCTATTGTTCCAACTAATGCCAAAATAATTGTTATTTTCGTTCCATACCAAAATAAATCAAAGTTATCTAAAAAAATCGTAAATGATTTATCAAAATCAAACATGATTATTCTCCTTTAGGCTGACTACTACTATATTTACCCATCATTTCATTTCTTTTTTCTGATGAAATATTATCAATGCATTTTTGTACTTTTTTAAATAAAGTACTGTTTCGACTACCCTCTTTTAAACCTATTGAAACTGCGGTATCTACTTTAAACCCTTTATTTTGTTCAAATCTAACAATCGCTAGATCTTGATTTGTTTCTAAAATTCCTTGGGCCACAGGTAATTCCGCAGTAATTCCATCGACTTCACCACTTTGTAAAGCAACCAGCATTTCAGGATAAGATTGTTTAGGTGTAGCATGATCAACTCCATTAATTTGATCAATTACTGTATCATAACTTGTTGACATCTGTCCTACGATCGTTTTACCAGAAAATTGTTGAATATCGGTATAATTTTTACTAGCATCATCACCCCGTACGATCATAACCATTTCAGATTGATAATATGGTGTTGTAAAATCTATTCCTTTTTCACGCTCTTCATCAGCTGTCATTCCTGCAATAATGGCATCTATTTCGCCTGATTCAAGTGCAGGTTGCAAACCATTCCATGCTAATTTTTTTATAACCAGTTTTTTATCAAGACTTTCTGCTATTTCCTTTGCGATATAAACATCATAGCCATCAGCGTAACCACTGCCTTCTAATTCAACTGCGGTATCACTTTGTGTATTTGTCTGCCAGTTAAACGGTGGATAATTACATTCCATTCCAACTACAAATACATCACCTTCATCAATACTCTTATTCCCACTATTACTCTCACAGCCACTAATTAATAAAGCTATTAATAAAAAAGCTAATATTTTCTTCATTTTATCGTTTATTCCTTTCTTTTTAATATTAAATATTGAAATAAGTTAAACCATTATTTTATCCTCCTCTAGCTATTAAAAGTCTAGCATGCTAATAATTAATATAGGATTAAAGAGTTGTTTTAAAATATTAAAA